>Ga0209128_1001768_pt1 | contig 14455 bp, 21 predicted proteins | sample ETNvirnome_6_100_FD_184072 | JGI IMG/M metagenome (GOLD analysis project Ga0209128, IMG submission 184072) | Marine viral communities from the Pacific Ocean - ETNP_6_100 (SPAdes) (version 2) | ecosystem: Environmental > Aquatic > Marine > Oceanic | place: Pacific Ocean | collected 2013-06-19 | reverse complement strand
CATTTGTTGCCTTTGCTTATATTGTCTACCGCCCATAGCGGTTGTAAATTGTTTAACGCCCAACACTTCTTGAAGTCTTCACTTGTTGGGTCTGCTAATTGTTCTTGATTAAAAGAGGCTTTAGGTCTAATATGGTCTATATGCCAAAGGCCCATATTTTCCCATTTCATACCTTTAGTGAATAAGAACTCAAAGCGTTCTCTGAACTCATCAATTGTAAAATTAAAGTGAGTCCATATGTTTGATTTACCATTTTTTCGCATGGTGCGGTATAGTGCTTGGTGTAAGAGTTTAGACATAGTTTTAGCATGTTTTTTATTATCGTTTTTTACACGACAACGATAGGAACAAAACTTATGTTCTCCATGATGGCTTGTAGTAAAAGTTTTCTTACAAATCAAACACTGTTTATCAATTATCCTTTCTGCTCTTCGCTTTATGGTTGCCTCACGATATTCCTTTAGTTTATTTTCTGCGTATCGCTTTCTATTGATTTCGTAACAGGTGTCGCTACAAAACTTACGCCTTACACCTCGCTGAGTAAAGGTAGAATTACAAATTGAACAAGTGTATTCAATAAGGGGTAATAGATTCCATTCGGGGTCTTGCGCTTTTTTCTGAGCCATGTATTTTCGGGCATTTAGTTTCGCTTGGTGTTTTACTTCAGGTTTTTGGCCGTATATTTTACTCCAATTCTGTTTATGAATTTTACGACATACATCACTACAACATTTAGAGTTAGTTTTAACACTGGCTTCATGCTTAGTATATTCCTTTTCACAGATTATACATTTTCGGACTGTATGCATACGCTTGATGTGTTTTTTCAAGGACCAATTATTCTTTAACTCCGCATTACAAATCACGCATTCTTTCATACTTCCAACTCCCTCACTTTAAATGCCGCTTCTCTAATTGCTTCTCTTGCACTAGCAGTTACACTTGCCGCTAAATCAACATCATACCAACCGAAACCTCTTTTCGCAACAACGCCATAAAAACTCGCAAGTAATCGCTTAACAGCCATTTGCATAGAATTCCATTTAATGTATTCTGTTTTATTATTAGCCTTTAATGCATTTAACATGTTTATTTTATATTCTTTTCTTAGGGGTTTTAACGTAGCAATGGCGTTTGGTAATAAACCTAATTTATCAGTTTTATAATAAACCCATTTATGAGAAGTAATTTCCGAAAAATCTCTAGGAGTGTTAAGGTTCACTTTCAGTTCAGTTTCAGTTTCACTTTTAGTTTCCCATGAAATGTTCCGAGATAATATACATGATGGGTAAAGAGAAGCAAAGTCAAGTGCGGCAACATTAAGATGTAATCCATTAGTTCCTTCATCTAATGGGTTGTAAATTAATGCTCCCGAATAAGGTTCTTTTTCAACATATTCTCCTGTTGGTGCTTTCCACCAAGCATGTCTCATAAAATATACACTACCCATATGAGATACAAAGAAACAATCTTCAAAAGGTGCTTTAATTAATTTTTGAATCGCTAATACACCTTCACTAAGCCCCATTTCTTCATCTATTTTATGGAGTAACTCCGCATCTTGCACACAATACTCTAAATAATTCTGAGTATCTTCTAACCATGCTCTCATGAAAAACTCATTTCTATCAGTAAATATAGATTCCTTTTTCTTTCCTTCACCAACAGAAACACTTGCACAATATTCTAATGATGTGCTGGGTAAAGTTCCTCTTTGAGAATCCATCCATTGTCTTTCAAATGCATGGTCGAGATTTAGACATATTCTACCCTTAATAGGTTGGTCTATTAAACTATAATCAATATCTCCAATTATTTTATGTCCTACATTTTTAACTTCATTATAGGGCGATAATTGTCTAGGGTTTAATCCATTCTCATGCATCCTTGTAATTAGTTTAGGAACATCGGATTGAAGTCCCCACCAAGCAATTAACATGTCGGGGTCATGTTGTTTCATCATAGTAACGAAATGCAAAAGCATTTCCTTTTCACTACCAAATGTATATTTTGTTTGGCTTTGATGAAATGTCGTATCTGGAAACCATACCCACTGATACGATTTACCAGTGTAATTATCATACACTGCAATAGTAGTAATAGCACCTTCATGTTCATGTCCTTCGGGCAACCATTCCATATCCCAATACCATTTACGCAAATTATATTCAGGAACATTATTTAATTCATCTACACAATAGCGACGGAGAATAGGAACATCTGCTTCCCAAGTAGCAGCGAATTTTTTCTTTACTGAATTCATATCTTTTGGGTGGGAGTAAAAAACTTTAGTTAGACTTTGACGTTGTAGATTAACCCAATCACCTTTTTTATATTCCAAAAACCCTGTTTGTTTAACAGGTTTATGTCCAACCATGTAATGTTTAGTTGGATAAGTGGCTGGATTAGGGTCTATTGCCCTAATGAAAAAATAAGGTTTGAAATCGGAGATTGTTTTTTCTTTACGTTGGTTATTTTCATCTCTCCATCTAATTTTAATAGACTTATCTGTATCAGTCCAACTAATTATCATATTAATCCCCTACTCTCGGCGCACGAATTATTGCACTATTCTCTGTAATCATTACTACGGGTTGGTCATCACCAATGAATACATTAATGATATCCCCTTTATTGAAAAACTTATGAAGAGGACTACTGAATAAAACAGTAGATGATTCTCCTACTGTAGCATTATATTCTATCTCCTCTTGATACGACGATATCTGCCTATCCGAAGATATTATAAATTTAGCATTAGATAGTTCATCCTCTTCAATAAAGTTCATTTTGTATATACCATGATTAACTACTTCACAAGCATCAATAGCATTATGGAACACATCTCCTTTTATTTGAATCCCACATCTTAGGTTAATTTCTCCCATTTTAAATACAGTTATTAACTCCTCTTCAAAAGAAAACGGCCAATAATTTAAGAACCTAGTTATTCTCCCACCATATGGATGACGAATTACTATCGGCATTGTCGCCTTTTTACCTGACGATTGCATTACCACAGTATCTCCTACAACAAATGTAATTTCGTCATCCATTTTAGTTAGATATTTTTTAATTGTATCTATTTCTAATATAAAAGAACCCTCACCTTCAATTTCTGCTGGAATTGATTTCACAGCAGTAGTTGAATCATCCGAATTAACTAACAATAGTTCGTTATCTCTTGTTTCAAAATAGGCATATTCTCCTAAAGACTTTGAAGATAGTCCCGTAGTTGTTGCCCATTTACCCTGTAATTGGACATTTTTCATCGCCTCGATTATATCTTTCTTATTAACTTGAACTTCCATATTTTCACCTCTTGCTTACACTCATGGGGAACAGATTAGAGGACACAAAAACCCCTTTAGTCTAAGTCGCCAAACCACATCTGTTTTTATTTAGACAAACCCCTGTGTGTAAATTTAAATTTCCCTCTTTTGCATTTCGGGTATTCCCAGCCACTTTGATTTCTTAGAATCGGATTCAAAAATAGTCCAAATCTTACCAACCATATCGGGGTTAGTTTTACTACTCGCTAATTTAGCGACATATTTTATTTTACTTCCAACAGATTCATCTTTAATATGAATCATTTGATTCATTTTATCCGGCACATCTTTGTGCCATGATGGGACATGTCCCGTAGGGTTAGGATTCATGTGGTCGGAAAAAGTTGGCTTAAGATGAGTGATGAAAACCTTATCGCATTGTAACTTTAGCACAGAAATAAACACTTCATTGTGGTCAATATTTCTAGCACCATAAGCCGTTGGCGGAATTGGGTCACTCATTTTCTTTCTATCACCCTTTACTCTTTCGTAGCGCAATTTATTCGTAGCGCAATCATTCCATTTATCCATACCATCTACTACGAAGGCTCTAATTTTCGCCCCCTCAGTAATTAAGTCATTAGTTTCACGAATGAAGTTTAATGAATTTTGCATGGTTCTTGCATAATTTTCTGTTCCATCACTATTGTAATGGTTAGGACAATAAACATAGATATTGGGGTCGTTGTCCCAACATGTTTTCCATGTTACTTCTGCCCCGTCATCATAATCTAAAAAGCGAATAATATGCCCTTCTTCAACTTCTTTAGGGGTTCTAATGTCTAGGGCTAGGCCCGATTTACCTTGTTTGGCTTTAGCCACGATTGAAATAACTTGGAAAGAATGCTTTCTTTTTAATTGCTCTTTCCGATTCTCAAAAGTTAGTTTTTTCCATTGTTGATATTGAAGTTCTAATTGAACTTCAGAATCGACTTGTTTTTTGCTTTGCATTGATGTTAAACTCATAATTATCACCTAATAATATTGGTAAGGGGAGTAGGTTCATGTTGAGAACACTATATTCATTTGTGCCGTTTTCCTACTATTACCGAATAAACCCTTTGAAATATTATTTATTCAAAACCAGACGGTTTCTCCTTCGGTTGGTTGAGTTACTATTTCAGCAGTTCCATGTCGGTCTATAACATATAGACCAAGAACATTAATACTAACACTAGCATCTACTTCTCGCTGAGAAGTTCTACCCGATACTATTACGTTACTACCAATTCCAAAATCAATGTTAATGTAATCTGGAATCCAACAAGTAAAGGAAGAATACCCCTCACCATCGTAATCAAAATCAGCATTCAAATCACTAATATGAAGGGTTTGATTTCCATTAGAAGTTAATTGTAAGTTCATGTTAGAAACATTTCCATCAGTAATTACTATCCTTTCATGGGATTGCTTATGTGAATTATCGGAATGGAATGTATCTAGCGATACTAAAGCAGATACCTTATCCGACAATACATCTTGAAGAACTTCAATTAAGTTCTCTTCCGAATCAATATAATTCAAAGAGTTAAGAGTAGTTCCATCCTTGCGCCCATGTAATACATTAGGCATATTTGAACTAGGAATACAGTCAAATTCACACCATGTAAATGTTGTTGGGTTAAATTCTTTAGCAAGGCCATCTTTGATTCTCATTTGATATTCTTGATTTACCGTATCATCTCCAACCTTACCAACAAAGAATAATCTCTTTGACCAAGATTCTAAAGGAGTTGGTTTTCCATAGTCCTTATTAGATTGTCCATTTTGGAATGCCTTTCTGTTATCAACAGGGATAATCCATTTATCCTCATCAACTTCCATTTTACTTTCCGGCAACTTCTCTAATATTTTAGTTGTTACTTCATCATTTTTCGACATAGTTACTTCAAAGCGACCATCTGACAATTGAACCGCAACTGCTAATTTCCCAGCATTTAAAGTTCCATTTCCATCTCGCTGATATTCAGCAAGTAAATTAGTTCGTCGGTTTTCTTCCCAATCTCTTGGGGCTTCACTAGCATAAAAGAATCCTGTAGCCCTTTGAGTAAAGGTTGGACCGGTATATTCAGTAGTAGAATCATCTCCACCACTATCAGTTTCTTTCTTTTGCCGTGAACGGAGTTGAGCAAACTTGGAGCGAAAAACACTCCTTGCTACTAATAACCCTTCTTCGGTTTCTATGTTTAATCCATTGTCGGAAACAACACTATCGAAAACAGCCTTAGCCTCTTCAACAGTAATTCCGATAATTTCGCTATACTTTTCTATTTCTTTTTCTATTTGTTCTTTTAATTGCATTTTATTATCTCCCGCAATGTCCTTTGGACTATAATTTGTGGATAAACCACTCGTTTTTATTTTCTTCTTTCCAAATCTTTTCTAAGAGTGTTTGAATTTCTCTTATTTTAGGCGTTAAATTAGGTGATTCACTAACAAAGTCATCAAACTCAGTACCGAGAAGTCTCAGTTCCGACTCTAAATCTCTATTTTCACTCTGTAATTCTTCTAATTTTCCTTTCATTTCTTCTAATTTTCCTTTCATTTCTTCTATTTCATCAATTATTTTATTTTCTAATTCTTCTATATTCATATTATCACCTCAATTGGGCTATCACCCAAGACATTAACACTCTAGGGGTCATTGAACTTCCTCTCCATTCTGCTTCACCGACTGTTCTAAGATATTTGTATTTTGATTCATCAGTCAAATTGCTTTTTACAATAACTTCATGTATTCCATAACAAATGTCTTTAACAGTCTTTCCAGCATAGAGGGCTTCGTGTAATTCATTTAGTGCTTGGTTAAAATCATTAGATTCTAGCAGGTTCAAAATCTTATCATAATGTTCTAAAGTTTTGTCTGCTTGTTTTCTAAGACTTATTCCACTAGCAAGTGCGGCTTGCAGTTCCGTTATTGTTCTGCGTACATCACCGTTGTAATAACCTATAAAGTCATCCAAATCAGCCTGTGGCGGAACTTCTTTACCTTCATTTCTTAATAGTGTTAGTAATAATCTATTAATTGTAGTATTGTCTATCCTCTCGAAAAAGTAATTAGCGCAGCGAGATTGCAGAGGATAGATTATTTTATTCCTATCGTTTGCTGTAATTATAAATCTAACATTATCAGCATACCTTTCCATGATTCTCTTTAATGCATTTTGAGCATCGGGGGTCATTCCATCCATTTCATCAAGAAGAAGAACTTTGAATGGGACATTACCAATTGCTTTTTGTTGCGCTATATCTTTAATGGTAGTGCGAACCACTTCTAACCTTCTATCATCACTAGCATTAATTTCATAATAATTAGAATCCATTTCTTGGCCTAACATTTCATTAGCCAATGCTCCAGCGGCGGCAGTTTTACCTACCCCAGCAGTTCCATAAAGAAGTGCATTTGGCATATCTTTTATTTCAATCCAATTCTCTGCATCCATTTTGAAAGATTCTTGCCCGATTATTTCGTGTATTGCTTTTGGTCTGTATTTTTCTGTCCATAACATTATTGTTTTCCCCCTAATAAGTGAGTAAAATCATCAAAATGTGTTTCGGCTATTTCGCTTTTTAAGCAGGGAAAACAGTAAGTTTGTTCTTCGTGGGGAACACCATGTTTTTCATAGTATAACCATAAATTACTATCCGACCCACAATTCCAACAACCCTCTGTTGGATGAGCGAAGTTTCCTATATCTTCTTCTGTTAGTTTTTCTGCTATCTTCTCTGCTTTTTCATGACTATATTTTATTTCTTTCATTAAAACCACCCTTCTAATTTTAAAGTTCTATCTGGATTTATAGGAGCGTTTCTTGCTTTAGTTCTATCTTTCATACCTATCACTCTAGTTTCATCGGAGCGTAGGTGTTTTTTCACCCATTGAGAAAATTCATCATCTAATAATAATTGTTTCAACAAATGAACTTCATTAGGTTTTAATTTCAATTTAGTTATTATTGATGGGATTTTAGAATAAGATGCTCGCTTAGGATATTGCACTTTAGAATAAATGCGCCCATCGTGAGAATAAGCCAACAGTTCATAAAAATAATCCATTGACCATTTACGCTTCACCCTACCATCAACAAAAGTTAGTCGATTAGGATGCAAGTTCATACCTAACCAAGTTAGTAACTGAACATCGGCTGGCTTATTATGCTTCAACATCTTAATTACTTCTTCCCTATTAGGGTTGGTTAAGTAATTGGAAATAATTTCAAAGATAGTTTTATCCACATTAGAGGGTTCATTACTTCTTGGTGAAATTAATTTTATTTGAATTTGAGAATGAACTGCACTTCCGGCTCGTCTAATTTTACAACAATTAGTTATATCCTTTGATACAGATTTTTGATTATTACTAGTAAGAATTATCCTACTCTTTACGTTGCGGATAATAGTCATTATAATATCTTTTTTAGGTTTATAATGCACTTCTTCAATTATTATATCACTAGTTACTGAAAGCCAATCGCAATCCACTAATTCATTAGCGTAAAAAATTAATGGGGATTCTCCCACTAGTGTTTTAGCGAGTGTAGTTTTTCCTGTTCCGCTTTTTCCGATTATTAGTATTGGTCTTTCTCTATCACTCATTCCTATTAGGCTCAAGTTAATATCCCCTTTATTTCTAAAACCCTTTCAAAACCTTTTTGTGTTAAGTGATGTCTGTTAGAAACAATAGTCAATACTTCTTGGAAGTCAGTAAATTTATTGTTTGATTGTGGTAGGTCTTCGGGTATTAAGTTAAGGAAATTTATTAGGTTATCAACCTTTGTTATTCTAAGTAAAGGATAGGGTCTTGAATCTTTTTCCCTATGTTTTAAGTATGAATCTATATCCATACCCGTCAATGTATCTTGGATAAGAGAGAGGAAATTTTCATTAACACTCCTAAAATGAACCCTCAATCTAATTCTATAACCAATAGATTGGTTATCATCTCTTTCAACCGAAATTTCGGGATGAGCAAGGGAAATAATTATCCCTTCAAGTTGTTCTTTCGTAAACATCTCCAAACACTCCAAAACATTCATGTTTTATTCTTTGATAAGTCAATCCATCCGAAATAATTTCTTTCACTAACTCAATATACTCAAAATCACCAGCGAAAATCCATTGAATACATGTGCCTAAATACACATCAAAAAGTTCGGCCATTTTCCAATCTATTACTTCCGCCGTTTGTGCAAACTGTTCAATGGGGATATTATCTCTAATAGCATAATTTAATACTTTAATATCCCTTTTACCAATTGACCCATATATCATAAAAGATACTACAGTTACAGAACCATATTCATTTTCCCACAAACGAACAATATCGTCATCTGTGTAAAACTCCAATATCACACTTCCTTTTTTAGATTTCTACCTAATTGGCAACCTAATCTAATTTTAGAAGTTGATGGTAAATTCCAAAAAACATCTTTATCTAAACCAAACCTATCCTCTAAATGGTTGCATAATTTTCGCCTACCCATAATTTGGAAATCAATATCTATTGGAATTTCTGCTATCTTTTCGACAGGATATTTCACAAATCCGTCTATGACTACATACACTTGACCCATAACAGCCAAGATTAATTTTAAGAGCCATTGAATCATATAGTAGGGGGTAATAATACCCCCCACTTATACTTTACTATAACATTGCTTTTAATTCTTCAACGGTAGCAATATCACTAACAGGTTTATCTTGTCGCATTCGCACCAATCTAGGAAACCTTAACCCATAACTGCCCTTATTATCCATTGTAACTAAATCACAAGTGACTTCAAGAACGTGTCTCGGCAAGACCTCATATGTTCCACTAGATATTCCCGTCACTATTTTCTTACATTGGTTAGTAAGTAATAGCAAATCTATATCGGAAAATCCATTCCCGACTGAACCAATTGAAATTAATTCTTCTTTACCATTAACGGCAATATCGAATGAAGCAAAAATTGATGCTTTGCGCCCCTCTCCATATCTTGCACCTGTAATAACTACATCTAATTCAAATCTAGGTGGTTTATGTTTAGCCCAAGCAGATGACCGCTTACCGCTATGATATGTTGCTTCTAAATCTTTAATCATAATACCTTCATAACCATCATTTATGGCTTCATTGTAAAACACATCTTGATTAGCAGAATCATTTACTCTTATAGCCTGTTCAGGAAACTTAGTAATATATTCTAGTCTATCTCTTAATGGCATTTCTAATAGATTCTCAACATCATACATCATGCAATCAAAAACTGCTAACTTTACAGGGCATTTTTCAACGGCAGCGGCAATATCTTTCATATGAATACGAGTTCCCATATGTTTGAATGGTTTTGGTTGCCCCCCTAAATCAATGGGGAAAATCTCAGTATCTATGATAAAACAAGCAGGTAAATTACGCCATTCTTTGACGATTTGTGTAATATCGGGAAACTTTTCAGTAACTTGAACACCTTTACGATTGAAGATGAAAATTCTATCTTTATTTCTGTGTATTTGATATCTAGCCCCATCATATTTGTATTCTATTAGAAAAGATTTAGGCCATTTACTTTTAGGAACCGCTTTAGCCAGCATTGGGGAAATATACCTACCAACTGTTAAATTATTAGGTGGGGTTTCCTTTCTTTCATAATAAGAAACTAAATCAGTTAAGGAATGTAATTGATTATGTTTTTTGATTTCTGATTCTTTTATCTTATAGACCTTAGCAAGTAACTTCCTTACTAATCCTACCTTAATTCCATTTCTAGGAGTTCTTAACCAATAACGAAGAAACCATTTTTGTTCTAAAGCAGACATTTCTAAGAATGCTTCTTTGAATAAAGTATAAGATTCTCCATCACTTTTACTACAATCCATATTGAGTAAAGAGATTACAGAAGTGAGTCCAAAGGTAGAATCATCGCTATCCCCATCATTAAAATAATATATCGCTTCTCCAATATCCCCATGAATATAAATGCTTATTTCTTCTTCAAAAATATCTAAGGCGTTGGTTATCCACTTTAGAGCCTTCTTTGATTTGAGGTTGTTAGGTTCTAAGTCTAAAGATAATAATGTTATTACTTCCTCTTTATTAGTAATAAACTCCCATTCTTTAGCAAAGGTGGAAATTTTCTTAGTTGGAGTAGTGTGTTCAACTACTTGATTTATTCTAGCAAATTCTCGCCAATTCATAATTTTCACTCCAATGGATGTTCTATATTTTTATCACCTAAAGTCCAGCGTAGTGCTTTGACTACCCCTTCTAAGGCTTTGTAATTACGCATACATCTCATGCGCTCTTTTTTATCTTTAGTTCTCTGCAACTTGCTAAAAAAATGATTTTGGCGACGCTCTGCTTTATCTAACATGGTTAATATTTCTTCCCATGTTCTATTATAGGAAAAATGTTCACTATCTTGGTTGTCACTCATTCCTCTTCGCCTCTTGGTGCAAACATTTGCATCATTAATGCATTTGCTAGACCAATAGCATGAAGAGTTCTTTCATCTCCAGCCTTTCCAGCAAGTCCCATCATCATAGTATTGAAGGCTTGCATTAAAGGTAATGTGATATTCCACAATTCTTGTGCCATTTCCCAATAATCATAATTATCTTCCTTGTTTAAGGTAGACATATGTAATAGGTGGAAAAACATAAAACCTTGCTTATCCATGTCGCTAAGTAAAGATTCTAATTCATTCTCAAATGCTTCCGCCATCTGTTTGGGTAAATTACCTTTCATCCATTTTGAATGAGCAGTCACCCATTCATTAAACGCTTCTTCATCATACTTCCACATTACAATCACCTCTCATAATAAATTCAGTAAAAGCCGCAGATACATGGAGAGGATAAACCCTATCAGTATCATTCATTTGACTTTCTAGAAATTGAGCAAACTTCGTTGCCCAATAGTCACAACATTCAGCGAACTTTTTAATGCCCGCTTGAGTATGACCTCTATTTTCACCATCAATCTTCAATATTCTTCTCGCTTCTGCTATTTTCATTTGTATTCACCTTATCTAATATTTGTTTTAATAATTTTATTTCATCAAAATTTAATCTTACACCTTTTTTAGTTGGATTATCATTACTATGTAGTCTAATATCGACAACATCTATATTCCAATATCTACCTGTTTTAATCATCCATTCATCAGTAGAATTTCTAGGTATTCTACCTATTGTAGTCCAATCATCTTTAGTCATTTTCTTCCTCTCCTATTTCCTCACTTAATAATTTAAGTTTCATCAAAAGTCCTAACTGTGTAGGAATTAATTTTTTAATGATTTCATTTAATTCTGGGGGTAGGTTAGAAATATATTCCATTTCCTTTTGTAGTAAAGCAAGACAATCTATTACTAAAGTTAATGCCTCAACATTATACTTAGGGTTCATCATTTTAAGCCCCCTCAAAATCAAACTCATCATCAGTTGATACTGAATCAGATGACCACAAACCTATTTCTTGAGGTTCTTTACTACCACCGTCAATCAACACAGGGCTAAAGGTAACTTCAACACTTGCTGAATAATAATTCGATTGGTCTACTGAATGCATATGTTTAGCAACTTCAACAGCAGTAATACTATTATGGATAGCATCATTATATTCCACAACAACTTCACCATTCTTCTTTACAAAATATTTTGTATCTTGGTTTATTGAATCAGTAACAGCCTTTGCTATACCGAAATTCCGTAAAATATATTTCATATCTGTAACATTAGAAGGTTCACGCCACATTTCAGGCATTCTCGCTTCCATTGTTTTAATAGAATTAGCGAGGGCTTGGCCAATAATTAATTGACCCCTCATACTAAGAATAAACTCTATACATTTTTGCATAGAAGATATATTCTTTTCTCCTTGTTCTAAAATGACTTTGATTTTTTCTTCTTTCTTTTTTTCTTTCTTTTTATTCATTAATATCACTTATCCAATCTCTTCCACAAACCTTACACCCTTCATATGAAGGGCCATTTTTACCAAACTTATCAAAAATAATTATATTTTCAATTAATTCACAACATTTATTCATTTTTCCTACCTCCAAGTCCTTGATTTACAACCGCATTTAGCGCAAGACCAATCATGTAAAAACTCATCATGTCCGCAATCATCACATGTAGGAGTAGCAAATATTCTTTTCTTCTTCATTCTTCCTCGCCTCTTTTATCCGCAGTTAATCCTCGTAAACATTTTAAACATTTACGAAAACCTTTCCATGCCGGTTCAAAACATTCCTTGACTGTGCAAATCCTCATCTTTCTCACCTACCAATACTTCAGAAGTTAATGCTAAACAAGCAACTGAAACAGCACTATTCAAAGAAGAAATTGTTACCTTTACAGGGTCAATAATTCCCTCTTCAATTAAGTTACATTCTTCCCCCGTCTTAGCGTTAATTTCCTTGTAAGGAATTGGGATAGTCATTCCAGCATTGGCTAATATGCGCTCATAAGGCGCACTCAAGCAATCCGAAAAGACATTATCACTAATACCTTCCATAGCCTTCAATAGTGCTATTCCGCCACCATTAACGACTCCCATCTCCATAGCCGCCCTTGTAGCGTTAAGAGCATCATCTACCCTTTCTTTGGTATCTCTCATTTCAATCTCGGATGCAGCACCAACATGTAATACCGCAACTCCACCAATTAACTTAGCAATGCGCTTCTTCATGTTATCTCTAACATAATCATTGGCCGCATCTTCTAGATGGTTTTGAATCATAGTTACTCTTTCAGCGACACTTTCTTTAGTTCCCGCCCCATTTACAATAAGAGTCTTAACTTCACCAATTATTATTTTATCGGCTTCACCTAAATGTTCCAGTTCCACCTCTTCAGGTTTAATATTAGTTTGAGAATCTAAAAATTTACCACCCGTTATTACAGCAATATCTTCAAGGAGAGAATCGGAAACATAACCATAATCAGGTGATTCAATAGCACAGCATTGAACTGTTCCACCCATTACATTTACAATTAAATTACTTAGAGCGTGTTGCTCTAAAGTTCTTGAAATAATTAATAGAGGTCTTTTACTATCGGCCACCTTTTCTAAGATTGGTATAATTTCTTGGAAACGAATTAAATTAAAGTTAGATATTAGAATATAGGGGTTTTCCATTTCCGTAACATTCTTTTCTTTATCAAGGGCAAAATGGGGGCTTCTATACCCACGCTCAATTTCCAACCCCTGAGTGATTTCAATATGAGTAGTCATATCCTTAGATTCAGTCACAGTAATGACCCCATCTTTACCTACCTTTTCAACAGCCTCAGCAATTAAGTTACCAATATCGTCATCATTGTTAGCGGCGATGGTGGCCACATTCTTAATTTGTGAAAAATCTTCAATAGGCGCAGCCATCTCTAATAAATTATTAGAAAGTTGGTCGCCTAGTTGTTTTAGGATATTAGAAATAATTACAGGGTTATTACCTTCATTAATTAATTCCATTCCCTTAGAACAGAAACTTTGAGCGAGAACACAAGCAGTTGTAGTTCCATCACCCGCCATGTTTTGGGCTTGAGTGGCTACTTCAATCAATAATTGCGCTCCCATATTTACAAACTCATCTTCATGGTAAATGCTTTTAGCAACAGTCACACCATCATTAACAATAATTGGTTTTCCTCTTTCTCGTAAAACGACAGTTCTAGCCATTGGACCAAGTGTAGGTTTAACTGCATCAGCAGTTAAATTAATACCTTTAAGCATTTTTTCTCTTGCTTCTTCTCCCATTATTATTATTCAATCATCTCCTTTTAGTATTACTAGTATGTGGTTTAACATGCGCCACTTATCAGTTTTCTTTGTTTCAAAATCACTTACTATCTTTTGTAGCCCTTCACGCAATCGTTTGACTTCTTCAAGAAGTTTTGGTGCGTCTTGTGCAAGGTTTCCATCGGGAGTATCAAAGCAAATAGCCTCACCATTACTACATATAGCAAGGCTAACACCTATGTCTTTCCATTCCCAATCGGTTGTATGTCCTTCGTATTTGTCTGTGTCAATCATTCAATCCACTCCACTCCATCAAGGCAGTATTTACATCCTTCACAACATTCACTACATCCCTTTTCGTGATGCCAATAACACTCGCCATCATAAGGGGGTGTAGTA
>Ga0209128_1001762_pt1 | contig 14479 bp, 17 predicted proteins | sample ETNvirnome_6_100_FD_184072 | JGI IMG/M metagenome (GOLD analysis project Ga0209128, IMG submission 184072) | Marine viral communities from the Pacific Ocean - ETNP_6_100 (SPAdes) (version 2) | ecosystem: Environmental > Aquatic > Marine > Oceanic | place: Pacific Ocean | collected 2013-06-19 | reverse complement strand
ACGTCTGGTGCACTTACTTTTTCACTCACTGTCGTTGGCATCTCTATTATCTCTTCGATCATCCGGATTAAAGACGCCGGATCTAAGACATTGGCCGATGCTTTTCGGTATTCTTCTTGGAGTATTTCTTGTGTATTCATAACGGATTCCTGTTTTGTTATATAATTATGTCGGCGATTCCCAATTCGACCGCTTCTTCTGCAGATAAATAGACATTTACTTTGCGGTCGAGCATTTCTCTGAGCTGATCCTTGGTCATTTTTGTTTCTTCTACCAAACAATCGATGAACATCTGCTGTAATTGTTCTATTGCTTCCATCTCATTTAACATGTTATGAATAGCTCCCTGATTGCCGCCGATCACCGAGTGAATCATCACGCGGCAGTTCTTAGCGATCTTGCGTTCGCCATTTGTGCCGGCTGCTAACAATAAAACGCCGGCTGACATAACCTTACCCAAGCCGCAAGTGCGGATAGTGAGATCTTCTTTCGCCGTTCTCATTACATCATACAGGGCAAACATGTCATCGGCAGATCCGCCGTACGTTGAAATGTAAAAGTCAATAGGCTTTTGCGCGCTGGGTTTCTTGTTTCTAGTGTATTCCTGTAAAACAAGGAACGCGTGAGCTAACTCTGCTATCTTCTCCTCTTCTACTGCTGAGAATAACCCAAGAAGGTGCGCCGAGGGTTCTTTCGGAGAGTCAGGCTCTTCGCCGTCAGCAACTGAGGCGGCGCCGGCGTTGATTAACTCTTTTAGCTCATCTTCTGTGATTGCTGTAATTTGTGGTATTTCTTTTGGTTTTTCTTTTGAGCCGATTAGGGCTGCTACCAAATCTTTTAAACTTTTCATTATTTTAATTGCCCCTTTTTTAAGTCTTTATTCATAAAATCAAACGCCGTTGCCCGGTTTGCTTCGAGAAACTCCATTGCCGAGTCCCAATCATTAAAATCCAGAAGTGGCTTGAAGAAGCTTGGGTGAGCGTTGATTATCTTCTTGATTGCCCGGTCCTTGAAATAGGCGATCTCTCTCTCGTTAATACACTTAAGTGCATTAATGTTGTGTTCGGTCTCTCCTGAATCAATTTTAGCCTTCTCGTTCAGTGTCTGTGCCTCGATAAACTCCTGTAGCGCTAGTACTGCAATGGTCAGGCTTACTGCTTGGGCGGTCTTGATGGCAACTATGCCGGCATGTACCGATCTATAATAATAGAAAGTATGGCATGTGTAGTATCCAAACGCGAATATCACTAATGCTAACACTAACCCCATTATAAATTCCTCCCTAAATTAAAATGACCACCAGGATTCGACTCCACAGTGGTCATTTAATAAGATAACATCCTTTCGATGTATTGTCAAGTCTATTTCTTGTGTGAGGTCAAACGTCGGAAGATTCTTTCTGTAAGTTCTGCCGCTATCTTTTCTTGCTTTGCTACTTTGCCTAGGCGTGCAGCTACTCGATTTGTAATTTCAGCAACCATCGCCTCACGTGTGTCGTGTGCATGGGCTGCCTGTGGGCTTTCTTCGAGAGGTGCCTCCATCTCTTCCTCTTCTGGAGGAGGTCCCATTTCGGCGTCAAGCTCTGCGCCATCTTCCATTGGTGGCTCATCAAGCTCTGCGTCGACTTCAAGTTCACCCCCTTCTGCGTCAACGCTTGTTTCAACGTCAACTTCAACGCCGAGTTCGGCAGCTACTGCTTGCACAACGCGTTGCAGCAACTCCTCATTCTCAGGTGGAGCATCCATCATGTCATCTTCGACGGGCTCCTCCATGTCCATGGGCTCTTCAACAGCTGGTTCTTCAACTTCAGCTTCTCCAGCGCCTAGTTCCATTTCTAGTTCTTCTTCCTCTTCTTCCTGAATAGGATTATTTGAGAAATAGTTCTCACTTAAAGCGCCTAGGCTAGCCAGTTTCATAAACTTTCTAACCTCGCCTTCTGTCAATAGTTTCTTGCGAGCCATGTAATTAATCTCCTTTTAGCATCATTATATTATCATGCCAACTCAAAAATAAATAGTAGTATGTTATAGTAAATGCCCATAAAGTCTTTTTTTTATAAATCGGGATGTTCTTGGGCAATCAGATCAAATAAATTTTCAATTTGCTTTTCAGATAACCCAAGGTCGTCGACCAATTCCTCTCCCCCATCTTTGAGTTTCTTCAGCTTCTTCTTTTTCGCCTTCGAAAGGTTACTTATCTCCGCTACACAAGAGAGGATTCTATCATCGTTAGACAAATAGGCGGACACCATGTGGCGGAAAAACTTTGACTGCGTTAATCCATCTTGTCGCAAACGAAGTTGCAAAGACGCCTGACGATAGTCATTCTCTTGGAAGGTTACCTTCTTATTTAAGCTTCCATAATCGATCACTGTTAGATCCTTTTCATCCGATTTCGCCATGTTCGCCTCTCCTTTAATGTCGCGAGAGAATGTGGGTGTTCCCCTCAGTTAACCCGGCGCCTGTTTGATTAATAAACACAGCAAGAGCCTGAAGTTCTTCTATCGTTCTTGCGCCGGAGTATGACAGGCCAGATCTTAGGCCGCGCTCAAGGTCTTCGATAACATCTGCCACGAAGCCACCGAATGGCACTGTTGTTGCGACTCCCTCAAGAGAAGAGTATGACCCTTTCCAGTCTGTTTGTGCTTCACGAGAAGCCATTCCTCTGTAAACTTTCCAGCTGGCTCCTTCTCTATCGCGATGTACATCTCCGGGCGTCTCGCTGGTTCCTGCGAACATTGAGCCGCACATAACTGCGTCGGCGCCTGCTGCGAGTGCCTTTACGATGTCGCCAGAGTTGCGAATGCCGCCGTCTGCAATGATGGCAACATCTCGGTCTGTCTTAGCGCAGTCAAAAATCGTCTGCAGTCCCGGAACGCCGTGACCCGTCTGAATTCTCGTGCTGCAGATAGAGCCCCCACCGATGTTACAGCGCACAGAGTCTGCTCCCCAATCTGCGAGGGCGTTGACTCCCTCAAGGGTTGCGACGTTTCCAGCCATGATGTGGATGTCTTCGCCCACATTTTTGCGCAGATTCTGCAGCATCTCTTTGGTCAAGATGTGGTGTCCGTGAGCTACGTCGATACACAAAAAGGTTGCCCCTGCTTCCAATAGGGCGTATGCCCTGTCTAGATTTTCTGCCGTAACCCCAATTGCAGCACCCAGCGGTGTGCCTTGAAGAAGGCTTTTTTCTCGTGCGGATTGTACTAGTGCCGCTTGTTGAGTGGCGGTATTATACCGGTGAATCACTCCGCTAGCGCCTAAATTGCCCAAGGAGGCAGCCATTATGTCAGTTGTCACAGTATCCATGGGTGCCGAAAAGATTGGCACCTCAAGCTGCAGCCCTTTACCAAGATCGGCTGCCAGACTAATCTCTGTTCGACTGCGAATGTCCGATTTCTGCGGAACAAGAAGCACATCGTCATATGACAGTGCGTAAGTCAGAGAATTCACTCTTCACCTTCTTCTCTGTAGTTTTCATCATCGTCTTCGTAATCATACTCATCATCGTCGCACTCTTCCACATCCACTGGTTTGTATGGTTCGGGGCTTAGACCCTGCGACTCACGATAAGTTGGTGAGCGCTCCAATAGATCTTCGGATGTTAATGGCTCTGGTGGAAACCAATCGGGGTCCAAGTGGTTCTCGATGGAAGAGAGTTTGAGTTCAAGCTGGCTCCAACGGGCGGCTTGGACCTCATCTTGTGGAGGGTTAGTGTATAGTAGCTCGTATTTTTCTTTGAGTGTATGTAGTGCGCCTTCGGTCTCAACGAGAGTGCGAAGCAAACTCTCTACTCTTTCGCATACATCTGGCTGTGGCGTTTCTGTCTTGAACAGTCCCTCAATCTCTGATTGAAGTTTGGATTCTTTGCTTCGGAGGCTAAAAAATACTGCCTCATATACTTTTCGATTCATTGCTCTATTCTCCTTCGATAAATTTATGTATGTCGCTTCTGCGGTAAAAGGTTGTTTTTGTCGGTTTTTGTGGGTTGTCTATAACTGTTGTGTTGGCGTTGGGGGGTTGCGTCTCGATCTTGACAATCGTTGGCACACCCTCAAAACCTAATGTGGCGGCTATAGATGGGTTGTCTTGGATGTTGAAGGCATAAAAGTCTATCCCTTGCTGTGAATAAAAATCAGCGGATTCCTCGTAGATGTCCTTAAGGTTGTGACACATGTGGCAGTCGTTCGAGTAGAACTTAACTATACATGTCGCGGAACGGCTAGTGGCGCCATTGAGCAGGCTATCGAGTGCTTTCGTCGATATTCGTTTGATTGACACTTAGTGTCTCCTTTGTTTTGTTGATGCAATCCGGGCAGAATAGCCTGACCTTCTGTTCTTCTTGGTGTACAACGACGCTCCAAGAGAACACCATTTCACGATTTTGCTTGTCAAATGGTGCTGCGCATGTGTTGCATGCGTCCGGCAGGTGTCCAAAAAGGGAAATTTTCTGGGCGAGGGCTTTATCCTCTGGAGATTGACTCTTTTCCTTCTTCTCGGCTGCGCGGCGCTGCTTGCGATTCATCGATTCATCGTCCCAAACGTCTGTGGTCCGGCGTTGCCGCGGAATACCGCAATCATGGAAGGGAAAGGAGCTGAATTTTTACTGTCGCCAAATTTCAAGCGACCCTTGATGAAATAAATCTCATTCGCCTTAAAGATGAAGTCATGTGCGTAGCGTGTATCCGTCCTTGCCGGACATAGCAATACAACCGTTGTATTCGCCTTCTGAGCCTCTTCATAACACTTCTTCGCCCAATCCTTCATGTTGTCATAAGGAGGGTTGCAGAAGACGGTGTGACCGCCCCAGTCCTCTCCAAGTCCACTAACGGTTTCGGTGAAATACTTCTCACACTTGTTGTTAGTCTCGGATGCACACGGATCAAGGCTAAAGGGACCAAATCTCCAATTTAGCTTGTCGAAAAATTCTTGGGGTGTAGCCCAATTACCTGTTTTACTTGAAAACATGGTAGCTTGAGTTGTTTTATCCATTATTCTCCCCCGCTGAGTAGTTCGAAATTCTCTACAACCTCATCGATGTTGAACTTCCCCTTAAACAGGCGATAAGCCTTTACTGCTGCTCGAATCTCATCTGTGTCGAGCCAGCTGTTTTCGCGATACTCAGATCGCAGTTCACGGCGCTGTTCCTTGTATGGTTCCATAGCCTCTTCAATCGCTGCTAGCGACCTAATGTATTCCTTAACGTATCTTTGCTTTTCAGTGTGTGAGCTTGCCAATTGTACCTCCTGTGGTTTACTTACTCTTTTAATATAACAGAGGCTGGCACCCCTGTCAAGGACTTTTTTATAACGGAATGTTATATTTCTGTAAGATGAAGCGTTTTATGAGTTCTTCTCTTTGCTCATCTGTTTTACAGTTGGAGAACAGAAAGCTATAACTGCTCTGTAGATTTTGGATCTTTTCCCTAATCTCTCTTATCTCTCTTTCGATCCATTCGGATTGTTCTCCCGACATCTCAGGAATTTCAATGTCGTATTGTTCTGCTAAAATGATTAGATTATAATAGTGCTTGTTTTCTAGTGATGATTTGGCGGTTTTGAACTTTCTAAGGTGCAGCTCTTTTTGCTCTTCGCTCATGCTCGGAGAAAGTCGATCCGGATGTAGGTGCATCGCTAAGGCTCTATAAACTTTTCTAAAGATTTCGTGAACCTCATCGATTTCGGCTGGCTCTGAGGGGGTGGTCTCTATCCAATTTCCCACCTCATCATTAATAAACTCGCGGCCAGATCCGCCGGAAGGGTTGTCAGGCTTATGGGGGATGACAGATGTGCTCTCGTCCTTATGTGAATTGTCAAGGAACTGCAGTTCTCGTACTTTGGCGAACTCTGCCAGATACTCCGAGAATTCAACGTGCGCTTCTTCTAAGATCTCTTCTATTATCTCCTTCTCTTCATGAAGATACTTTAGATTATTAACCTGTCGACGATACCTAAGCCTTTTCCCTTTTGACACTCATAGATCCTCCTACCTATAAGTAGTCGAAGGCATCACTTGAACTCAAACTTTACTGTGGTGGAAATCTTGAAGGTAGGCACCCGTATGTGGTTGGCTAGCCCATGTTTTTTAGACTCTTTCGCATCCAAGAACCAATCGGCATGTCCTTTCTCGTGCACGATGTCGAGGAAATAGTCTGCATCTTGTCCGCAGTTGGTCGCCATCATGTGGTAGATCTTCTGGTTTAGTCTCTCGGTCTCTTCGGCGGAAGCCTTGATCTCTTCTGCCTTTCCAAAGCTCATGCTGCTAACATCGTGAATCATCACTGTGGCGTCTGGGTCCATGAACCGCTTACCCTGAGCGCCAAAGCTGAACAGGATTGCCCCACAGGACATAGCTTTGCCCTCGACGATGGTCGCTACTGGAATCTTTGAGTGCTTGATTGCTGAGATCATTGTCATGAGGGCATACACTGAGCCACCGTAGCTATCGATGATTACAGGGATTACTGTCTGTCCTGTGTTCTGCGCCTTCGACATGTTTTCTGTGAAGGTCTTTGCAGATGCCTCTGTGAACTTGTTCACTCTGATTACTGTTGGTAGTCCCTCTTTGAGTTCAGGCTCTTTTAGTAATGGACTGAATGTTTTTATGATGTTCATGTGTTAACCTCTTCTATTAATAATTCTAGTGGCGGGAGCTGGGAGTTGTATAATGTCTCTCCTCTCTGAATTCTTATCGCCATCTCTATACTCTCTTGCTCCAACAGAAACTCTTTTGGTGCATCACATTGAAACTCGCGGACCATTGAATACTCAAAAGCATCTTCTCCGTGCTTGTTATAATCAAGCTGCAGCAATTTGTTGCCATGGGTGCCCTTTTTGAGTTGTCCCCTATGTTGAGCTTTTCTTGTGGGGTATGTTGTGGATTGTCCAATGTATACTTTTCCATTTAGCTTGTTTCTTATTTCATAGACGGCAGCTGGTTGGTTTTTGCGCCGTAATAGCTCGGCTTCCATAATCGCTTCTCTATTGTTTAGATTGTATAGCCTGTGGCGTTCTGCTATCTTTTCCCTGTTGGCTGAAGTATAGGCTCTCTTTTGCTCTGTGTATTTCTCTTTATTTTCGCGGTAGTATAGGTGGGCGCGTTCTGCGTATGCCTCTTTATTGTTTTGATAGTGTTTTTTCCGGTGCCCTGCGATCGCCTCTTTGTTGTTTTGATGGTATTTTTTCCGGTGCCCTTCGATCGCCTCTTTGTTGTTTTGCCGGTATTGTTTATGGTATTTATTGCTACAAGCGCCACACCAAATAGACAGATTGTCCTTCTTGCTCTTGTTCTTATAAAATTCGCTTAACTCCTTTTCTTCTTTACATTTGTTACAGGTTTTCATCCCAACAACTCCCCCACAGGTGGTATAGAATCAAAAGCCCAGCCAAGTCCTCTGATCCGACGGAAGTTAGCTGAAGGGCAACTAGCTTTTATTCTCGATAGTTTCTCGTTGAGCTGCTTTTTCTGGGATCCTCTTCTTCTATTACGCATGTGTTTCGTGCCATCTGGATGGTAGCTGTGGTCGAATCGCTGCAACAGCTCATCGTATGTTATGATTAATGGGGCGCCAGAAGGATCTAGTCTTGAGGACAAGGTTAACATCCAGCAAAATAAATCGAATTCGAGCGCAGATTGAATCTTTGTGAGGCTGTTTATACACCATGCCGGTATCTTTATTGTCTCTGTGTTAATAATTCGTTTATCATAGAAATCGGCATCAAATTCTAACACGACTTTCGTGGCCCGGGTGCCATACTCGACTCTCTTAAAGATCTTTTCTTCTTTGCGTTGTGAACCGACCGGGCTCTCCGCTATAAGGTGAAGTTCTCTGAATCTGGGTAATTGTTTTCTAAAGCGCCTTATGTTGCGTGTGTCGGAACTAAGTGATAAACCCTTTAAAGCAGCTGTGATCGAGTCGAACTCTATAGTCTTACTATCGTTCTCTATGGCGTTAGTCGTTGCTGTCGCTATGATGTGGCGCGCTATCATTCCGGATGGGACACTGTTTGTGTGTGGCGCCACAAGCGCATAGTTCATCTCTGGCTTATAGGTCTCGTGAACTTTTGTCCCATCGCGATAGGGAAAGATTGAGCCATTTTCGACCATAAACTTGGGATAGTCGAAGTAGTCGAAGTACCGGCGAAGTGATGCACCAGGCTTAGGTGGTTGGGAAAATTTAACGTCTGCCAGAACCCTCTCGACCAACATGTTGGCTTCTGCAAAGGAGGTTGGTGAATATTTGTTTCTATCTTGGCCAGCTTTACTTGCGCCGTGTTTCGATAAGACACCGATGGACATGTTGCCATTCATGTGATGCGCTTTTCTATGGCACAGGATACACAATGGAATGACCCTAGTGCCGCCGCGACTTTGCGGTACAGGATGGTGCATGTGGATCTCCCCAAAAGCACCACACTCAAAACATTCTTTTTTCATCCCAACAGCCTAAAGTTGTGTCGAATAGATCTCGTTGAGAAGCCCCAATCTGGATCGTAGTTTAGTCTTGCCATGTAAGGTTGATTAACTGCCACCGAATCATGGGGCTTGACACCCCAACATCGGATTCGGGTGAGTTCATTATTACTATCAATAGCCTCTACAACCCAATAGAGTTTTCCATTCTTTGTCTTTCTCTCGATCACCTTTCGAGGAATAAACCAACATAGCTGTAGTTGTTGATCAAACTCGGAGATGGGTGGAACGAACTTCTCTTTGAGCTTTTCGATCGTCTCCAGACTAATCACAAGATTGATCGGGAAAATGCCAGTCAAATCTGTCTTGAACTGGATTATCTCTTCCTCTGAGAAGTCTCCCTCCGGTTCATAGGTGTCTATGTTCTCAACTAGCTTCTTCAGGTTCTTGGGGCGCTCTACCACACACGCAGACCAAAAGTGCTTGCGTCCTGAGAACCTATCGTCCATGAGATTATCGAGCGCGCCGGCTCTGCATAGAGCGTCTAGGGCTTTCTTGTTAAACTTACTATAAGAGACTTCTTCTCGGAAGAGCAAATCTTCCGCATTAGTAAATGGGCGATTATCTAGAATCTGTTCAATGGCGCTCATACCGAGCCCCTTGATCGAGGTCAGCGGCTGGATGAGAGTTTTCCCATCGTCGCTAATCTCCCACACGGTGCCGGACTTGTTAATGTCGAGTGGTGTTATTTCAAACCCATATCTCTTAGCGATGTTAATCGCCTTTTCCTTTCTTGCTTCTGGTTCCTTGTCAAGAAAGGCTGCAGCCCATTCTGCAGGGAAGTATGTCCATAGCCAAGCACACTGGTATGAAATAATACTGTAGGCTGTGGCGTGGTTTTTGGAGAATCCATACTTCGCAAATCCTTCCATTAGATCCCAGATTTCCTCAGCAGTTCGAATGGTTATGCCCTTCTCACTAGCACCGTGAATAAACTTCTCACGAAATTGTGTCAGTAGGTGAGCCTTTCCTGTGCCTTTCTTTGTGAGTAGCTTGCGAATTGTGTTGCCATCGTCACGAGAAATGTCTTTCCCAATTCTGTGAGTGATTTCGCTGATTTGCTCCTGATAGATTACATGTCCGAAGCTCTCTTCGGTAATCTCTTTAAAGATCTCGTGGTACCATTCTATGTCAGTGTGCCCTCCTTTGGCTGCGATGTACTGCTCGTGCACCTTTGCGCTCAGTGGTCCGGGTCGGAAGATCGACGTGACGGCTGAGATTTCAGCGATGTTATTGGGCTTTACATTCTTGCAGAAGTCCTTGGCGCCGTCACCAGTGAACTGGAATGTGCCGGCGAAGTTAGCTTTGTGGAATACGTGCTTGTAGACAGACTGATCATCCAGATCCAAGACGTCTGGGTGTAGGGACTTATTATAGTAGTCAAGTACCTGCTCGAAGGTTGGGTTCTCTATGTTATGATGTCGTTTAAGGATGTGTTCTACACAACCCTCGATCATTTTCAATGTTGATAGTCCCAGTAGATCAAACTTAATGAACCCTAAAGGTTCAAGATGTCGGACGTTCTGTCCCTCTGCCCATGGAGATTGTCGTATGCCGCCGCTATTGATTAGCGGCATGTTTTCGTTGAGCTTCTCAGACACCAAAAGTCCACCGGCATGTCGAGAGCAGGATCTTACTTGTCCGACTAATCCTGAGATGTGCTGCTTTACTTCTGGGTACTTTACGAGAAACCCTCTTAGTGAAGCTGAGAACTCTAATACCTCTTCCCACGTTGGAGCATAGACACCAGCGCGGATGCCGTGTCGTTGTTTTGCTGGTCCCGTTGCCTCGTTGATCATGGCGTTAGTAATAACGTTAACCTCTGAAAATGGAACCTTGTATAGTTTTGAGATGTCCTTCACTAGGGATTTGAGTTGTAGAGTGTTCCAGTTTGAAATTGGGGCCACCTTATCTTCTCCCCACTTTTTAATGAGAATCTCTTTAAGCTCCATTGGCGCAGAAACATCTGTATCGATATCTGGATAGTCGGTTGCATCGGAGCGCAGAAATCTCTCGAAAGGTAGCTTGTACTTGATCGGGTCAATTTGTGTGATCTTAAGGGTGTACGCGACCAATGAGCCACACGCACTTCCTCGTCCGGGTCCGACCAGCATCTCCTTGAGCGCCTCGTCAACAATAGCCTTCATAGTCAGGAAGTACTTACTAAAGCCACGAGAATCAATAATTTGAAGCTCGTGTTTAAGCCGGTCTACGTATTCGTTGTTTGAGGTAAACCCCAGTTCCTTTAGTCCGGTCAGTGCAAAGCGAGACAGAGCTTGTGTTGCCGTCAGACCTTCAGGAACAACAAAGTCAGGAAGACGCACCGTTGTGTCCGGCATAAAGGTGTCGATTCTCTCATGCGCGATCTGGTAGGTCTGCTCTAGACTCTCTCGAACAAGCGCATCGTCATACTCTACTCCGCATTCTGCTGAATACTTCTTGTATGACTCCCACATCTGCTCACCGTTCTTTGGGTAAAGCTCATAACCAATAGCGTCAGTTGATTCAGGGAGAACGCTTTCGTCTTCGCCTTCGTCCGTCTTCCATGATGGTTTGCCCTTTCCGAGCCAACCAAGCTGCTTATACATCTCCCGGTCTTTCCATGCGTCTGGGTTGGGGTAATGACTGTCTGCTGTGGAGATCAGCTTAAGCTCAAACTCTTTAGCAATCTCAATAATGTATTGATTTAGCTCGTGCTGTTCAGGGATACTGTTCCACTGTAACTCCGCGTACCAGCGATCCCCAAAGATTGACACCATTTCGCGGGTGGTTTCGCGCATAGCCTCTAGGACAGCTTCAGAGCCCTCCTCTCGGTTCTCCCAGTAGTTGCCGGCGTACACCCCTCCCAAGCACGCAGACGCAGCGATAACGCCCTCCGAGTGCTCTCGAAGGAGGTCGTAGTCCATTCGTGGGTATCTATAGAAGTATTCTTCTGTGTAGCTCTTCGAGACTAGCTTGAACAAGTTGTTCAATCCAGTTTGGTTCTGTGCGAGGAGGATCAAGTGCCGACGGCGCTTAAGGATCGGCTGGGAGGCTTTTGTATCTCCCTCATCCTCTGTCGTTGCGCCCGATTGCTTCGTTTTCTTTGTCGAGCGAGCCTTTTTCTTATCTGCCATGGCTTCATCATAAGCCTCTCTCCACTCCTTAACCGATGTGGTAAAATATGCCTCAACCCCAAAGATAGGCTTGAAGTCCTTACCTTCAGCGTGCATCTTCTTGGCATGAAGTACCTGCCACGAAAGACCATTCATGTTACCATGATCGGTTAAGGCTAGCGCATCCATTCCATTGGAAAACGCATAATCCATGTGCTCCTGTGGATACCCTATAGCATCAAAAATAGACCCCGCTACACTATGTGCATGCAGGCCCACAAACTTAATTAACGATTTCTTACGACTCACTCATCCTCCCTATAAGGTAACTTAACATCTCTTCTCGGACCTAGCAAGTCCTTTATTGGTTTTTTCATAAAATTCTCTGATCCAAGATACCGAGAATAGCCTTCGTACGTCGATATGTCGTAAAACCAGTCGGTCTCAAATTTATTAGCATTGTCTTCTGTTAGCTCTGCGAAGACGGTGCGAAAGTCAAATGTTCGAGCACTCCACCTCTCGGCAAATGGCAATTTCTCTGAGGGCATCTCGCCGGGTGGGGGGTTAACAAATTCTCTGGTTGTCAATTTGTTGACTGCTCGGCGGCACTTCATACTCTCCTCTCCACTCATAGAAAATGGCAACAGCATGTTGTCTTTAACAGTTTTACCTTCCCAAGTCATAAACCAGTTATGCCCGGGTCTTGAGATCAGAGCGCGCTGCTTTCTTAGCAGATAAGGGTTGTGAGCACTCATAGGGAAGGTCACATAATATTTCTCAGGCGCAACCCACTTGGAAATCGTCACGGCTGTGCGCCACACAGAGCGGACTCCGTATAACACCGACCAACCGTATGAATCCCGTCTATTAAGATCTTTCGGGTGGATCGGGGCATAGAAGATGGGGATTATCCTTTGTACATCTCCGGGTCTTGACATCGGGCGACGGTAATAAACAGGGTCGTGAATCTGTTCCCCGACAACTTTCTTAATCACAGGGGCCATGTCCTCATTCGCTACAATCCAGATCGTCTTGCACCCAACCATTGCGCATTCATAAACAGCCTTCTGAATTGCCGTGTATCCCCTGTCTACAGGCAACAGACATGCTGGTGTCTTTAGGTCGAAATCCTCTTCCAAACCGGCGATAGGGATGATCCCCGCAAGATGAATAGCTAGCGGTGATGTATTGTTTATAATTTTACTCATTCGTGTTATCTATTAGCTTCTGATAATGGTGAGCCGCTCCCTCAAGCGATGCGATTAGTGTTGGCGTGTCGGGAAGATCTTGGATCACGACCTTTTCAGATAGCGGCTCCAAGACTAAGCCTTCTGGAAAGATGGGTTCTAATTCTCTTCTCATAGGGAACGCTTTAATCCTATATCTTTTCCTCTTGCCATTCTTGTCATAACCATTCGATGGCCCAACCATGCCTCTCTTCTCCATCTCATGTATTGTCTTAAATCTCACCATTGTTTCTGAATAATCAAAATCCTCTATCTGGTTTGGTTTCAAATAAGAGATAGCGCAGGCATCTTTTATTGGAGTATCTCCATCTATCCGATCTGATTTGTAGAACCAAATCTCCTTCGTCAATCTGTCTTCTGTTCTTATTAGGTCTATGTCGTGCTTACCTCCACGATTGAACCCTATCCAATCATAGCATTTATACGAGGAAGGCGCAACAACTTTATTAATTATTCCTGTCGTTGATGGATCTTTGTAGTAATAGGCTGTTTCAAATTCCACCTCGGCAATCTTCGAATATTCGTTCGAGCAAACTAATCGCTTCGAATCAAAGCGAATGCTGTGACATAAGTCACTCATTGGCGCTAGTCCCTCCATGGACAGGAGAAACATAAGCCTACGCCAGAGAGTGCTTCGAGGGGTGCCAACATCAAACGGCTTATCGTGAGTGTTCAGAGTTCTGCGTTCTTCCTCAATCCCAATGAATCTCAGGTCGGTGCCCACTGGAAAGCGTTCGAAGCGATGGGGCTCCTGAAATTTCGTGTGTATAAGGGGAATCCGGTGGGTGAATGCGTGTGCTGCAGCTTCTAAACTGCTTCCTATTACTATCTCGGAGTATCTAAGTATTGCAGCATCGGCACTCGGGAGGGCACAACTCGCACTTCCTGTTCTCTTCATCTTCTACCTCTTCTAAAAGAGTCTTTATGTCTAGCCCTGCACAGTCGATCTTATTTTTAGAAACGTGATAGTGACTAACGAATCCCTCGAACGTTCCGTACTTCACATCTTGCTCGTACTTTGTTGAGGTGTTACCAAACTGAGTTAGGGGTGTTTTGTAAGGAATCTCCAACCCATTATGGATCGCCTTCCAGAGCGCCTTAAGCGCCTCTATCTGCACTGGGTAAAAGTCTGTGAAGTCTTCTAGCTTTTCTCCGTGGCAGCGGGCATCTGAAACAATCGGTCTTTCACCGTATCCGTTATCAACATACCAGTCTTGGTATTTTGGATAGTATGCGTTTGAAATCTCAACACCAACCGACGCTCTGTTAGCTCGTTCGGAACCGGCATGCCAACATGCATGTTGCATATCGATAGTCTGATAGATTGTTCCGTCGTTGTCAATGAGGAAGTGAACCGAGATTCCCCTGTTATCTAGAACCCTTTGGCATGACCTTGAGTTCAGACACACATCCCAATGGTTAACAAAATAGCGGATCCGGCGTTTTTGACGACCGGTATAGTCATAATAGTTACCGGGCTCAGTTTTTAGTCCGCCTTCATCTGACCAAAGAACCATCTTCTCCCACTCAATTGGGATAAAGTTTCCATTGTATACAATGTAATTTGAATACTTCTCGTTTTCCGGCTTGTGTTCCGAAATCGATGATTGGCGCTCAGTCCAAACTCTACGAAAGGTCATAGGTCCCACCAAGCCATCAGCAGATA
>Ga0209128_1001759_pt1 | contig 14512 bp, 20 predicted proteins | sample ETNvirnome_6_100_FD_184072 | JGI IMG/M metagenome (GOLD analysis project Ga0209128, IMG submission 184072) | Marine viral communities from the Pacific Ocean - ETNP_6_100 (SPAdes) (version 2) | ecosystem: Environmental > Aquatic > Marine > Oceanic | place: Pacific Ocean | collected 2013-06-19 | reverse complement strand
CTAATCCGATGTTGCCTGTGTTGTTGTAGGCGTCCCAAGCATCCTGAACGCTGTCTCCTGGGACTAGCGGGAACTCCTGGGTGTTAGAGGCGTTCTGCCACGCCATACTGGTAATCCCGAGCCTCCAGCCAGAGGGGGGGAGAGCCAACATCATCTGTTCAATGCCGGCTACAACTCTGCCGGCATGCTGGTTCATAGACCCTGACTTGTCAATAAGCCAGACAATATCGATGCCGTCCATCGTGTATGGCTGTTCGAACGAATCGATCCAAACCTCCCCCCCCTCGCCCGGTACTTCCACGGGTACCTCCACGATAACTTCTACTGGGACTTCGACGATAACTTCTACTGGGACTTCGATTTCGACCAACTCTGGTTGGTGCAGACTGTAGAGGGCATAATCTCCTTCAATACACCCTAGCATTACCAGCATCCCGAATAATAATGGGAGGCGCCTCATTTTAGTCTCTCACGCCTCCTCGGCGGGGGGCCTGTGCCCCAGGGAAAGCGTTTAGGACACCGGCCGAATCGGCCGTCAATACGCGCGACTTAAGAGTATCTTCATCAAAGTGCCACCCGGGAGAAACCCACACGATACTATCCAGGGGAATGGGGATTTGCCAGTTTCCAGCATCGATCGCGCTTACTACTCCGATAAAGCGACCTCTCTGGTCAAACACGCCAGAACCAGATGCGCCAAACCATCCAAACATATTTGCTATTACATGGCCGTGTTCTAGAGTGGCTACGTGGCCGCGTATAGTCAGTAAATCATGACGGCCCGGGAATCCTGTATAACAAACATTTGTTCCCAGGAGATTTTTGTCATCTTTCCTCGGGTTCCAATTAATGGCTATTCTGCTTTGAATCTGGGGGGTGATGAGAACCGCTAGATCTACATCGTGATCACGATAAATAACGCGCGCTGTTACGACCTCTCCGTCGCGGCCATGGATTTCTACGGTGGCAAAGCCTTCAACAACGTGCCCAGCGGTAACTACTACGAAGCGCTTGTACATTTTCATGTACGTACCGGACCCATGGTTCCCAGTGAGTGGGTCAACTATTTTGACCGCGGCGTTTCGCGTTTTGGTCTCTGTCGCACTGAGTTGGCTTAACTCTAAAACGGTGGCTGTCTGATGATAGACATCTTTTGCCGTCTGTTCTAGGGCTTTTTCAAATGGAGTGACGGCAGTAGCAGGAGTAACAGTAGAAAAATTGTTGCATGCGATCAGTGCCACGCATGAAATAATAAGAATAATAAGTTTTTTCCGGCGCTCCACCGCACACCCTCCTACATATTAATTTTCAATCTCTTCAACTACACCTGCTATTGTTATTACAACCTTTCTGACTAAAATAAATAGCGTTCCCGTACCATGGCACATAGTAACGCTTCTGAAGTAACTATGGAGTAAAACCCTTTAATCACTTTAAAAAACAAAAAAGGCGCCTCAGAGGGCGCCTTAGTTGTCAGTAGGAGACTTTCTCTTACTTGATATCAATACGGTGCGTGATCGGAACCTCCGCGTCTGGCTTGGGAATAATCACAGACAAAATGCCCTGATTATATTCCGCATTAATGTTTTTCGGATTTGTGTTCTTGGGAAGCGACCAGCTGCGTTGGAAAGACTTATAAGACATAATGTTATCACTTTCTTTCTTTGCCTCGTGAGAAATGATAATCGTGGTATCACTAACCTCGAGGTTGATATCTTCCTTACTCAAGCCCGGGATCACGATATCAATGCGATAGTCCTTATCGGTTGCTACGACATTTGTCTTAATTTCTGGGGCTGCTTCTCGCAGAAGAGAACCAAAGATAGGGGCGAGACCCCAATCATCTTCAAAAATACTGTCCATCAAGCTTTGTGCGGTCGGGACAGACGACCGTCTAATCATAGGATACATAAGTTATCCCTCCTTCAACATATAATATAATCACTTATTTAGAAGTGTCAAGCAGAAATATTGGGTGTCCGATCATAATCGTCTTCAAGGCGTATTACGTCGGCTAGCTCGGGAGTGCTCACCTCTATTAATTCCACGTTGTATTCTTCTGAGGCACAAAAACGATGTACCGCTTCCGGCGTCACGTGATAAGATTCACCTTCCATCAACCCCAGAGATACTATCTCGTCATCTTCATGATCGGGACCAAGCTCTAACATGAGGGGGCCCGAGAGAACGTAAACCGTTTCATCCTTCTTTTCGTGGTACTGTCGCGACATTCTGTGGCCGGCCTTGATATAGATGTACTTTGCCACGTATTTATCGGTTTGCGCCCAAATCCTTTCATAACCCCACGGCTTATCGATGTAGGGAATGTCTTCGTCTGTGTTTGGCATTCTAACCTTTCAGCAGCTGCTTGTTAGTGGAAAAAATCTTTTCAGCCAAAACCGGAGGGGAGCCGACGACGGTCACTGCCGATACGTTGTTGCCGCTTCCAAACTGAATACGAGAGAACTCAAGTTGAGTATCTAGATTTTTTGGAAGATAGCCCTTATCGAGGTTCTTCCTCATCGCGCTGTCGCCTCTAATTTGTAAAATAGAATCCGGATTTATCCATATTTCATCTAACTCGTAGTGATTGTCAATGGCGCCGAAGCCTTCGGTTATGTCATAATCTTTTATCTTCTTTACTTCGACTAACTTAATCATCCGTTGCCTCATTCTCTGTCGTCGATTCGGGCCCGAGACGTGCCTCCCGATCCGCTGCCTCACCCTCTGTCGTCGACACGGCCTCGACCGGATTCAGATCATCGGGAGGAGTTTCCCGCTTTTGGCGTTGGTAATCTCCAAAACCAGCTATTACTTGATTTATCTCCAGACAACGAGTATCGATCTTGCCCAGATTCCGTCGTAGGACTTCTATGTCCTCGTGAAACTTGTTTGGATTGAACTCTTTGTCCTCGAGGTGGGTTATTGTTTCATTATAAAGTTTGATCGATTCCTCAAATGTGTCGGCCAATGTGCCGAGTAAAAAAGCGGCTTCAGGCAACACCTCATCGATCTCAGCTGTGTAGCTAAGTCTAACTCTCATATTTATTCCTTTCGTTTATAAAATAGCTTTCCATGCGGTTGTGACTACGAGCCCTAGTCCGACCGTTATTACAATCCACAGGATTTTTGTATTGTTGTTTTTCCATGATTCTAGGCCAAGGATGCGCGCGTCTAGTCTGTTCAGCCTCGCGTAAAGACCTTCGTCGGGGTTGTATACCGCTTCTTTGATTTTGTTGATATTCTCTGCTAGCTCTTCCTGTTTGTCTATCAGGGTTTCGATCCTGGTCGCAAGATCTTGTAGCGCCAAAACAATCTGGCCTTCGTTCTCCAACTCTGGCATCTCTTTTGGCCTCCAAGTTTATTTTCGCTGTCCTAAGTAGTATCATATTTCTATAATGGCGTGGCTAGTTGTGATTAACGTACCGGCGGCGGATGCCGCATTTTGAAGCGCCGTTCTTGTCACCTTCAAAGGATCAATAATTCCAGCATCGTACATGTCTACGGTCGAAAAATCTCGAAAATTGAAGCCGGAGTTTTTTCTGGCTTTTCGAATCTTGGCCTCGATTAGATCCGGGCTCTGGCCCGCGTTAGTCGCCATCTGTCGCAAGGGCGCCAATACAGCCTTCTTGACTATCTCCACTCCCAAGGCTTGATCTTCGTTGTCCGTATCCACTTTTAGGCGCTTTATGGCATGTAATAGTGCCACGCCACCTCCAGGTAGGATACCCTCTTCCTGTGCCGCCTTAACGGCCTCCAATGCATCCTCTATACGATGTTTCTTTTCGGTCATTTCTACTTCAGTCGCCGCGCCGACATTAATAACGGCCACGCCGGCGGCGAGCTTCGTAATACGGTCTTGAATCTTTTCGCACTCCCGCAAATCTTCAGTCTGCTGAAGCTCACTCTTAAGCAAATCGATGCTTTTATCTATCTCTTCAAGATTTCCCTTGCCACCGATCACCGTCGTTAAAATCTTAGTAATATCTATAGACTTACACTGCCCAAAATCTGTAAGCTTCGCGTTGCGTAACTTTGTTCCTGAATCTCTTGTAATAAAAGTTGCGCCAGTGGAAACGGCCAAATCGTTCAACATATTCTTTCTTGCCTCGCCATAAAGGGGCGCTTTAACAGCTGCTATTTTCATTGTACCACGAACCGTGTTCATGATTAAAGCGGCGAGGGCTTGTCCTTCTATTTCTTCTGCAAAAAGGACTAGAGGCCTTCCATCGCGTGATACTATTTCTAGAACCGGCAAGATTTGTTCTACCGTATCTATCCTGGCATCAGTAATAAGCAAGAGGGGGCTATCATATTTTACTGCGCCGCGGCGCTCGTCTGTTACAAAAGCCGACGCTACGTATCCAGCTGGCATTCTGAATCCTTCTATCACATCGAGAGAAGTTTCCATAGATTTTGCCTCCTCGACCGTAATGGCTCCATCTGCTCCGGCCTTATCAATCGCTGTTGCGATTAGCTTGCCAATCACCGGATCATTGTTGGCTGAAATGGTTGCAATGTTCTCAACATCTTCCAGACTCGTAATGGGCGTGGAAAGTTCTTTCAGATTTTCTACAATAACCTCTACTGCTTTGTCTATTCCTCGCTTAAGTTCGATGGGCGACGCACCAGCGGACAGATAACGCTGCGCCTGGCTGAATATTTCTCTTGCAAGAACTGTTGCGGTAGTTGTACCGTCGCCTGCGGCTATATTAGTCTCAGAGGCCGCCTGCTTTAAAATTTGTGCTGCTGCGTTTTCGAATACGTCATCCAAATGAACAAAGACAGAAACTGTAACACCATCTTTGGTGATAAACGGTTCTTTATCCTTCTCCTTGAGTATTACGTTCCTTCCTTTCGGTCCGAGCGTAGTCGCTACGTTGTCTGCTAGTTTATTAACCCCGCTCAAAAGTTTCTCGTTAAGGACGCGTCGGTCCTCGAACTTACATATTGGCATTCACCCTCCAAGTTGTATGATTATTATAACACAAAATTTTCATTTGTCAAACTATTTTTTTATTCTTCTGCGGCTTTGGGCCCAGCGACCCGGGTGTCTGCTGTCCTTTGCTCAATATCTCTAGCATTATCAATAGCATTCTGTGCCTCGTCATCCATTTCCAGGCCCCCGGCAAAATATCTGTTAAGGCTATCTGATAAATCTTTCAAAGAGGCGAAGACTGCAAATATTTCTGCATTAAGTGCACCGGAAACTCTTTGTAACATTTCCTCTACATAAGCGCCGCCAATCTTAAGGGATCCCAAATCCTTAGAAAAGGTAGGCGCTCCGGGATTCGTGGCCTGAGTCTCATTAAGATCAAACTGTCTCTGGTCGTCTTGCAGAAGCCCGTAGGTGTTCAGGAGAGCCTCTTTCTTCTGTTCAGCGTTCAGGCCGTCATAGTATCCCTTAAGAGCCTTTGGATCGCTTACCCACACCACGTCAGCTAATATTTCTTGACGAGCTTTGGCAATCTCGGACGTCTCGAAGCCCTTAACAATGCTATTGTGGGCTTCCTTGATCGCGTTAGCTAGTAAGCCGAGATAATCTCGAATCGGACGCTGTGTGGTTTTCGTGGGAGGAAAGTTCGGATTGTTCGAATACAAACTTTCGAACAAGGGCCACAAAATTTCATCCCGAAGGGAGTTATTCCGAGATTTCATCGTAGTATAAGCTAGGCCGTTCCACTTATTAAAGAGAAGCTCTTTGTGTACTTCCCGCGGATAAGCTAAAATCTGTAAAACCCTCTCAATATATGTATCGCGACGTGGGAAATCGGGGTCGATCGCCTGAACTAGTTCGGGAGGCACCAGTCTGGGATATATTTCTTCCAGGTTTTCGATGAACTTTATTTCCAACTCTTCGTTCGATGGTAATTTATCACGTGCCGGCATCGAAGCAGCAAGATCTTCTGCGCCCGTCACGAGACGCGATGGAAGCCAGCACACCCGCGGGTGCATTGAGGCGAGCATGATATCCATGATGTTATTTATTGTAATATCAAACTGATAGAAAACAATCTCCCCCCTTTGTTTGAGATCGCTGGCCTCTTCGCCACCTTCTTCTTCGCCACCAAACCTTTTAATGCAGGCAACGTATCTCATAGCATTGACGTCTGGGTGGTCGTACCTGGGTTTTATAATATCTCCGATCAAATCTGACCAAGAGCCGCCCACTTTTAACTTTGTATATAGCTTAAGTGACACAGGTATTCCGTCGCCTGTATAAAAATCTGCGATGGTTCCGGTGTTGGCTTTCACCTGGGTGCCTTTCATGAGAGCAGCCAAAAACGCTTCGAAGGTAAACCCGGCCGAAGCTGCATTAAAGTTGGTCACAATCTTTGTGAGAGTTTTATAAAAAACAAGATAAGAAATTAACTTCCGGATTATTTCTATGTTGTTTCCCTCTGCACTGGCGATGATTTGTTGTGGACCATCGGCGCCATAAAAAGATTCCAGTGAGCTTATTTGCTCCTCAAAAGTGGCGCCTTCCTTGCCAATGTTGTCTAGATATTGTTGTAGCAGCGCCCTCTGGGGTCCAAGGATGGTTTTTCCTTCTGCCGTAGTAGACACATCGGACCACCCTATCTCTGATATCGGAATATCGGGGATCATCGACCACTCAAAGGTGGCGGTTGGCGGCATTACATTTTCAATCAGTGTAGTCAATCCCTCTCTGGCTTCGAGCGCCTCTTCAATTAACTCAGCGATACCCTTAAATCCAAAGATATCTCTCTTCTCTTTAAAGTGACTCTCCACGATCTGATCAAAATCTGTCGACATAGTATAAACTCCTGATATAATTAGACGATTATGTCTGCAATACCCATTTCAACTGCTTCTTCCGCGCTGAAGTATGCATCTAGATTTTTAGAAACGATTTTCTTCACCTGCTTCATTGTTAAGTTGGTCTCTTCCACCAGCGCTTCAAACATCATGTATTCCATAATCTCTGCCTCTTTAACAGAAGCCTGTATATTGTGAAGACTGCCACTCTCGCCAGTTAAAACGCGATGGAGCATCAGGCGGCAATGCTTCCCTATACGCCGTTCCCCCTTGGTCCCGGCCGCCAATAAAAGTACTCCGGCAGACAAAACCTTTCCTATTCCTATAGTGTGAATGGGGGTTTCTTCGCGTACAAGTCTCATTACGTCGTAGATGGCAAACATTTCTGCGACGTTGCCGCCGCCGGTCGCAATATAAAAATCTATTGGGAGGACTAAAACCTCTCCGTCTTCTCCCATTGTGCCTTCTTTGGAGTAGTGATAATGTAGCAAGCCTCCTAAAAGTTCTTGGGTATTCTCCTCGGCGATGTCGCCATATATATTTATTACTTTTGGTTCAGGAAGACTGGTGTCTTCTTCAAACTCTATCGTCTCTTCTTCTGCTGCTTTACTCACTGATTAACCTTTTTCTATAATTACTACCAAGCCTGATTGACTTTGGTTCATCGTTACGATTATATTCTACCAGATTATACGAAAAATTTCTAGCCCATTCTAACCATTCTTCTAAAGAATTAAAATCTTTAGTGGCCAGGATGGTAAATCTCTCTGCCTTCTGATTAAACCCATCACCGTAAACTCTCCACTCTTTTTCGATCTCCTTAAGAAGGCGACGAAAGTTTCTTTTGCCGGGAATGTTATCTATCTGGAGTCTGTAACGATAACTGTCGCTGTATCTATAATCTTCTTTCCAGGCACTGGCTTTTATTTCTCCCATTGTTCTTCTCCCTTACGTGCTTTATGCATCTCGTCAAGTTGACGCATAGCTTCTTTCCAATTAGTGAACTTAAGAGCGAAAGAGAACTCTTTGGGTGAATAAACTAAAATATTTTGTACTACTGACTCCTTCCAGTGGTTTGTAATCTGCTTATCTACGGCTGTAAAATCGCGGATCTGCGGCTTCTCGAAGCCTGCTTCTTCCAGGTGTTTGTATTTAATTTCTTGCAAGAAGGTAACGTCCTCGTGAATTTTAGCACACATTAGGAGACAGCGGTAAATGGCGTTCTCTACCACTCTGGCAGCGTGTGAAACTTCAAAAAACTGTGTCGCAAATTTACACGAGAACACCCCAAAAAAATACACACAAACTAAAATGATGATCTGCAGATCAGTTGCCTCCATATCTCCTCCATATAAAAAAACCGCGAGGATAACTCACGGTTTTATTATAGCAACTTATGTTTCGTTTGTCAACGATTACTTCTTATTCTTATTTTGGAGAGCTTCTTTTACTATTCTCTTAGCAACACGCTTAGTAATCTTGTTGATCATTTCTTGGAGTTCGGGGACTTCTTCCTCTCCGGGGAGGGGCTCTTCTAGTCCAGGCTCTTCTAGTCCAGGCTCTTCTAGCCCAGGCTCTTCTTCAACTTCCTCGGGGGGCTCTTCTTCAACTTCTACTTCATCACCGAGAACATCTTCTAATGCCACTTCTAGAGCAGCAAGGAAATCATCGACGTTTACTTCTCGCGCGCCACCAGGTTCATCGAGGGGCGGCTCTTCTTCGGGCAGCGGCTCATCGAGGGGCGGCTCTTCTAGCTCAGGCTCATCGAGGGGCGGCTCTTCTTCGGGAAGCGGCTCTTCGAGAGGGAGTTCGTCTTCAACCTCACGCAAACGCGCACCTGGGCGATCGTCATCCGGGTGGCCATACCCAGCAGCCCCTTCGCCGCGGCCGCGGCCATGGCTTTCATCGATAGGCGCATCAGTCGCACCGAGGCCGTCGACAAAGCCCGGGGTAAGCGGCTTTAAGTCAGCCAGCTTCATGAACTGGCGAACTTGCGCTTCAGTAAGTAGATTTCCTTTTTTACCCATTGTGAGGTTCTCCTAAAAACAAACGAGTGTTGCTACATTTAATTAGTATCTATCGAACATAACGACGCTTTTTATTTTAGTCAGGGTGGCGTCGATTATTTGTTTTGCTCTTACAATGCTAATGTGGTGTCGCTCTGCTACCTCTTTCAAAGTCATGGGCCCATGTTTGTTAACCGCTATCAGGGTGCAGTTGTTGTCCTCCGGGAAATCTATCCACATTCGACATTCTTTTTCTGGGCAGCATCTTTTTGCTATTAAGCACTTCTTACTACATTCTCTCACAGCAACTTCCTTTCAAATAAATATTTTTTGATATATATCACTATCTCTTCCGTGTCAAAACGTTTGAGTTTCTTATTCCACATGGTCTCATATGGTATCTCTTGTACATCGCCATTCCCTATGATGAAAAGTGAAGGAAACCCTTCGTAACGCTTCCCGAGATGTTTTGCAAACCCTTCTCTTAAAACGTGCCGACCCCCGACATCTTCCGCCTCTATTATATATAGAATACAGAAGTCTTTGATTTTTTCTTCTAGTTTCACGTAAGTTGGTTTAAAGTGCGTACACGTTCCGCAGCCTGACGACGTAACTAACAAAATAGAAGTTAGCCCTATCGTACTCTGCCGTCGTAACAGTTCCAGCTCTGAAACTATATTGAGTTGTCTTATAATTGTGGTATCTCCTCTTCTATCAGATCAAATATGTTTTCCAAATCTTCTTTCGTAATCCCCAGCTTTTTCATCAGTTCTTTCCCGTCTTCTCGCAGCTTCTTTGATTTCTTTAACTTGGCCTTCGACATCAATCCTTCGTTCTCGCGATAATGATCTAAAAACTGCATAAACTTTTCATTCTTTTCAAGCAGCGATAGGACACACGCTCTAAAGAACTCGCTCTGCGTGGCAAACCCTTCATAGTATAATCTTATTTTCATTTCCTCGTGCAGACGAGGGTGAAGAAAAAAGCTTACGGTCGTCAAATCCTCTCTCATCGGTTTAATATATGCGTTGAACTCTCTGCCTGTCCTGCCGGCGATTGAATAACAAACTGTGCCTTCTCCTGTAGATCGCGAATAGAGCGCGCGCCGGAGTACGATAGGCCGCTACGAATTCCTCTAGCTAGCTCAGCCAGCGTAGTAGCCGCTGGACCACGATATGGCACCACTGTGGAAACCCCCTCCAGTGAAGCAGTCTTTCCGCGCCACTCTAGTTGAGCATCCTTGCTGGCCATTCCTCGATAAGCCTTAAACTTGCCTTTCCTGGTCTCTATAATCTCGCCCGGGCACTCGTCAGACCCCGCCAATAGAGAGCCCACCATAACAAAGTCCGCGCCGCAGGCGAGAGCCTTCACAATATCGCCTGAGCTTTTGATACCGCCATCAGCTATCACTTTAACATTCTTAAGCCGGCCTCCGTGCTTGGCCACGCGAGTTGCTATAATGGATTCTAAAGTCGGGATGCCGTGACCGGTTTGGATACGGGTAGAGCAAATACTGCCACCTCCTACTCCAACACGCACACTGTCTGCGCCCCACGTGGCTACGTCCACGAAGCCTTCTAGGGTGGCCACATTCCCAGCCATAATATGAACCGTGTTTCCAAAAACCTTACGTAATTCTTCTAAAGCGTTTTTCACCAGAACATGGTGGCCATGGGCTACGTCCACGCACAGAATTCTCGCGCCCGCACCATAAAGGGCTGTTGCTCTATCCAGATATTCCCCAGTAACCCCTATTGCTGCAGCCGGCGTCATCGCGCCGCGGCCGCGAATAGCTTCGTGAACCTGAGACGCTTGCTTTTTAATTGTGTTGTACCGATGGAAAACGCATAATCCTCCCGCGTCGTACATAGCGTGCGCCATAGCAACACCCGAAATCGTGTCCATTGGACTAGCAATGATTGGGAGGCTGAAATGTTCACGACCCCCCAGGGCGCTTCCTATATCGATATCGGTTCGTGATTTGATGTTGGAATATTGGGGTGAAAGCAAAATATCATCATATGATACTGTTTGTTTAGCTTGCATTCGCTTCCTCCACTACGTTTTCGATCTTCTGCCAGCAAGGGGGGCATGTCAGCCTCACTATTTTTCTTTCGTCAAACACCGTAACGTGCCATGTCTGTGCCATCTCCTTATTTTTCTTGTCAAACGCCTCCTGACACACGCAACACTCTTCTGGAATATCCAACAGCATGCTGGCTCTTTTCTTTAAAGTTTCTTGGGTTGCCTTACGTTCTTTCTTACGTTTCGCGGTGTCTACTTTCCTCAACTTGGGTCTGCTCACGTGCGCTCCATCGGATAGAAGGCGGGCACCAGCGCTATGGGGGGCCTGTAAAGAGTATTAGAATGAAAGACCACGACCGCTGACGGAAAGGGTGCTGCATTATCCGAGTCTCCAAATTTTAGCCGGCCGCGGACAAGATGCACTTCTTTGGCCCTCATCACATAATCATGCCACCACTTGGTATCGGTTCTGGCTGGAACGAGCATCACAACAATCGTATTGTGTTGCTTGGACTCTTCATACCCTTTCTTAAACCACGCGCCGATGCCGCGGCCGTAGGGAGGATTAACAAAAACCGTGTGACCCTTCCAATCTTGTGTGAGACCATCATCTTCTTTGGTAAAATATTTCTCGCACTTGGCGCTCGCCTCTGTGGAGCAAGGATCTAAAGTAAACTCAAATTGTTTATCTAGCTTGTCAAAGAATGCCTGGGGCGTATCCCATTCTGCGCTCGTCGAACTAAAGCCAACGGCTCCCTTTGCCTTTTTCCACAATCCTCCTTTAGCCAAATGTGGTGTTTCAGGTCGCATCAGTACTCCCCAATGCTCCGGCACCGCGGGCACTTATAGTAACAGGATATTCGTAGAGTTCTCCTTCTTTGTTTTCGAATGTTTGGAAGGAGACTACGGGCACCATCACAAGTTGTGCTATCTTCGTGCCCTTTTGAACAAGCTGTGTTTCGGTACCAACGTTGTGAAGATTAATAAACACCTCGCCGGCGTAGCCCGAGTCTATTACACAAGCACCCACGATGAGGCTGCGCAGCGCTGCTATACTGGAGCGATTCTTTACTTCCAGCATGTAGCCATGCGGAACCTCAAATCTTAATCCGGTTTGCAGGAGTGCGGATTCTCCCGGCTCAATCCTTTGTGCGGTGGTTGAAAAATCATCAGGACAATAATGTACGTCCAAGCCCGCATCACTTGGGTGTCCTCTCGTTGGTTTAATCGCATCGTCTCTTACGCGGTGGTACTGTATAATCATTTTATCTCCTATTCAAAATCAATGTTAACATTAACAGTTATGTTAAACTTTGGTACTCGTATCTGGTTGGCAAGATTATGTTTCTTTGCGTCTGCCGCATCCAAAAACCAATCGGCGTGGCCTAGGGCGTGCATGTGTTCCAAAAAATAGTCATCTTTCTTGCCACAGTTACGCGCCATCATTTTGTAAACCGTCTGGTTCAATCGCTCTGCCTCGGCAGTATCCGCTTTAAGTTCTTCTACTTTGCCCCACACTGACGACGAGACGTCGTGTATCATTAGGGTGGCATCCGGATCCATGAAGCGCATGTTCTCGTCTCCAAAAGAAAACAAGATAGCACCACAAGACATAGCCTTCCCCTCGATAATGGTGGCCACCGGCAGTTCGGCATGCTTGATAGCTGATATCATTGCCATTAAGCTATAAACCTCGCCCCCATATGAATCTATGATAACAGGGATAACTGACTGGCCGGTGTTGTGTGCGGCCGATATTTGACTTGCAAATTCTTTGGCAGCCTTATTATTAAACTCATTTACTCTGACGATCACCGGAGCTTTTCGAAGCTCAGGCTCTTTTAAAAGAGGACTAGTAGTAATCGTTGTCTTCATTAAATTCTCTCCGGGTTATCTGAAAAATGGAGTTCAAGTTGTGGTAGATAAAGTTCTAAATATTCTTTCCAGGTATCTTCGCTGTGTAGATGAATAGAAATACCATCTTTGTTATCAAGCCTAAATGACCAAGCATCTAGTTCCCTCAGCACATCAACCTTGTTGATTACCAAATCTGTAACACCATTAATCTGAATGGCTCTATTCAAAAGACTCAGATTAGTCCAGTTACATTGTCGGGGGCGCCCCGTTGTGGCGCCATATTCTTGTCCCACCTTTTGTAACTTATCAAATATTTCACCCTCCCCGTGAAACTTTTTAGAACCTACGTAGGTCTCATATGCCTTGGCGACTCCCCACACCTTGCGCACGGCCGTGTGGGGAATGCCATTCAGGAGGGCCCCAGCCGTCGTACAATGGCTTGAGGTGACGTAGGGGTAGTCGCCCCAATCTATGTCCAGGCCAAAGCCTTGCGCGCCCTCACAGAGGATGCGGGCTGCTGGGTAGTGGTGGAATTCTTCATAAAGATCAACTACATAGTCTGTCAAGCCCGGTATCATCTCGGCCCGCAAGCCCCGACGCGCGTATTTATCGCGGTAAGCAGGCCCATTGCCGCGGCGTGTCGTTCCAATTTCCTCTTCTGCCGCCTCTTCTTCCATGTGCCGGTCGGTAATGATGTGAGCATTGCGTGCTATCTTCACGAGACCATCACATTTTATACCCCCTGTCTCAAGCATCTCTATTTCACTGAAAAACTGTTCAAGATTGACTACACAGCCTCCCCCAATGACTGATCTTACTCCGAAGAAAACCCCGGCAGGAATGTGATGAGTAATGAACCTCTTGCCTTCATGATAAATGGTATGACCCGCATTACATCCTCCATTATAACGAACACAATGAGTGTAAGCGCCCTGGCGTAGGAGGTGATGAGTTATCTTTCCCTTCCCGCAGTCGCCATACTGCAAATCTACTACTATGTCTGCAATCATCTTCCTTGCCCTCGATATCTTTTTCTGTAGTTCTTGTTACCCCCATGCGGGCCCGGGTGTCCATACTTTGTAAACTTGCTCATTCCAATCCGCGTTTTCTTTTTGGTACCCTCGTTCTTGCCACTGTTTTTCTTTGCCATGATGTCTCCTATCCTAGTAGTTTCATTGTTCGCCGAACTGATCGGGTACTAAACCCCCACTGTTCATTATAATCCAGGCGCGCCATATAAGGCCTGTTCAAAAAGACCCGATCCTTACCTGGTATTATACCCCAGCAACGAATCTTTGTCAAGGCTGAATTCCCATCAATCACTGTTATAATCAAATAAGGCTTGCCGTTTTTTGTTTTTCGTTCCACCACCTCGCGAGGTATGAACCATACAAGCCCAAGTTCTCGATCGTATTCAGAGATTGGGGGAACGTACAGTTCATCTAATCTGGTTTGAATCTTATGGTCGACCACTAAATCCATTGGGAAAATGCCCGTCAGGCTTACTGTGTTCTCAATCTCCTCTTCGTGAGAAAAATGAGCTTCTGGTCGATACGTTTCTATATTCTCGTTAAACTTCTTTTTGTTCTTCGGACGATCCACTGCAACCGCTGACCAGAAATGCTTCCGCCCAGAAAACCGGCCATCCATCAGCCCATCCAGGGCGCCGCTGCGTACCAAAACGTCTAAAGCCTTTTTGTTTAGCTTAGAATACACCACATCTGGATGAAAAATAGCATCTTCGACAGTTTCAAAGGGCCGGTTATTAATGACTTGCTCGATGGCTGCGTCTCCAAGTCCCTTCAATGAAGACAGTGGCTGTACCAGCGTCATGCTGTCGTTGG
>Ga0209128_1001757_pt1 | contig 14515 bp, 8 predicted proteins | sample ETNvirnome_6_100_FD_184072 | JGI IMG/M metagenome (GOLD analysis project Ga0209128, IMG submission 184072) | Marine viral communities from the Pacific Ocean - ETNP_6_100 (SPAdes) (version 2) | ecosystem: Environmental > Aquatic > Marine > Oceanic | place: Pacific Ocean | collected 2013-06-19 | reverse complement strand
AGAACCGAAGTCGGATTATCCGCAACAGGTTCAGTTGGAACTTTAACTGTAGCTACAAATGGCTCAACAACGATTAATTTATAATGCCTATACAAAAAACTAACGGAGGATATAAATGGGGTAAACATGGAAAGGTTTACCCAACCAGAGCAGGCGCAGCAAAACAAGCTAGAGCAGCTTATGCCTCTGGTTACGAGGGCTATGCAGGTGGAGGTATTATTAAAGATCCATGGGTCAGGAACTGGCTTGGAAACATGGGACAAATAGGCATTATGTCTAATCCTAAAGCCAGACAACTCTTACCTTTAATAATGGGCATGAAACAGAATGTCCCACTTAAAAATATAGGTAGGTTCTATGCACAACAAGCAGCACGCCAAGCGGGGATTAAAAGCTTGCTTAAAAAGTATGGACCATCGGCCATGTATGCTTTGTCTAATAAAGGTGGTGCTTTTGGTCTAGGCACAGGAGGTCCTTTGGGACAAGGGGTATTACCAAGTCTTGCTACCCAACCTGGTTTTACAACGGCTAAATTGAAATGGGCTCTTTCTAATCCACTGTTTGCTGGAATCATGGGATTAGCGAACAAATATTTTCCAGGAGACAAAGGTGCTCTTGGATCAAGAACAGGACCACTAATGGCTGGTTTAGCCAATTGGGCGTCTGGTAATAGAATAATGTCAGACCCACAAGCAAGAAGTGTGCTTGGTGAAGGTCCCATGGGAGGAACATTTTTACCCAGATTGAAAAACTGGGGAAGTAGCCTAGGGATGCAACAAAAACCAGAAGAGAGAGGCACAGGAATTTTTGGCGGTCGAGCCGGGCCAGCTCTTGCTGATTTTTTTGGGGCTGATCGTAATGTGGGAGGATACTCAAGTGGTGGCGGAGGTGGTACAGGAATTTTTGGTGGAACCTTGGGACCAAGAATTGCGAGCTGGTTTGGGTTTGGCGATGATGGAGACACAACAACTTCTTCCAAGAAGAAATAATTATTACTCACAAAACATGATAGAATAAAATGCAAATAGCTATACACAATAACGGAGAGACACATGGGATGGCTTGATGATTGGTTAGACATTGACTGGGACACTCCTGAAATGAAGGGAGACGATCCAGACTGGAGCTCTCCAACGAGTATGAGCCCCGGAGACTATGCAACTTCTTTAGATCAATTATGGCCCAGCCTTTTTCCAGAAGAAGGAGGGGATACAGGGGAATTTGATTGGTTAGACATTGACTGGGACACTCCTGAAATGAAGGGAGACGATCCAGACTGGAGTGTTCCGGACGAATATGAAACACCCGGAGACTATATAAATTTTTTAGATCAAGACCAATTTTATTTTGATCCTGTAACGGGAATATCAAAAGATGATCCTTTTTATATAGACTTTTCGGATATTCCCGAAATGATGGGAGACGATCCAGACTGGAGTTCTCCAACGAGTATGAGCTCCGGAGAATATGCAACTTATTTAGATCAATTATGGCCCAGCCTTTTTCCAGAAGAAACAGCAACTGGACCTCTTGGTGGTAAAATTGGGCCTTGGTTGAAGAACCTTTTCTTAGGATCAGGTGAAGGCGGAGGCGGTATACTGGGTACCCTCTTGGGCGGAGGCGGTGGAGCAGGAGCAGGAGCAGGAGCAGCAGGAGAAGGCGGTCTCGGCAGTTTTCTTAGCGGCGCCAATCCCTTGTTACAGTTCTTAGCCATGAAATCATTAATGAAAGACGATCAAGGAGGCGGAGCAGTTCCTGTTGGCGGAGAAGCTTATGGAGGACCAGCGTTTAATTATCAAGACTATCAACCCACAAATCTAAAACCTGCATTAATGCCAGGCGTGGGATATGCAAACGTAGGTGTCCCTCAACCACCAGGGATGCGAGCCGGGGGTAGATCCGATGGTCCTGGAGACATTACCTTTGCTAAATTAGAGCCAGGAGAATTTGTTATTCAAAAACCCGTTGTTGATGCTGTAGGAATTGAAAGATTAGAACAACTTAATAATATGTTTGGTTAAAATGACTAGTTACGCAGATCCGATGACACAAGCTTATTACGATGAGCCCTATGCTGGGGCAATGCGTCGTGGCTTTTTAGAATCCTCAGCTGCTTTAGCTAAGGAGCCAATGCCTATTCCGGTTCAGAAAGTAGCTGGACTAGACCCTTATGAAATGCGTGCCAGAGAAATGGCCGGGGGTCTTGGTGGTTTTACACCTTACCTGGAACAAGGCGCACAAATGGCGCAACAAGGCTATGGCTCTATGCAACAGGGAAGAGAAGCCCTTGGCGGTGCTCAAGGAATGTACGGACAAGGTGCCGATGTTCTGGGAGACGCCCAAAGCATGTACGGACGAGGTGCTGGAATGTATGGAAAAGGAACCGATATTCTGGGAGAGGCCCAAGGCATGTACGGACGAGGGGCTGGAATAACCGGACAGGGAACAGATGTTCTGGGTCAAGCCCGTGGAATGTATGGACAAGGCGCTGGAATGGTTGGACAAGGTGCTGATGTTCTGGGTCAAGCCCGTGGAATGTATGGACAAGGAAGAGGACTCGTAGGAAAAGGAACCGGACTTTATGGCTTAGGAACACAAATGACGGGTCAAGCTGCACAAATGTTTGATCCTTTTGCTGCAAAACAATTTTACAATCCCTATGAACAAGATGTAGTCCAACAAACACTACAAGACTTAGAAAAGGCGCACACTCAACAAGGACAAGCGGACAGAGCAAAGGCAGTTTCTTCAGGTGCTTTTGGCGGTTCGCGTGGAAGGTTAATGGAACAAGAACGTGAAAGAGCTTTTGGTCGTGGTGCAGCAGAAGCGGTAGGTGGTTTAAGACAACAAGGCTATGCTCAATCACAACAAGCAGCACAGCAAGCAGGACAAGGACTTGGAGTTCTTGGTGGACAGCTCGGACAATTCGGTCAAGGAATCGGACAGCTCGGCGGACAGCTTGGTCAATTCGGTCAAGGAATTGGACAACTTGGGGGACAATATGGACAACTCGGCGGACAACTTGGTCAATTCGGTCAAGGCTTAACAAGTGCCGCTGGACAATATGGACAACTTGGGGGGCAATTCGGACAATTCGGTCAAGGGCTGGGACAACTTGGAGGACAATATGGACAATTCGGTCAAGGGCTGGGACAACTCGGTCAAGGGCTGGGACAACTTGGAGGACAATACGGCAATCTTGGTCAAGGTTTAACAAGCGCCGCTGGTCAATACGGACAACTTGGTCGAGGCATGGGTCAAGCTGGAACAGGCTTTGGACAATTAGGCATGACTGGACAACAGGGACTGATGAATCAAATGGGAGCTTTCAGTAAACTAGGACAACAAGCAAGAGGCATCCAAGATCAAATGTATGGCGCTCAATATGGCGCTGCTCAACAAATGGCACAAGAGCCTTGGAAACGGATGCAAGCATGGCAAGGGCATCTCGGTATGTTGCCACAAGGATCAATGACACAATATGGTAGTCAACCAGGATCAGGTCTTGCCAACTATCTGAAACTGTTTGGAATGGTCTAATGGCTTGGCAAAAAAGAAACATGTTTTCTTCCGCTGTTGATATGCAAAGAGGCGGAGCTGTGCCGTGGCCCAATTATCAAATGGGCGGTCCAATAATGCCTACGCAGTTGTTTGAAGAAGGCGATCAAGATATTAATATGGCCTTGAACAATATGGCTGGTATAACCAATCCTTCCATAGAACAAATTAAAGAAACAGAAATGCCCTTGGTCGGAGATGAAATGACGATGGACCAAGGACCTGCGAGCTTTGAAGACGCTCTGGGAGAGCTCAAACAAAGCTTTTATGATGAAATAATTAGTTATGTGTCTCAACTTCAAGACATGGGGGAGATGGAGAAATATTTAAAAGGCATTGGCGTTGCTTATTCAAACGAACTGCGAAAGTTAAAAAAGACGTTTAATGTTGAGGAAATACACCCAGACGAAGAGCTTTTGACTCCCAACTTTATTGTTGAGCTTCAAAATATGCTGACCGCCCCTGAAATGCAACTAGGCGGTTTAATCAAAAGCGAAGCTGATCTTATAGAGTATAACGTGCCTGTAAGCTGGAAAGCATGGCAATTACTAACAGACGAGCAAAAAGAACGATGGGTACAAAGCTCCTTGGCCGCGAGTGCAGGCAGTTCAGGAACCGCCACATCGCCTTTAGACGTTGTTTATAGAGAAGGCACTAAGGGGCAGCCTCCAGTTACAGTTGGGCAAAGACTTAATCAAATTATTGAGGACCGAAAAAAGTTGGCTAGACAATCCGCTGAAATGCCTTTAACTAAACAAGGTGGTTTTGGTGGTTTTGCTGAACAAATGAACGCCTATCGTGCAAACCAAGCTGCGGCTCAGGATAAAGTACTTGCAGACGAGCTTGACATGCTTCAATACGGACAAAATAGATACGGCACCAAAAGTGGTGCTGGATGGACGGCGGACTTACGAAACCGTATATTTGACGAACCCGATCCTGTTATGTCTCCGAAAGACTGGTTAGATAGCGCTGAGGCTGCGGCAAGGGCAGATCAAGTAGATCCTGTAGAAATTTTGCCTTGGACCATGGTCTACTTAGCAGTAATGGGTAAGCAAGAGGTTATTGAAGCCCTCCAAGGAGAAGGGTCTGTATTTGGGCGTGTTAAAAAAGTAGACACAGACGTAAACGGCGTTAAAGTTCCTCAAAACATGACTTTCTCCGATTATGTTTTACACCTACAAAAAACAGATGACACTTTTACCTTAGACAAAGCGAGACAATATATAGCGACGTTTAATAGCCTCGATGCTGGAGACTAACCCATGGGGCTTACTGCTAAGCAGATAGAAGAAAACAAGAGATTGTTGGCTGAAGCCGCGGCTAACGCCCAATTTCAACCACCCACCGACCAAGAACCAGAAGAAACTCCTCCTGAATGGGTTATAAAAGCTATGGAATCCGGAACCCCTATGGAAAAACAAGAGGCTATGGACTTTATGAGAACTTGGAAGCCTAGATCAGGTACCGAGAAGCCTATAGGAGAGATTCTTGCAAAAAGCTTGAGAAAAGGTTGGGCAGGCACGCGGGTGTCTTTTGGAGAAACAAGAGAGCTTATTTCCGAAGATGAAGAAAGAGCAGAAAAGATTGCGGAGAACAAAAAAATCGCAGGAGAAGAGATCTACACTCCTGAGTTTGGCGAAGGAGGTCTTGAACAGTTTAGAAACATGCGAGACCCTAGGTGGTGGGCCTCTGCTATAGGCGAAGCTATTCCTGGTTCTGCTCCTTTTATAGCTGGAGCGATAGGAGGAGGGGCGGCTGGAATGTATTTTGGTCCTTATACCGCTATCATTGGCGCAGCAATGGGGGGTGGTATAGCGGTTTTTGCACAAGAGTTCGGAGGCGCTTATAACGAATACCTAGAAGCGCATCCTGGAGACAGTGAAGGTGCAGAAGACTACGCGCTTAAAAAATCTGGTCTTAGTTCTGTTATCAGTGCTGCCACCGTTCCTTTGGCGTTGGCTGGTAGGTCTATTGAGCCTTTTAAAAGATACCTTATCCAAGGCATGCTTCAAAGTGCCATGGAGACAGGAGACACTGTTTCAGGAAACCTTTTAACTAGACGCTATGTTGATCCAAACCTTGATCCTTTTACAGGGGTAGCTAGAGGAATTGTTAGTGAGTTTGCTTTTGAGTCTCCTGCCTTGGTCTCTAGTGTTGCTGGACGGCAAGCAAGAGCCGAGCAAAGACAAAAAGAAAGTGCCGTTACAAAACAAGCTGAAGAAAACATGGAAAGCGCCATGGAAAATGCCGCACAGGAAGAGACGGTAAATTTTGTTGCACAAGTAAATGCTGTGGTCGAAGGGACACCGTTGCCCAAAGAGGAGATTTTAGAGGCAATAAGGAAGGGAGATTTTTCTGCCTTAAACACAGACCAATTAAAACAACTTGCAGATAAACTTAAAGTTCGTTATTTGCCTATAGACAACTCAGAGGCTTTATTTAATAAGATTAAAGAGCATTTAAAAGCTGAGTCTTGGAAAAAAGTAGAGGTGACGGAAGCTGAAAGAGACATGAAGAGCGAAGTGACTTTTGAAGGAGTTTTTAAAGAGCAAAAAGAAATTTTTGATGGCTTCTCTGGACAACAGATTTTTGATTATGTGCAACAAGAGTTTGATATGGGGAATCCAGAACAAACATGGGATTTATTTGTCGAGTGGGGGCGAAAACAAGGCGATTTTTCTTTTGAGGCGCCCGCATTTGAGTCCGAGTTCTATAAAGATGGGGCGTTTGATAATCAAATCAGAGAAGCCTTGGCTCATGCTAGTGCCAACCTCTTGCACAACGAACAAACTTCGGGCCCGATTAACTATTCATTAGGGGGTAGAGGTCAGTTTAGAGACTATATAAGACAGTTTACTGATAAATACTCCAGAGAGACCTTGGAAAATCAATACAAAACTTTGTATCACCATCGTATAACAAAGCACATGTCTAATACAGACCTAGCGTCTAAAATTGCCGAGAAAATGATGATTTTAGAAAACGCTAGAATGAAAAAAGAAAAGTCTATTTCCCCTGTTGAAATAAATGTTGTAGAAAAACTAAGAAACACAGAGACCACAGGACTTGAAAGTAACCCTCGGACAACTCACGAAGTTTCTCCTCAAGGGAACGCCTACAGTGCTAGAGCTGTTGTATACGGCGAGAACGGACAAGAGCAAGGCACTATCTTTTTTGAGCGCGAGCTTTTAGAAGACAAGGAGTTTAATAACCTTCTTGATAGAGCAGGTGTTGAAAGAGATTTTACCCCCGAAGAACTAGCAAGAATAGGAAAGCAAGGAAGGTTGGTAGCATACAACGTCAGAGGAGCTGACTATGTTCAGCACGAATGGCAAAAAAACGTTAAAGGTAAAACCATAGAGGAACTTGTAATAGACCCTGTTTCTGCCATACCAGGTGCCCAAATAACACAACTGGGGCTTATGGGTACCACGTTGCCTCAATATCAAAGAGACCTTTTTACAAAGAAAAAAGGACAGGTTTCTGCTTTGCTTAGACCAGCAGGGAGATTAGGAGCCGTTACTTTTCATAAAAAGAAACAGTTTGAAAATGTTCTGCGTGTTTTTGATCGAATGGCTAAGTCTTTAGCTTCGGACCTAGAAGTATCTATTATAAAAGCCGCTGAAACTTCTGTGCCTAAAAAATTTGGGGTACTTAGAACCAAAAAATATTTAGAAGCGGAGAAAAAGATACGAGAACAGGTTCGTTCTTTTCTTAGAAAAACAAAGGTCTATCCTGACGAATTGTCTAAAGAACAAAAGACAGCCATGCAAAAAGAAATAAACAGACTAGAGGCAAACAAAGTCGGAGGAGTTATTACAACACCGGAAGAGCTTAGACGCCACGATGAAAAAATACAGTATCTAATAGACACTTCAGAGGGGCATCTCCCAATTAAAGTGGCTATACAAGAGCTTCCTGAGAATGTTCAAAAACCTGCGAGGAAAGCCAGAGAGTCAATAGACGCTTTAACCAAGAGAATTTTAAACGAGTTTCCTCCAGAGATGTTAGGAGACAAAGATGGAGAGAAGGGATATACCAGAGAAATTTTAGAAAAACAGTTGGGGGAGTATGCCGTGACTTCTTTCGCAATGTTTGAACCGGGCCTAGGTTGGAATCCTAGGTTTAGTAAAAAATGGCTAAAATCTAAGGTTGCTCAAGACGCCTATAAGGGGGCTGTAGTTGCTGTAAAAGAAATGAACAGGGGAGACAGTAATTGGGATGGAGAGAAAGGAACACAAAAAGCCATGAATGTTGTGGATGATGTTATTAGCCAGGTTTATTATCAATCCGCCACAGATACACAAAGACTTCCGGGAGTTCTAAAGGTTACAGAACCAGCGGCAGGAACAAGTAATCTTCCTGCTTTCACACAAATGTTACAAGAACGTTACAAAATACCTTTTGCTCTTAGAAAACTTATGGGGGAAGTAACCGATCCCACATTAATGGTGGCGGCTTCTGTTTCTCGTCTTTCTAGGCTTGTCGAACAACAAAATTTCTATAGAGATCTTTTACGAATAAACGACATGCCTGGAGAAATGATGTTTTCTCAAAATAAGGTGGAAGGGGTATTCACTGAACAAATAGATCCTTTAGACGAGTTTAATCCTTTAAGGGGACTTTGGACAACTAAAGATTGGGCAAGAGAAATAAGTGTTCAAAGAATTTCTGATGCCAATGACTGGAGCCCGATGATTCAGATCTGGAAAGCTTTTGCTCAAATCAAAGGAGGCACACAAGGTTTGATGATTATTGCTAGTCCAGGAACACAGTCAAGAAATGTTACGGGTGCAGCAGCCATGTTTGGAGCAGCGGGCCATTTGATACAAGGAAACTGGGCGGACACTTTCAGTGTGATTAGAGAAGACCTGTTTCCAGGGCTTTCTTATGACAAAGACGGAAAAATTATTGGAAATCAAGCCAGGGCTCGCGAATTAGTAAGAACTGCTGCTCAGTTAGGTGTGACCCACTCCAGCGCCCGTTTAGGGGATGCTTTTGGTATTGCCAAAGAAATGGAAAGCGGAAAATACACGACTCTGGATTCAATTGGACACGCTTTTCAGGCCATTAGAAAGTTCGATGCGGAAAATCCTCGAACTGCCGTTGCAACAGGGCTCGGCGCTGCTGTTGATAAGACCGTAGGGGCTGCGTGGAGATTGATGAAAGGAACCTATGTGGCTGTGGATGACTATTTTAAAATGATGGCTTGGGGAGCAAATATGATTGAAATAAAAAACATGCTCTCTAGGTATGATGAACTGGCTAGAACCACGGGTGCCACTGGGTCTGACATTGAGCATAACCAAGATGGAACTGTTGTGGGACTAACCGATGAGTGGAAACTGGCTTTGTTAAGAGACTATTCAAGCACCTTAACAACAAACATAGGAACTTATCGTTCAAATGCTGCTGTTTTGTACAGAAACGTTACTGATTTAGATACCTATGTTCAACACTTGGCGGCACACCTTACTAGAAACACAATGCCAAACTATGATTATGTGGGTCCTTTTGCTAGATTTTGGAGAAAAATTCCTTTTGGTAATTTTATTGCTTTTGATACTGAAATGGTAAGAACAACTGGAAACCTGATACAACTTCAGTATAAAGACGCTGCTTATAGGATTCCAGAAGACTTAATGCAACGAGCAGGCCTTCCTAAAGAAAAGACTGTGTGGAACGCAGAGAAAAACGCAGAAGGTCAGTGGGTGTCCACGAAACCATACATTAAAGAAATTCGCCGAAGACCTTTTTATAAGAAAGCCATGAAAAGAGCAATAATTGGAAATGCTTTTATTATTGGGTTGATTCCAGCGGCTGTTAAGCTAGGACAAGTAATGTTCGATATTGAGGACGAAGACCTAGAAGCAGCTGATAAGATCGGACCAGATTATGCAAAAGGCTCATCAAGAGCTCCAGCCAGTCCGCTTGCTAAAGACGGTAGCGGGTTCAAGTCCTTCGTATTAGACTATCTTCTTCCCCATGCTTTTTTGCACAGAGTAAATAATATAATTACTCAAAGCATAAAAGAATCCGACGATATGAACGAGAACATTCCAGAAGCTGCCATGAAAGGCGCTTGGGAAGCTTTTTTCCAGTTTATGGAGACTTATTTCGCTGTGTCTATTGCTCCTGCTACTGCTTTTGAGCTTTTGAACAATAGAAATAAACGTGGAAAAGAAATCTATAACGAATCAGACGATCTTGGAGAAAAATGGAAGGTGGGAATGAGATATGTTCTTGATGAAGCAGGGCCTGGTGGATACAGGCAAATGAGAGATGTATACAAAGCTTTTTCAGAAGAGGAGGATTTAAACTACACAGAATGGGGTAAAAAAATCGAGGAGGTTGATGCACTGTTAAAAGTGGGTGGTATCTCCGCAGTGGAAACTAACCCTAACGAAAGCCTAGGATATTATATGAAATCTGTTCAAGCCAGGTTTAAAAGCGAGGTTACTCAAAACTTGGATAATATTCGCTATTCTACTCAGACTTCACCACAAGAGTTTGTAGAGCAGTGGGAAGATCTGCAAAAAAGATGGTTTGAGCTTCAAAAAGAAATGTATTTTATGCTTCAGTTCTATGAAAGACTTAATATTGATCCAAAAATATATAAAGAACAGCTTAAGGAACGTTTAGGAAACCTCCCTGGTGTATATGTTAAAACAACAAAACCCTACTACTATCCTAATATTATAAAAAACCTTGAAGAGGGGGTTTTCACTCCTTGGGTTATACAGCCTAAATATAAAACAAGTTTTGAGGAAGTAGCAAAGAAAATCGGTTCAAAAAAGGTGTGGCCTAAAAAAGAGCTAAAAGATAAATACAAAATTTTGAGGAAAGCTGAAGTCAGTCTTCTTGCGCATCCAACTCTTCCTCTTCCTTGGGAATAAGGCTAAACTTTTCTACCCGGTCCATCCAGGCATCGGCAGCGCGCTTAAATTCGTCGCCTTCTAAAATAAACTCCTGGTAAAGACAGTCCATTGAGCACATCATAATTACACCTTTTTCAATATCGGTGCCATATAGTTCATTGTGCGCCAAAGAATAGGCAGCAAGCTGTTGAAAATAATCCCACACCCATTGTCTGCGTTTAGGTTTATTGGTTTGTTTAAAGTCTATGATAGCTAATTCGTCATCATGTACACCAACAACGTCTGTTTTACCAGCATATTTATTTGGATAGTACAAAGATATTTCGCACCCATATACTTGTGAAATATTAGGGAACCCTTGGTCCATGATCGTGCAAGCCATTTTCAAGGCTCTTTTCTGTTCAGCGTTTTCAGGTTCGTAATCCCAGATTTCCCCATTGACAATCTGTTTTTCCAGAATGTTGTGCATATAGGTTCCCCTAGCCGCAGCTTCTCTACGAATACGTTCTGCTTCTTCTTCCCCTACTCTTTCAATCCATTTTTTTAAGAAGTCTCCTTCTTTGGTTCCGGATAAAATAGTGGTTACAGAAGGCAGTTTGTCTCCGTTACAATCATAAAATCTTCCACTTTTGCTGTCTTCACTAGCAAACACGCCATATTCATACGGCGATTCATAAACTATTTTATGCTTCACTGCTTAGGTACTTCAGTCAAACGTCCATTTTCCATGTCTTCCTTTAAGCGTTTTACCGCATAAGCAAACACATTACTGGTAGGTCGTTCGGTTTTTTCCCCTATTTCTGCTGCCATTTCTACGATTTCTCTGCGTATGGCTACGCTTTTCCATTTTTTTATGTCCATTTTAACTCCTGCAAATTGCATTATACATTAAATTTTAGGATATATCCTAATTTTTCGCGACCATAGAGTCGCCCCAGTTTTTCCCAACTTCGGTGTCTACCTTGTTCGGAACATCCAAAAGCACCGCTTCTTCCATGATTTTGCAAATCTTTTCTATGTCCTTTTTATTGTCTATAGAAAATACCAGTTCATCGTGTACTTGTAATAAAGGGGGATACCCTTCCTGATAACAATGAACCATGGACTGCTTGGTCATATCAGCAGCCGAGCCTTGAATTAGTTTATTAAGAGCTTTATAAACAAACGCTCTTTTAATCTCTCCGTTATACTCATGCACAGCTTCTTTATATTTCATCGGTCTTCCTGTGCCGTATTTTAGTGGTTCCCACATGTCAAAATGACAACGCCTTCCTAAAATAGTTTTAATATAGCCTTTCTGATTTGCGCTTCTCATTACTGAATCAGCCAGTTGCCTAACAAAAGGGGCATAAGTATTGAATTTTTGTAGAATATCAGAGGCTTCTGGCACCCCAACACCAAGCTGATCGGCAAGCTTTCCTTTGCCCATGCCATACATGATTCCCAGCCCTATAGTTTTAGCTGTCTTTCGATCAATGCCTACGAGTTTTGCTATCTCCTGGTGAAAGTCTGAGTTTCCGTTTCTATAAGCATCAGCAACTGTTTCTGCGCCATCATAATGAGACCGGCTTGCATAGTGCGTTAATATTCTGGGTTCTTGCTGTGAGAAATCTGCGGAGCACCATTTCTGTCCTTCTTCTGGTAAAAACAAAGAACGAATAAGTGGTCCAATTTCTTTATTACGAGCCGGGACTTGTTGTAAATTAGGGTTACTCATTGAAAGTCTCCCAGTTACAGTTCCCCCTGACTCTCCTTTGAGCTGTCTTATTTCTGCGTGTATTCTGCCGTTGTGCTCGTGTTTTAAAATAGAATCAATAAAAGTACTGTGGGTTTTGTTTATTTCTCTAGCTTCCCTAATTAACTGTGCTACTGGATGAGAATGGTTTTCTAAAAAAGCTTTAGTAAAACTAGGGAGTCCCGTAGGTGTCCTGAAATAAGAAAGATCCAAGGCATCAAACACCTTGGACAAAGAATTTGCTGCCCAAAGCTGTATTTCTTTGACCCCTGATTCTTTTTTAATCCGTTGTAATACTTTCTTTTCCCTAGTAATTAGTTTTTTCTTTAATACTTCTGCTCTTTCTACGTCTACACGAACCCCTCTTTGTTTCATGTCTAATATAATAGGTAAAACATTCATCTCTAGTTCAAAAATGTTCCAAAGGTTCTGCTCCTCTAATAGAGTTTTAAAACGGTTCCAAAGCTTTAGAGTGAGCGCCGCGTCCTGTGTGGCATAAGTTCCAACATAAGCTGAAGGCAGTCTCCACATCTCTGCTTTTGGGTCCAGCCCCCATTCTTCCGCTGCTTGTATTAACTCTCCTTCTGTCTTGCCTTCATTAACATACTGTCTCCCTAAAGCATTGAGGGAATACCAAAACTGGTTTTCATCAATTAAAGGAGCGACTACCATGGTGTCAATAATTCTTCCTTGAACTGTAATGCCTTCGTTTTTTAACCAGCCAACATCATAGGAAGCATTGTGAAAAACTTTGTCTTGCTGTTCAGAAATAACGTCTTTGACAAAATCTAGGACGCGTTTCTTTGGAAAATTAAATCCAGCTTCATGGGCAAAAGGAAAATAATCAGCAAAACCTTCGCAAGCAATGGACACGCCAACAACTTCTCCGTCGCCTCTGATATACCCTGGACCTAAAGATTTTAAATTTGGGTCCCTGGTTTCAAGGTCCACAGCTATTTCTTTCGCATTTTTTAATATTTGGGTTGGAAAAGAATCAGGTGGTGTCCACTCTGTAGGTGGTTTATAAACAAAACTCATATAATATACCTGTAGTAGTCGTCTTGGGCTTGTATGAAATACAGGTTCTCTATGGTGCGAGTAACTGCAACATAGAACTGTCTATGAAGCCCATCTGGTTGTAATACTGAAGAACGCTTTTGTGCTTTAGATAGGTCTAAATACACAGCAACATTCTCCGCTTCTCCGCCTTTTGCTTGATGAATAGTTGATATGACAATTCGCGGTTCTCCATGCAAGTCTTCATTATTCTTTTTTGCTTTCTCTATAAACGATCTTCTTTCTACGTCAATACTTTTATTAAATAGTTCTTTCCATGTTTTATTTATAATTTCTTCTTTAAGGCCATAATTATCTATGGCTTCTTGTAAACTAATTTTTTGCCCTTTATCTGGTTCCTGTGCAACTCTGCTTATAAAACCTCTTTTAACTCCCTGTTTACCCAGATGAAAATATAGATCGTCTAGCTCAGACAGGGTAATTTCTTCTGTTTTAATTTTTTTCCAAGTATCTATGGCTGAAACCATTCGGTGGGGAATATAACGAAAATGGTTGTGCACAAAAGGATAGCCATTGTCTATTAGAAACTTTCTAATATTGTATCCTTTAGCTGTGTCTGTCAGCATATAGTCACAAGAGGCCATAATTAACCATTCTCCTTTCTTTAAAGGAAGACTATCAATAGAAGTCACATTACTAACGGTTCCTTGTTCCTGTCTTGGTTTATATTCTTTTGGTTCCCGACTTATAATCCTCTCTGAAATTCTTTTCGCAATGGGGTGTACTTGTTCAGGAATACGATAAGACTGATTTAAAATGACTTTCTTTCCTTTATATTGAACGAATCGTTCTGGTCTAGCTCCATTCCATTCATAGATAGCCTGGTCATCGTCTCCAGCTATAAATGTTTTTTGAGCCTGGGCAGCTAGTTTGTCCACAAGTTTCCAGTTTAGTTCTGCTAAATCCTGTGCTTCATCTACAATTAAAAGATCAAGGGAAGGAGTTGTCCCGTCTTCCAAGAAACTAACAATCATATCGGCAAAAGAATAAATGACAGGGGTTCTTGATAAACGAAAACTTTCCCATGCTTCTGCTAGGGGCTCCAACATGTGTGGAACAACCCCTTTTCTTTCTTCAACGCCCAGGGACAATCGTTCATCTTTCAAAGAATGACAGTTTGTTTTAGCACGTTCTATGATCTCGAAGTAAGGATCTTGGACCACGGACCTAATGGCTTTTGCATTGTTAGGATACTTTCTGGTTAGGTTAAATTGGTATTCTTCCAGGAACTCAAATATATCTCTGCCATTAACCACTTGAGATA
>Ga0209128_1001746_pt1 | contig 14569 bp, 33 predicted proteins | sample ETNvirnome_6_100_FD_184072 | JGI IMG/M metagenome (GOLD analysis project Ga0209128, IMG submission 184072) | Marine viral communities from the Pacific Ocean - ETNP_6_100 (SPAdes) (version 2) | ecosystem: Environmental > Aquatic > Marine > Oceanic | place: Pacific Ocean | collected 2013-06-19 | reverse complement strand
TAATGAAGTCGAGAGCGATAGTATCAAACGGAACGGATTTTGGCTCCTCACGATATCGGTGGGTTAGTTGGATGACTACCTATTTGGAATCCAGCCCTTAATAGACGAGCGTTGGTCTATGGTGGTTATGGGGTTTCTACCAATTTGAAACCCTGGCCAAAGAAAAGACTTGACATTGTCATAATTATGTTGTATATTTAGGTAGATGATAAAAGGAAATGAAATGAAATTAGAAGATTTTGATGAAGATGCCAGTATTGCTGCTCCCGTTATAACTGTTGTAGAGGATGGTGAGAATATGTTCTTGGAGTTAATGGCTGAGGAGTTAGGGCTTGAGAAGTTATGTGAAATGGCTTACGAGGAAGGGCTCGAACCTGAGATATACGCATAATGGTGGCATGTAATGGATGGGTGAGCCGCCTTATACTCGACAGTATAATGAAGAAGAAGGTTAATGTTGACATAGATGAAATATATTATATTTTACGGAAGTATGATATAGACCAAAGTATACTACGAGAGATACTTTATAAACTATACGATAATATGAATATGGAAAATAAAGAATGAGACAGGCTTCGAGTCTCTGAAATCGAAGTGGTGGTTTTAGGGTTTCTACCGATTTGAAACCCTGGCCAGAATAATAAAATTCGAAGGGTTAGACGGTTAATGACTTACGGGCGACGGCCTTGTAATAGACTACTGGTGTTATTAATTAAAAATAACTGTGAGGTTCGAGTCCTCTCCTAATCCCAAATAAGAGGAAGCCGTTATGTTAAAAGAAAGAATCTATGAAACAATAACTATGGTGTTTATCTTTATTATCTTCTATTTATGGATAGTAATAGTTAATGTATAGCACGGTTAGATAAAAAATATTCATTAAAAAGGAATAGGCACAGTATATGAGAATACCAAACGAACTAATAGGAGAGTTGATTGATTCAGCTCTAACGAAACAGATAGCAGTAGACCTTATATCAGGTAACCTATTCAAAGCAGACGATGAAACACTCGAAATGGTTTTAGTTGGAGTTTGGGAATCAATTGACGAGTTTATAGCAAACGGAGTAATAATCGGAGAAGCCTGACAAACTGACAGTACCCCAAGCATTAAGTCGTGAACCCAGAAATCTGACATTTTGTCAGACTCGCTCAGACTCATTCAAATATCATAGGAAGCTGCACCATATATAATTTAATACACAAATCATGTCAAAAGTTAAGACGCCAGAAATACCAAGAAAGTTTTGTTCTAAATGTAATAGACAAGTATACCAGACTACACATACTGCCTCTACATACTATAATGATTGGTATATGATTAATAATAAAGTTATATGTATTGACTGTTGGACGGGTTATCATAATACACGATAAAATAAAAACTATAAAAGATACTTTACATTCTTTTCCAACGGGAATAAATATGGACTTAGAGTATATGGTAGATTTAGGTAAACAATCACAAAAGAATTATCCAGTAGAAGATAGAGTAAAAGAAAATTTTATTCACGGTTGTACTTCTAACGCTTGGATTAAGTTAGAGAACAATGACCCAATACAAATTAATACTGTATCTGATTCAGTAATCATTTCAGGTCTATTATACCTCTTAGAGAAAGTATTTAACGGCGAACCTAAGTCTTCTATTGACAACTATAGTGGACAGGACTTAATAGATGGATTTGGATTAGACGGAATAATATCAAGTCAACGATTACGTGGGTTTGCTGCAGCTGTAAAAATAATGAAAGGTAACTAATGACACCTGACAAAAAGGAAAAATTAAAAGTTGGTGATTATGTAATACCATTAGTACAAGGTATTATGGAGTTTGGTGATCCACCATATATAGTAACAGAAATAAAAGATAGTACATACATTATTACACAAACAGATGGTACTTACAAACATACTATGAAACTACCCATAAACAAATTAAGGGCTATATAATCGAGGTGACAGATGATAGACAGAGACTATGAAACAAAATATGTTGTATTTGAATATTTTAGCGAAGAGTTTATAATAATTTTCCCCGAAACCTTAACACATGCTGAATTAGCCAGCGGTGTTACTAAAATGTCAAAATATATGAACCCCATCTCTGGTGGATTCATCGAGCATGGTAAATGTGTAGGCGAGAGCATTAGTTTAGATATGAAATCAAGAGGTGACACAGATACCTTATTACTAAAAGGATTAATGAAATAAATCATTTAATGTGGCCTGAAAACAAACAATATACAGGACTTAAAGGGGGAGATACTTCACCGCCGTGGCAACATCGCAATTGAATTGACATGCAAGATACACTTGAAATTAAAAAAGATTGGTTAGTACCTCTATTGAGAAACATAACTGATAAGTTAACTAAACTTAGAAACGCTATAAGTGATAATAATCATGATGATATTGGTTATATGGAAGACAACAAAGCGAATACTGATTGGGAGATGGTTAATGATTGGTTAAACAATACCTTCAATTCAGAAATATATCCATCAAAACAAACTTTAATTAAAGCTAACAAACTCTGGAAAGAATACAATAATTGAATAAAGAAAATATGATAGAACGGTTAAAAATGTTAACAACATTAATTGACGAAACAGCACCAGATATAGAACCACTTGGTGAACATCCATTATTCCACCATCATTCTATACAAACGTTGGAAAATATAAGAGATATTAAAAGTTACATTCGTGGAAATATAAAACTGGATGAAGATACACAACGAGAACATTTAATTCGTATTATGAAAGAGTCTAATAGATATTGGAAAATAAGAAACTTAATTAAAGAGGGGGACGTGGGAGATTTATATCTATTAGAAATGGAAGAAACTATTATGGAATATTTAGAAGCGGGTTCTAAGATAAATGCTATCAAGTATTATAGAGAAGTAATGCAAACTCATTTTAATGAGAAAGTTACTTTAAGAGAAGCAAAAGATGCAATTGATGACTATGATCAGAATCCGAGGAAGGCTAGATTATGGTGAAATTATAATGGTAATTACAGGAATTAAGTTTATATATATGTATATATAGTATTATGTTATTAACTGAATATAAAAAACATCTAACAATATTTGACAAAACTTATGTCGGCGAAAATAAAGTAACTGATAGTAAGGGTAGATTCTATGAAGATGGTATTTCTCAATTAAATGAAATACCAACTAAAGAATTACTATTTAATAAACTATTTGGTGATACTGTTGAATATGAAGTACCATATAAAACATTAACTACCTTACCACCGTTTATTAAAAAAAGTCCAAGTTTAGACGCCCTTGTTGATGGTTATAAAGCATATGAATATAAGAAAACTCATATCTTATATAACAATGGTGGTGTTAATGAATACGCTTTAAAAACATTACTTACACCATTAGCTGCCGAAAGTTATATTAATCCAAATACAAACAAGTCTGTGGCCAGCCAATCTGTTATTGGTGATATTGAAAAGTTATTAATGTTACCAGATAAATTTGAAAAATATATTCTACTTGAATTGTGGTCAGGGGGCGGATACACCAGTGATTCTTATTTAAATATGTTAGATACTACATTGACTAATTATTATGAAGGATATAAAGATAAGATTATATACAAAGATAGTATTCATCCTATATTAGATACGTGTGATATTATATTATACCAGATATTTAATAAAAAGGGAGTTAATATAAATGTACAAAAAAAAGAAAAATATATTACTTAACGGTTGGATGTTAATAGTTGTATTTTCTATAATTATACTTGTTGGTATGTGTAGTTCTAATAATGAAGATAAAATAATTACACCAGAAAACCCAGAGGAAGAGAATACTCCAGATCCAAAATTCAATGCATCAGATTGGATATTATATAAGTAAGTGGATTTCCCTCTAATACAGTTATATACTTTGAACAGAAGTAAACCGATTGTAGAGGTTGAAGGTATTGATGGAATGTTACAATGGGATTATTGTGATTTAGAAGAATTACCACTTGAGAGAGAAGGAGAAGGAATGAAAACAGAAAATTGGATACACGGATGGTTAAAATCTATTTGGGAAAAAAGAAAAGCAGTACCAGATTATAGAAAAGAATATCCATACAATATAGAATTTGGTGATGGTAGAACAAAAAAAGAAATGGATAAGATGCAAAATGAACTTAATAAAGATAAGTTGAAGGGTTGATTGCCATAATGAGTAATTGGATAATATTAGGAATAACAGTAACAGTAGTCATAGGACTTGGTTATTGGTTATTATTTGGAGAAGATGATTAAATGAAAACGTTAGATTTAAAAGAAATAGATAAACATTCAATAGATATTTATGAAGCTGTACTCAAAGCGGCCGATAGAGCTAGACAAATTCTTAATGAACGTGTTATTAAAAAACAAGAATTAGAAATAGAATCCCAACTGGATGAATTAGAAGAATTAAATACAAAAATAGAAATAGATTATACATATGTAGAAGAAGAAAAACCAACAACATTAGCTATACAGGATTTGTTAGATGGTAAACTTGATATAACATATGAAAGTGAAAAAGAAAAATAAAATAACTCTTGGACAATATCTTCATACTAAAATTTATAAAGATACTGAAGTAAGAATAAAGGTTAAGAATGGTGAAGATATAACAAGTGAGTTAGAGTTTTGGATTCAACAATATAAAACAGGCCCACCAGGACATTCAGAATGGTCGGAACGATATCAAAGAAATTTTTGGGTAGAAGATGATTGGTTTGACTAAATCTTATAAAACTCTTATACATAGAGCGTTATATTTAAATTTTAAATACGAAGAATTAGAAGAAATATATGATAATGCTCGAGATTTATATTATACTGAATTTGATAAATATAAAAAGAAAAATGAAATAATAGGCGAAACCATAGACGATAGTGTACATTTTGGAGAATCAGAAAAGATAAATGATGATATAGAAATGACAGAATCATTTAAAAAGTTTTATAGAAGAATTACCCAAAGAACTCATCCAGATAAGATAGAACATTTAAGTGTAACTAAGAAGAGAAAAAAAGAATTAAATGAAATGTATATTTCTGCTACACAAGCATTTAAAGAGGGGGACGTTGTAAGGTTATTAGAAATAGGAAGTGATTTATTTATTGAACAACCCAATCCAAGTAAAAAAGACATTAAATTATTAGAAGAATATTGTACTCATAAAGTGAAAGAAATTAATAATTTAGAAAATAGTGTTGTATTAAGTTGGTATGACGCAACAGAAGATATGAAATTGGATATATTTAAAAAAATGGCAAAGGTGTCTTAATGAAATTAGATAAAACTGCATATAAAAAGTTATATGGTGAAAAATACAATGAAGTATACATACATAAAAATGTTGAAAATGTTATAAGATATTATTTATGTTTTTTACCACCAAGAGGTAGAAAAAATATTTTAGATATTGGGGCTGGAATAACTGCGCCATATAGAGGTGTTTTACAAACAAGGTGTGATACATATAAAACACTTGATATTAGAGAAAGTCCTTTAGGTAGAATTGATTATGTCTGCGATTTAACAGAAGGAACTTCTTTTAAAGATGATACCTGGGAATGGGGGTGGTGTGTAGAAACAGTAGAACATATACCACAGGATAAACAAGTAATAGTTGTAAATGAAATAATTAGAATATGTAGAAATGTTGTGTTTACATTTCCAACACCAAAACACGAAAGTTTTCATGATGATCCAGGACATAATGAAGTTATAGTTGATTTTAATAAATTTAATAATAAATTTAATATTGTAGATAAAACAACAAAAACAGGTAGAGCTATATTTGTATTATTAAATAAAAATAAATATAGTGGACTTAATATGGTAAAAAATAAAATGATTTTAGAGGTGGTGTGAATATTTATTAATATGGAAACACTAAGTGAAATTACAATGTTAGTTATACTCATATATTTTGCAGTAGGTTCTTTTTATTTACCTAACGTTGAAGGAAAAGATAAATGAAAGAATTAGTTGCACAACGAGTTCCGCCTGGTGATAGGTGGGCATTACTTGAAGATGAAAGTGATATAGTATTTGGTAGCCTAACAGATTGTTTGAATCAAGTGTTTGTAGTACATCAAGCTACACAGTTCTTTATAGATGCTAAAAAGGGTGAAGTGTATATTGAAGATGGTGTAGAAAAACCGCAACCAGTAAAAAAGTATTCTTTATATGGAGAAGAAATATAAAATAGGAGATTAATTATGTGGGATATAGCATTTATTATTAGTATGTGGGTCTATTGGTTTAGTGAGGGTTGTACTGAAGGATATACTTTTGCTAGTTCAAAGAGAAGAAAAGAAAATAAACTTATATGTGGTCGTATAGGTGAAGGAGTTGCTAAAGTAGATTACCACGCTTGGAGGCTTGGAGAAAATATAGGAATGGTAGGTGCAATTGCTTTTGCATTTTTGAGTTTATCTGAACCATTAAATTTTGCAATGATATTGGCTGGATCTTGGCTTACTGGAACATGGATATATGAAAGAGCACTTAATTATGTATTTTGTGGTAAAGTATGGGATGAAAGTAAAACAGAATATCATCTATTAGGTTGGGTAATTAAGCGTAGTAAATTTAAAGAAAATCTTCTTTATGGTGGTATTGGAACAGCATTAATTGTAGCTGGGTTTTGTTGTGGTTAGATATAAAATAATAGTTCCATACGCTACTGTAACAACAACACTCATGTATAAATATTATTATTGGAGTGAGTAATGGCTAGAAAGGACAGATTCATCTATTCTGCAAAATTATTAAGAGTTGTAGATGGTGATACCGCAGATGCCATGATTGATTTAGGATTTAATACGTGGGTAAAGAAAAGAATAAGATTTATGGGTGTTGATACTTGGGAATGTAGAACACGAGATTTAGAAGAAAAGAAAAGGGGATTAGCTGCAAAATCATTTACTAAACATCTTTTAGAAGATTCTGATGAGGGTAAGTTTTTAGTAAAGTCTCATGGAGTCGGTAAGTATGGTCGTGTACTTGGTGAACTGTTTGTTAAAGGACACGTTAAGTCAGTTAATACTTTATTGAAAGAACACGGACACGCGTATGAGTATCATGGTGGAAAGAAAAAAATATTTACATCAAAATGATATACAAGAATACTAAAAACAGAGTATATTGGACATGGGAAAAAATTCATAGTTTGGGTATATCCTCAACTGATGGTGGAGTTAGAATGATGTGTGAAAAATTAGCAATCAAAATAGTAAAAAATATTCCATTGTTAGACAATGATATACGATGCTTAAATCGAATAGAAAAAAATAGAGAAGAATAAGGGAATTTAAATATGAAAACAATGAAATATTTTTCAGCAAAATGGTGTGGCCCATGTAGAACTTTTAGACCAGTTATGGAAGAGTTAATAAATGATGGTTATTCAATAGAAATTATTGATATAGATGAGTCGTGGAATTTACAAGAACAATATAAAGTTTCTGCAGTACCTACTATAGTGATTGAAGAAAATGGAAGAGTAATAGATAGGACTATAGGAGTTTTAACTAAACAAGAAGTATTGGAAAGATTGATGTAATGAATAAATTAATAATGTCTCTGCTATTAATAATAATAGCAAACATAGGGACTTGGTTTCAATTTCAAGGACACTATTGGTCAGATAAAGATGTATGGAAATCTCCAGGTTTTATAATGATATTTGGTGGAATATTGTCTATGGTATTTTGGCACGCTACAAGATTAAGTTATGAACACTTTGGTCAGTTTTGGAATATACGATTAATAGGATTTGGAGCAGGTACTATTGTATTTGGTTTAATGACTTGGGGAATATTACATGAAGCTCCAACATTAAAAACTATTGTATGTATATTATTAGCCGCATGTATTGTTTTAATTCAAATTACAAATGTGATTAAATAATATGTTAAATACACCGAACTTAACTTGGTTTTATTTTCATGTAGTATTAGCGACAGTTATACTATATAAGGATTACAACGGGACTTTAGAAGACTCGTTGAATAGGTTTGAACAGAAGATTGGGTTGTATACAGAACCAGATACTACTGATACAGAGACACCACCGTATTATATACCACCAATAGAATCAGATTCAACACAAATAAATAATTATGAAATTGAAAGATAATACTGTTTATAATAGACCAGATAATTTAGTCTTTGTTAGAACAAATGGAGATGAAATTCATGTTATATGCAAAACAGAAAATCAAATGGATGAGGTAGTAAAAAAATTAACTACTGATAATTGCAAATTGGCTGGATATGAAGAATGGGATGAGGATGTAGATAAGAAGTATATTTTAACTTTTTTAGTTTGTGATGTGGGTGGAGTTGTAATAGAACCTGAATTGAATTAATTTTTTACCCGAGTATTAACTTTCCTTTTACTTAATTAACACAACTGTAAGTAAATATTAAAAACCTGAAAAAAGCACACAACTATTTAATGGCCCCATCGTCTAATGGTGAGGACGTTGCCCTTTCAAGGCAGAAATATGGGTTCGACTCCCGTTGGGGCTACATTTGTTCAGAAAGCTCTTGACCCGTATATGTTTTTATTCGTATATAGATAGTATGAACAAAAATACAATTATATTTGATTTAGATGGTACACTCGCTGATATTACTGCAAGGAAAGAGTTAGCAACTAAACCCAATGGTAGATTAGATTGGGATGTTTTTCTTGATTCTTCTAATATTAAGTTAGATAAACCAAATGAGCCAGTTATTAAGTTAGCTCAAATGTTTGCAGAGAATGGTTTTAATATTGTAGTTTTTTCAGGTAGAACTAATAAAACTGAAAGACGTACCAGGTCTTGGTTAACTCATAATAGAGTTCCATTTCACAAGTTAGTTATGAGGGATGATGCAAGACATTTTGTACCAGACAATACATTAAAGAAACAATTTTTAAACGAGCATGTTGATATTAATGATGTATTCTTAGTTGTAGATGATAGACAACAAGTAGTAAATATGTGGAGATCATTAGGCTTGACTGTATTTCAAGTAGCTGCAGGTGATTTTTAATGAAAAAAGTGAAAAAAAGTGAAAATAGCTCTTGACCCGTATCATGCTTATGTATTATATTTAGGTAGAAAATGAGTGAAAAGAAGACAATTTTAAGACATTTCAACCCGATGAAACTTCGAGATAAATATTCAGCGTCCGCTGTTAATAAAAAAGTTTCGAATGTTAAGAATAATTTCTCTTCATTTTGGTTAAATGATGGTTGGGATACCCAAACTACTTCTATTTTTGATGATGAGGATATAAAACCAAAAGTTGATGTAATTGCGTTAGCGTCTTATAGGAGAGCGATTTCAAATTTTGTAAATATTGTAACTGGTGATAACACCATTAAAGTTGATTTCCATACTACTGGTGCTTCTTATACTGATGGTAAGAAAGTTGTCATCTCATCTAAGTTAGATGATAAATTATTTGATAGTTCGGTAGGGTTAGCTCTTCACGAAGGTTCTCATATATTACTTTCAGATTTTGATTTTTTGAGAAATCTTGATGTAAACATACCTACTGAATATTTCAATCGGGGTGAAACGAAGGGATTTTCAAGAATGGAAATTCTTTCACATATTAAAAATTTACTTAACTATGTTGAAGATAGACGAATTGATAATTATGTTTTCTCTACTTCACCTGGTTATAAAGGTTATTATCATTCAATGTATGATAAGTATTTTTATTCAAAGATAATTGATAAAGCATTAAAATCTGATGAATATGCAGATGAAGTTGTTGAATCATATATGTTTCGAATTATTAATCTTACTAATAAAAATACTAATTTGAATGCACTGAATGGGTTAAAAGAAATTTGGAATATATTAGATATAAGAAATATAAAAAGATTAAAAAATAGTGAAAGTTCTTTCACTATTGCACTTAGTATTTATGATATCATATTAAATAACATTCTTGAAGGTATTGAAAAGACCGACCCTGATACTGGTGAAGTTACTTATGAGAGAGCTGATGAAAGTAGTTCCTTTGATGAATCTGAAAATGGTGGTGGTGAAAGTGAAGATTCCAAAACTATGTCAGGTGAAGAATTTAAAGATTTACTTGATTCAGTAGAAAATTCTAAAATGGATAATGATTCTCCTGGAACTGGTGGTGGGAAGAGTGTTGATTTACCTATGGGTGATGAATCTTCTGATAGTAATAGTAGTGGTGGTATTGATACTGGTAAAGAAACTAAAAAAGTTGAACTTACAGACACTCAGAAAAAACAATTAGAAAAAGCTATTAGTAAACAGAAAAAATTTATGGAAGGTGAAATTTCTAAAAAGAAAGTTACTAAAAAAATATTAAATGAGTTACAAACTGTTGAAGAATCTGGAATGAAATATAAGGATGTTGCATTTGATATTAAAGATTGGGAAGGTAAATCAACTCCTACAAAGTGTGTTGTGATAACTAATCTTACTAAATCTTTAATTGACAGCGATACTGTTAGTGTTTTGTCACGTTATACTTATGGTTATTATAAAGATGAAGATGGAAAAACTGGTTATGTAGAAGATGGTATTAGACTTGGAACTATTTTAGGAAGAAAACTACAGGTTCGTGGAGAATCTCGTGAAACTAAATGGACTCGTAAAGATAGTGGTAGAATTGATAAAAGATTAATTGCGGAACTTGGTTTTGGTAATAATAAAGTATTTCATACTTCATTAGTTGAGAAGTATCCTGACGCGTTCCTTCATATTTCAGTTGACGCTAGTGGTTCTATGAGTGGTGATAAATGGGATAAAACAATGACTTCGGTTGTTGCAATTACTAAAGCGTGTTCAATGATTCAGAATGTTGATGTTGTAGTTTCTATTAGAAGTACTACTCATGGTAGTAGAAGAAATGAAGAACATCCTCTTATTTTGATTGCGTATGATTCAAGAAAAGATTCTTTTTCTAAAGTACAAAATTATTTTAAATATATTAGAACAAGTGGTACAACACCTGAAGGTTTGTGTTTCGAAGCTATTTTAGATGAAATTGTTCCCACGTCAAGAGATAGAAGTTCTTACTTCTTAAATTTCTCAGATGGGATGCCGATGTTTGGAAACAAAGATGTTAGGTATTATCATGATACAGCGATTAGTCATACTAAGAAAATGGTGAAAGAAATTAAAGATAGAGGTATTAAAGTACTTAGTTATTACATCGGTGATTCTTATGAAGGTAATAGACACCACAATGGTTTCAAATCAATGTATGGTAAAGATGCAGAATATATTGACGTAACCTCTGTTATGTCTGTTTCAAAAGCAATGAATAAAAAGTTTCTTGAAAAGTAATGTTTAAGTGGATTGTAAATAAGTTTTATAAGAATAATCCTGAATGTATGTGTGGATATAGGATGAAACCATTTGAAAGTTGGACAGATAGATATCAATGGGTATGTATTTGGAAAAAATGTGGTTGGGAAGCATTTGATACTGGTAATGGTAAATTACATTGGATGAAAAAAAGCTAAAATAGCTCTTGACCCGTATAGTGCATATGTGTTATATTATATAGTGAAATTGATAAAGAACTTAATTAAAAGGAGAGAGAATGAATAAAAATGTCGTTGTCAGAATAGAGAAGTCTGGCAATCGGTTTAACGCCTATGATACTGATGGTAATAAATATACCTCAGAAATAGGTACAGGTACTCGAAAGGGTGCTTATGAAAAGGGGATGGCCCTTGAACGGAGATTGAATAAATCTGGAAATCCATATTGGTGGAAAGTTCCTATGTCCGTTTTCGAATCAGTTACAACGGAAGTTTTTGATACTTCTACAATTGATGTTCCTACCGACCATGCTGAAATTTTAAATTTCATACATGGTTCTTACGGTTTAAAACCGAAAGGTCTTGTAATGAGGGAACTGAAATGGAAGTATTTGATTCGGTCTGCGGTTAGAGGTAAAAATATTCTAATGACTGGTCCCGCTGGTTGTGGTAAAACTATGGCGGCTAAATCATTAGTTAATGCGTTGGATAGACCGGATTTTTACTTTAACTTGGGTGCTACTCAAGACCCGCGGTCAACGTTGGTAGGTAATGTTCACTTTGATAAAAAAAGTGGAACTTATTTTTCCGAGTCGGTGTTTGTGAAAGCAATTAAGACTCCTAACGCAGTTGTCCTGTTAGATGAGTTATCAAGAGCTCATCCTGATGCATGGAACATCCTAATGACAGTTTTGGACGCTGGACAGAGATATCTTCGGTTGGACGAAGAAGATGGTCAAGCGACTATTAATGTGGCTGAAGGTGTTACTTTCATAGCGACAGCTAACATTGGTAATGAATATACTTCTACCAGAGTTATGGATAAAGCTCTGATGGACAGGTTTATTACTGTTGAGATGGATGTTTTGAATGATGAAGAGGAATTCGGATTATTGGAATATATGTTTCCTCACGTAGATCCTGATGTGTTAAAGTCAGTTGCTGAAATAACTTGTTCCACCAGGACAGAATCAAAATCTGAAGCCGGTAAAATTTCAAGTGGAGTTTCTACAAGAACTTCGGTTGAAATGGCTGGTCTTTTGTATGATGGTTTTGGACTTGATGAAGCGGCTGAAGTTTGTATTTATCCTCAATATTCGGATGATGGTGGTATGGAATCCGAAAGAACCTACATAAAACAATTGGTACAGAAGTATGTAAGTGATGGTTCTTCTGAGGATTTATTTAATGAAGATGAAATAGAAGAAGGTAGTTACGCGTAATGGTTAAAAAGGTTGTAAAAAATAAAGTTGAGAACGGGGTTAAAAATTCCTCCGTTCTTAATGAAATTATTTATGATTCTTATGCTACTGTTATAGGTAAATTGATGAAAGCTGGTAAGGACGCAACAAATGTTCTTAATAGATACAATCAATTACTTACAGAGCATAATATGAAATAATTTATTTCTCTCTCTCACCAAAGTTGGGTGGACAGATTTTTGTTCACCCAGCTTATAATTTAATAAGAATAGTTTATACTATACTTATTTACGTAACAGGAGAATAGTTATGAAGCAATTAATATTGGATGTATTGGAAGATATGTCAACTGGTCAAATAAATTTAGCATCTAAAGTTGCTCGCGAAACAATAGCAAATACTATTATGGTAGCAATAAAAACTAAAGGCGGTTGGTCGTTAGACCTTAGTACATATAATGGCAGGCCTAAGATAGATATGCCAGTTTATAAAAAAACAGATGAAGAAAAGGTTTTTCCTGGAGTAGATGCAATTCAAAAACAAAATTTGGTAGACAAACTATCAGAAGAAATAGTTGATACCGATACTGGTTATATTTATGAATCATCTGATGGTGGTAAGACAGTTTATAAAAGAAAATTTGGTAGTGATAAGAGAGAAAAGATAGATTGGAAAAAAATTAAAAAGGAAAATAAAAAATGAAGATGAAATATTGGTCTGATTATGAAAAATATATAGTTCTTGCTGACAGGTCAGGCGCATTAAAAAGTGGTTATTTAGCATATTTAGATTTTATAAAAGTAAAAGAAGCATTACGTAAGATAGCAAATACTGAAAAAAATTTGTATTATTATGATGAAACTTATTATGATAAAAAGATATCACATACTGATGCACAAAACATATTACGTAATATATCTGAATGTATATGGAATACTACTACTGAAAAAATAAGAACAATTGCAATTCAATTAGGAGTATCTATTTAATAAATGAGTACAAAACCAATTAAAAGAAAATGTCATTCTTGTGGTAAGATGGCAACCAATCCATATACATATACTATAGTTCCAACATATACATATGGACAAGAAATACCATTATATACTAAGAGTGGAGTTAAAACTAACAGGGTTGATTTAAAAGGCGAGAGAAAAGTTCTTATTCATAACTATTGTAATAAAGAATGTTATAATGAGAGTAGAAGTATATAAAGTAAACAATAAAATTATTTGGGTAGTATGGTTATTATTAATAATAATATGGAATTACAGTTTTCCAGACGCACTCCCATATGAAGATGTATTCGTGGCGGTGATCTTATCTGTCATAGTTAAAAAATTAGAAAGAGTAATGATATGAACAATCAGAAATTCGGAGATATGTTTGGGAAGTTCCTTATTCTATTTGGGATATGGACTTTTATAGCATTTATATTTAGTATAGGATGGTAAATAAATGAAAAAGAAAAAAACAAAAAGAAAACTCGGCAAGGTTTGGGTCGGGGAACTAAACTTGGAAACAAGAAATCTAAAAAACATTATATAAAGTATAAGGAGAATAAAATGCCAATATTAGAACAGCATGAAGAACAGGTAACTTCGGTATGGCGTAGAGTAGAAGTTACAGAAGAACAGGCAGAAGAAATTCAACAACTCTATGACAAGTATGATGATTGGAATGACAGATTAATGTTTATGCCTGATTGGGTTTGGGATTTAGATTGGGATTTACATTGGGATAAACCAGAAAGTGATGAAACACTTTCTATTGAGGTATTGGCTGAAGATGAATGAAAAA
>Ga0209128_1001740_pt1 | contig 14594 bp, 17 predicted proteins | sample ETNvirnome_6_100_FD_184072 | JGI IMG/M metagenome (GOLD analysis project Ga0209128, IMG submission 184072) | Marine viral communities from the Pacific Ocean - ETNP_6_100 (SPAdes) (version 2) | ecosystem: Environmental > Aquatic > Marine > Oceanic | place: Pacific Ocean | collected 2013-06-19 | reverse complement strand
AGAATCCACATTTATCTGAATCCATAAATGAAGCTATTAAACCACAAGGCTATTCTCAACTTAATACTATGGCGAAACATGCAGGTATTTATATTAGGGATTTATTAAAAGCTCTTAGAAAACAAGATGATAACGCAGTAATTCGTGAAGTTCATTTTCTCGCGGCACAATTTACTACTATGGAAAAAATGTTAAAAGATAAAAAATGGAATGCAAAATATAATGAATCTGTAAGTGAAGCAAGAACTATTAATGTAGAACCTAATTGGGAAGGTGTGTGGAGATACTTTAAGTATATGGCACAAACTAATCCCGCAGTTTGGAAAAGAATGCAACGTAATTTGGGAAGTGAGTGGGGCAAATTAGAGAAAATGGCACAACAAAAACGGTGGCAGTCTGAATCAGTAAATGAAGAAATTGCTAAAGGAAAGGGTGTTCAAAAGATTTTTGATATACAAAAAAATGGTTATGGAAAACTCGGTGGTAGAATGGTAGACCAATTAAGTGCTGGATTATTCACACAATTGTATGATAAAGCACCAGATAATATCAAAGAGAAAATGAATAAAATGAACGAAAAAAGACTTTACATTGTAATTGGTAAAATGTGGGATAAGTTCGGTAAAAGCGTAACTCTAAGATAATGATAAACTTAATTAGGAAATGATTATGGAATTTAAAGAAACATTTAAACGAATTGGTGGTGGTAAAATAAATACCAAATCTCTCAATGAAGGCAGCACAGGCTGGAAACTTTATCGTGCACCTAATATTGATTCTAAGTTGTGGAGAGAAATGAAATATGATTTGAGAGACCAGTTTACTGAGTTAGTAAAGATTGGACAAGATTATGGCGTATTTCAAAATGCTCAAGGTACTAATAAGATTTTAAAACAAATTAAAAGATTAATGGATAAAATCTAATGATTAAGTTAAAGGACATATTAACTGAGGCCAAAGAATTACCATTAAAAGATATTAAGATGCTGGCTAAAATGACTGATTATAATAATCATAATGAAGCGAGAATATATTTGGCAAGAAAACTTGGTAATAAAAACTTAGTAAAATCATATGATGCAGTAATGGTATTACATAACCAAATGAATCAAATGAATGATTTGATGAAAGTCAGAGAAAAATTAGACAAAATGCTATTCACACAGGCAAAAAGATATTATAGTAATTTTAACGATATAGAAGGAGCATTCTAATGAAAAAACACATATTAAAAGAGAATAATGATTAAGTTAAAACAACTTATAAATGAAACTTCTCAATTACCAAGTGGAAAAAAGATTCAAATGGGTAAAATTTTTACTGGTCATGGAAAATCATTCGTAAAAGAAGAAGATTTAAATGAAGCAAAAGAGATAAAAAAATCTGATGTGACCAAATTAGTAAAAATGGCAAAAAAAATTGATAAGGAGTTGAATACACTTACTAAATTTTATAAATCTAAAATTTATAATGTGAATAATAGTGTAGTATATAAAACTTGGTTATCTTTAGATAATGCAAGACGAGAATACTCTATAAAGGCAATGAGTGGAATAGAATTTTTAGAAGATGAAGGTTGGGAATAAAATATGAACTATACTAAAAATATGTGGGATACTTGGAAAGACTGGAGAATAGATGAAGAATCTGAAGATTTGACTAAATTATTTGAAGAATTTAAGAAAGTTGGTGTGGATGAGAAATTTGCAGCACATACATTACCTTTTTCAAATAAAGAAGCTCAACACCAAGTGGAATCAGATATTAAAGAAATGGGTCAAATTTTTAATAAATCATCACAGAGAGCAATTGCAATAATGTTAAGTGGTGTAAAGAATAACAAATATGATGCTATGGATTTGATTCGTGGATTAAGTACAGGTAAGGTTGATACGAGTCATGGTGTTGGTGATATGTTAAGAGTATTGTGGAGTAAAGTAGAAAAAAGATTTAGAAAATATTTAGGCGGTAAAAAACGCCGTTAATGATATTTATATATGAATTAGGAGATTCAAAATGGCAAAATTAAAAGATTTAATTAAAGAAAACTTTTCAATATTAGGTGGAGTAGTTAGTACACCTGCAATTGGAAATCATAAACATCGTGGGTTAAGTGATATCGTAGAAGATATTTACGGTACTTCAGATAAAGTATCTGCTAAAGAAATAAAAGAAGCGATGAGTACATTTTCTAAGTTGGGTAAAGTACTTCATAGAGAAGAAAATTTAAAAGAAATTGCAAATTCACTTTCAGAAATAGCTAATAAAGCAAAAACCTACACATTAAGTGAAACAGATGATTGGTTTGATAAAGTTACTGTAAATCGTAATATGAAGGAACTTACCACATTATCAAAATCTTTTGGTAAATTTGCACAAGAAGCTCATGGATTACAAGAAAGAATGAGTGCATTGTATGAAGATATGGGACATATTGTTGGTCGTTATTATGAAGTAAATGATGAAGACAAACAAGATGATGAAACTTGTGACGGTAGTTCAATTGAAGAAGGTGATTATGAAGCTTTTTTCAAAGCAGCAATGAAAAAATTCGGAGTGAGTTCTCCAGATGAATTAGACGATGAGGCAAAATCAAAATTTTTCAATTATGTAGATGCTAACTTTAAAGGAAAGTCTGAAGGTAGAGTGATGGAAGGAAAATGGGCAGTTACCTTTGAACTTGGTGGGGGTGTAGGAGATGCCACCATAATTATTGATGCACAAGGTGCAGGACAAGCAAAATCTTTAGTTGCAAAACAATTGAAAAAGGGGTTGAGTGCTGTTACAGCTACTAAAAGAGTACAATCGGCATTTGCAAGTCAAATGGATAAAAAACTGGGTGACGACTAAATGATTAAATTAAAAAAATTAATAAACGAAAGAAAATTTGGTGAACCATTACCTACTTTAAAAAGTGAAATAGAAAAACACCAATCTAAAAAAGTAGTAACGGAAGATGTTGAAACTGCTATTGATATGTTAATGAAAAGATGGAGGAGTGTTATAGCATATTGGGAAGATATTGATGATATTTGGGAAGATAATAAAAAAATACCAAAAATTATTGTGAGATATAAAAGGGAGTGGGAAAGAATTGTTGACAAAATGGATAGAGAAGTCAGAAAAGAAGCTGGACACAGCTACCAGCCCGGCCGGAGACCCAGATGATTAAACTAAAAAAATTGATGAGGTTATAATTGATTGAAGTAAAAGTACGAAGAAATGAATCGATTGAGAGAGCAATTTCAAGATTTAAGAAAAAAGTAAAAGAAAGTGGTTTTTTATTTACATTAAAAGAACGACAATATTACACAAAACCCTCAGAAAAACGAAGAGAAAAGAAAAATAGAGCTAAAAGGCGTAATTTTTATAATAGATTGCGCGATGAAAAAATCTTCTAAATTTTGATGTTTTTTTATATAAAGTATATATTTATATAAAACTAAATACACTTTTGTATTATTCAATACATCATAAAGTGTACCTATATTGGGTAAATCCCAATTATTAATTAATTTAATTATAGTTCCCAATAACTATACTGTAATCCAAATGGAGAAATATAATGGATGACTTATTGAAAGAAGCCATCGCAGACGCAAAGGCAGTTCGTGAAACCGCTCTCGCTAATGCTAAAATGGCACTTGAAGAAGCATTTACTCCCCGTTTAAAATCAATGTTAGCTAAAAAGATCCAATCTGAAATAGAAGATGAAGATGAAGTTTCTGATGAAGATGAAGATGCTGTTGAAGAACAAGAACTCGAAGATGAAGATGATGTAGTTGATCCTGCAAATTCTGAAGAAGGTGGTCCTGTTTCTGAAGAAGAGCATGAAGATGAAGATGATGATGAAGAAACTGTATCTGAAGAAGATGAACTGTCTGATGAAGATGAAGAACTGTCTGATGAAGATGAAGAACTTTCTGATGAAGATGAAGAACTTTCTGATGAAGATGAAGAACTTTCTGATGAAGATGAAGAACTTTCTGATGAAGATGATGAACTTGATCTTGAAGCTATCTTACGTGAACTTGAAGACGAAGAAGATGAAGAAGAAGTTTCTGAAGAATATGAGGATGAAGATGTAGAAGATGGTGCTGAAGAAGTACCAGCTGAAGATCAACCCGATGATTCTGTATCAGAAAATGATGTATCTTCTCATGTCGGTGAAGATGATGATGAAGTAGAAGATGACGCTGCTGATACATCTCAAACCGGTGCTCAGGGTATGGAAGGCGAAGGCGAAGATGAAGAAGCTGGTGATGAAGGTGAAGAAGAAACTGCACCTGAACAGCACGCTGATGAAGACGCTGAAGTCGAAGACGACGTTGATCTTGAAGAAGTTCTTAAAGCTTTATCTGAAGTCGAAGACGAAGATGAAGAAGCAGACGTGGAAGAAGTGTCGAAACTTAAAAAAGAAGTTAAAGAACATAGAGATGTTGTAAAATATCTTCGTTCTAAACTTAATGAAGTTAATTTATTGAATGCTAAATTATTATTCTCAAACAAATTATTTCGTGCGTTCGGTTTAAGTAATGAGCAGAAAATGAAAGTCGTAGAAACTTTTGATAGAACTCGTAGTATTAGAGAGATTAAACTTGTGTACTCTACACTTGCTGAATCTTTCAAAGGTGCTCGTGGTACTGTAAAAGAATCTAAAGGTTCATCTTCTAAAGCCGTTGCTTCAACTAAACCTACTAAAAAAGTAATTACTGAGGCTGATGATATTAAAGCAAGATTCAAGAAATTAGCAAACATAATTTAAAACTATTCTTATTGGGAGAAATATAATGAGTAAGAATAAAACTACAATCGAAAAATTGATGGACGGATATAATCCTTCTCGTCAATTGCTCGAACAAACCCGTAGATTAGTTAAGAAGTGGGAGCCGACAGGCCTTTTAGAAGGTATGGAGCAAGACCATCAAGTTAACGGTATGGCAGTTCTCTTAGAGAACCAAGCACGTCAACTTATTGATGAGGCTTCTCGTACAGGTACTTCCGCTAGTTCAGAAGAATGGAGTGGCGTAGCCCTTCCTTTAGTTCGTAGGATCTTTGGTGAATTGGCAGCACAGGAATTCGTTTCTGTTCAGCCTATGAATCTTCCTTCAGGACTGATCTTCTATCTTGACTTCAAATACGGTACAGCTCAAACTGCAGCACATACTGAGAATACAGATGTTCATGGTAATACATCTGGATCAAATACGGACGCTTCTGGCGGTCTGTATGGTGCTGGTAAGTTTGGATATTCAATCAACGACCAAACCTCAGATGCACAGTCCGCTGGAACTGCAGTAGCAGCTAACACGTTTACAACTGCTTCTGTTGCTTGGGTTGATGTTGATTTTGAACCAGATTTATCTGCTTCCGTATCCACTGGATACTTAGCTGATAATGGTTTGGTTAAAATTACCGTTGATGGTGTAAATGATCTACCTAACCACGATCCTGAAGGCATTCGTGCATTCACAATTAGTGGTTCTGGAATTGATGCATTTTATCCAGCACATACTGCAAGGGATTCGAATAGTGACGTTTCCTTTATTTGTTTAAAATCGGCCGCAGCCGTAGCAAGTGGAATCGTTGTGAAGTATCACAAAGAAGCCGCTAATAACTACACTCGTGGTGATTTTGAAGCAACTACAACTCAAATTGATGGAAATCCTGAATCAGATATTGACATTCCTGAATTAGATATTTCGATGAAGAGTATTCCAATTATTGCTAAAACTCGTAAGTTGAAAGCAGTTTGGACTCCTGAGTTAGCTCAAGACCTTAACGCTTATCATAGTGTTGATGCAGAAGCTGAATTAACTGCTCTATTGAGTGAATATATCTCAATGGAAATTGACCTTGAAATTCTTGATATGTTGTTCGCAAATACGAACGCAAAGAAAGAAAAATGGTCTGCTAGAGTTGGATATGAATATAATTCAGCAACTTCGTTGTTCGCTGAATCTTCAGGTCCATCTAACGCATACACAAAAGGTGCTTGGTTCCAGACACTTGGAAACAAGATACAAGCAGTATCAAACGCAATCCATCAGAAAACTCTACGTGGCGGTGCTAATTTCATCGTGGTTTCACCTGAAACAGCAACAATCATAGAGAGTATTCCTGGATACGCAGCCGGCACAACTGGCGAAGCAACTGAGAAATCTTTTGCAATGGGTGTACAAAAAGTTGGACAGTTAAATAACAGATATACGGTTTACAAAAACCCATATATGTTAGAAAACACAATCCTCGTAGGTTTCCGTGGAAGTAATTTCCTTGAAACTGGCGCTGTGTACGCACCATATGTTCCGTTGATAATGACACCTCTCGTTTACGATCCTAAGAACTTCACACCTCGTAAGGGTGTAATGACAAGATACGCGAAGAAAATCGTGCGTCCTGAATTTTACGGTGAAGTTGTTGTCGCTGACGTGAACTATGTCTAATTGACTTAGTGGTACAGAGGTGATTTATCATCTCAAATTTAAAAGGGGCGTCTTTTTGATTCCCCTTTTTTATTGCTTTGATATTTATATTTAGATATATCTAAACAAAATTCTTAATATTAGGAGAAAAAAATGGCAGTTGCACTATGGGCAGGTAGTTCCAGTTTTACTTCAGGGGATACACCTTGGGGTTTATATGATTCCGATACTCAATTTACATCTTCAGCAGATAAATTTGCAGGTTGGGCAGCAAAAAGATTGGGCTATCCTATTACGGCTATAGAATTAACATCAGGTTCTTTTTACGCCTGTTTTGAGGAATCCGTTTCTGAATATTCCGCTCAAGTTAATCAATTCAATATAAAAGACAATTTATTAAGTTTAAAGGGACAATCAACTGGATCTTCTAATAATTTAACACATAAAAGACTATCAAACACTATGGGAGAACAGATATTTTTATCAGAAACCTATGGTAGTGAAGCAGGTGTTGGGGGTCAAGTAGAAGTTTATACAAATAAAATTACACTTTCCCAATCAGTACAAGAGTATGATTTAAATGCATTAGTTGCTGATCTTAGTGGTTCTGGAGCAGGTTCGGGTGGAGCAATAGAGGTAAAACGAGTATTTTATGAGGCTTCACCTGCAATAACAAGATATTTTGATCCATATGCTGGTACAGGACAACAAACAAACAATATGTTAGATGCATTTGGATTCGGTGGTTCATCCCCAGCAATTACATTTATGTTACAACCAGTATATGCTGATTTACTTAGAGTACAGGCAATTGAATTTAATGATCAAGTTAGAAAATCTGCTTATTCATTTGAATTAAGAAATAATAAGTTAAAAATATTTCCAACTTGGACAAGTGATAGTACAGGTAGTTTATATGTGGAATGGGAAAGAGTAGATGATAGAGATAAAGTATTACGAACTCGTTATAGTGGTTCAAATGATACAATATCAGATATTTCAAACGCACCATATGATAATATGCAATATCAGTATATTAATGATGTGGGTGTTCAATGGATTAGAAAATATGGATTAGCATTATCAAAAGAATTATTAGGTATGGTTCGTAGTAAGTATGGAACTATTCCTATTCCTAATTCTGAAGTTAGTTTAGATGGTGATACATTAAGAGCCGAAGCAACTGCTGAAAAAGAACAATTAATAGAACAATTGAGAGAAATGTTAGAACAAACAAGTCAAAGGGCTTTGTTAGAGGCCGATCAAGAAGCTTCGGAACATCTTCAATCAAAATTAAATAAAGTTCCAGTACCAATTTATATAGGATAAACAAATGGCAAGTAGATTTTGGCCTACACGAGATACCGATTTAGCGAAACACCTTAATGACGAACTTGTAGGTAATTTAACTAAAGATAGTAGTAGTATTATCGGACAAGAAGTTATTCTATATCGTATTGCTCCGTATGATACTAAAACCAATATGTATGGTGAGGCAGGTGAAACTGGTAAAGTATATAAGGCAGGAGTTAAGTTATTTTGTATTGTAGATGCAGGTGATTTTGATTGGGAGACTAATGAATTCGGTCCTGATACAAGACAAGATGTAACATTTGCATTTCAACGAGATATGTTAATTGATGTAAATTTCAGACCAGATATTGGTGATGTTGTGAGTTGGAATAGTGGTTATTTTGAAATCAATGGAACTAATGAGAATCAACTTGTTGGTGGACAAACAGGTAAAAACTGGACAATTAGTTGTACAGCACACTTATCAAGAATTAATACACTTAATATTGAAAGAACAAGGGCATTTTAATGGCAAGACAAAAACCCATATCACGTAGAGCAAGACGAGATTTACATTCTGTAGCGTTACGAGAAGATTTTAATAGGGCTCGAGAACTTAGACGTGATAAAGATGATCAAAAGAATTTATCAGTTTCTATTATGGACATGGATAGTGCTATTATGTACTATTTTAATGAAGTTATTAGACCAGACGTAAAGGAAAATAAAGAAACAGTAAAAGTACCTGTATTGTATGCATCTCCAGAACGGTGGGTTAGTATACAAAAACGTGGGTTTATGAGGGATAAAAGACAACAACTTATCGTTCCTGCAATAGTATTTAAAAGAACAAGTGTAGAAAGAAATGAAAATATTCCTGTTGATAAGCTGGATGCTAATAATCCTAAAAATTTTATGACATTTCAACAAAAATATTCTCAAAGTAATCGTTACGATCAATTTTCAAGAACAGTAGGAGTGTCACCTAATAAAGAATATTTTAATGTGGTTATTCCAGATTATGTTATATTAAGTTATGAGTTTACCATTTGGACAAGCTATATAGATCAAATGAATAAGTTAGTTGAGAAAATAAATTATACAGATGGTGCTTATTGGGGTGAACCTGGTAAGATGAGATTTAGAACTAAAATCGAGAGTTTTACAGATGCAAGTGAAATGGATGCACAAGAAAGATTGATAAAAACTACATTTGCAGTGCAGATGATGGGATATATTATACCAGAAGAATTTAATAATTATATCACAACTAAAAGACAACTAACACCTAAACGTTTAATTTTTAATATTGATGTAGAAAAAACTAAAGACCAATTAATTGATGCTCCTGAAGGTGGACAATCGGTTAGTATTCAAGAAACACAAGATATTTTTTCTATAAGTGTTTCAAATCCATTTACTATGACTGCAGGAACTGGTGTTACTTTATCTAATAATGGAGCTACTTTTGATGGTTCGGTAGCAATATCACAAATATTTTCTATTGGACAAGATGTGGCAACTACTGCAGATGTTACATTTGCAGAAGTTAGTGCAAATACAATTGTTCTTGGTAATCCTACTACTTGGAGTTCTGCAGGTATTAGTGGTAGTTTTTCCGTTACGGGTTCATTAGTTACTTCTGGTGATTTGACTGTAAATGGTAATACAAATATTTTAGGTACTTTAACTGCACAAGAATTTCATACAACTTATACATCAGCTTCTATTATATACCAAAGTGGTAGTACAAAATTTGGTGATACTATAGATGACACTCATGAAAGAACGGGTAGTATGACTTTAAGTGGTTCATTTGGTTTAAATGGATATGAAATAACTGAAATATCAAACGATACTACTTTAGGTGATCAAAGTACCACAGCTACAGTAACAGAATATGCAGTAAAACAATATGGTTTAACTTTAGCTACCGACCAATCATATTTAAGAAAACAATATCAAAAAACAGCAGCAGCAATAATTGGTACTAATACGGCAAGTTTCACTGCAGTTACAGCGTCAGCACCCTCTACTTTGACTGCTACAAGTGAAGCTGATTTTATATTTTTTATAAATGGACAATATATGGAACATGATGCTTTGACTGTTGCACAAAGTGGTTCTCAATTTTTACTACAAGTTGATACAGGTTCAATTGGATATTCATTAGAAAGTGATGATGAAATTTTAAGTATTGGTAAATTTAATTCGTAGGAAATAAAATGGCAAAAAATTTATTTCAATTTAGAAATCCCTTAGTATTTTCAGGATCATATATAGATATTACTAATGCCGGTGTTAATATAACTGGTGTAGCTTCACAAGATTTTAATTTTAGTATTGGTCAGGCAGTTGAGACGACTTCGGATGTGGCATTTAATGATATTACTCCTGATAGCGTATTAATAGGATCAAGAGATTCAACTCATATTGTTTTAGCGGATAAAACAGTTTCTGCTTCGAATGGTACACTAACTCAAACTCACGGAGAATTTTTTAATATAAGTGGAGATTTGACCGTTCCAAATTTAACATTAACAGGTCGGTTTACAACTGAAAAAATAGAAGCTTCACTTACAAGTTCAAATACTATTTTTAAAAGTGGTAGTACTGAATTTGGAGATACTTCGACAGATACTTTACAGATGACAGGTAGTTTATCTATAAGTAGTTCTTATGAATTAAATAATTTTACTATAGATGAAATTTCAAATGATACTGCAGTGGATGGGGGAAGTCAAACTGCACTTTGTACCGAATATGTTGCATATAATGCATTTGGTGATCAAACACCTGGATTTGCATTTATAAAAAAAAAATATGCACATACGGGTAGTTTTGTAAGTTCTACTACTTCAAGTTTTACAGCAGTAACGGCATCTGCACCAGCAGGAGACTTAACTGCAACTAATAAACATGACTTTATGTTTTTTAATGAAGGTATGCTGATGGAGTATGATGCATTAAATATAGAACAAAGTGGTTCAAAATTTTTATTGAAAGTAAATTCAACTACATTGGGTTATGGTTTGGATAGTACTGATGAAATAGTAGTGTGGGGAAAATTTAATTCATAAAAACTCTCCATTCCACTTTTCTTTTACCATTTCTTTATATTTATTACTATGAGAAAAAGAACCTGGCCCAACCGCAAAAACAGAAAGTGTCCTGATTGTAGGAAGATGTTAACTTATACAAGAAAGGATAGTTTTGACAGAGCAGTTGGAAACAATTCTGTTTGTAAAAGTTGTGCTCAGTCGGATAGAAAACTTACTATGGAAACTATTACGAAAATGAAACAACCAAAGACAACTCAACATAAGAAGAAAATTTCACGTAGTATAGAACAATGGTGGGAAGAACGTAAACAACAAGAGATAAACTATGGCTTTAATAGACAGCAAACAATTAAATCCTAATTTTTCAGGATCATTTGCAGTAGCTACTGGATCATTTTTTGTGAGTGGTAGTGAAAATCCTTCTGCTGGTACTTATACATTAAGTACAAGTGGTAGTGTAAATGCAATGGGTGGTCGTGTGTATGAAGAAGGTACAAGTGTAGTGGATACTGCGACTGCTTTAGCAATAGTATTTGGAGGATAATAATGGCACAATCATTTAAAAGTGCAGCAACAGGCTCAACAACAAATTTAACAACATTATATACTTGTCCAGTAAGTACAACGGGAGTTGTTCATGCGATATATGCAAGTAATGTAGATGGTACGAATGATGCGAATATTAGTATATCGATCAGTGGAAGTGCTAATTTTGATACAAGACGGTATATTTTAAAAACTATAGAAGTTCCCGCAGACTCTACTGTAATAATTGAAAAACCAATCAATTTGGGAGCGGGGGATAAATTAGAAACTCAAGCGTCTGCAGATGGTGATATTGATGTATTTGCAAGTATATTAGAGATAACTTAATAAATGTCTAGTATAAAATATATAGGAAAACAAATTCAGAGAAGACCACTTACAATTAGTGGTTCAGACTCATCTACATTTCTAAAAGTAGAACAGGCCTCTTCTGGCTCGACTGCAATTTATACTAATAATATAACTAATGGGTATCCAACATCTAATCCTTGGCAAGTAAGTCTTGATGGAAGTTATTTTAATAATTTTGATAATACCACCCACGTATCTGAAGTTCTAAGGTTTATGTCAGGAGTATTAAGTCATTCTTTAGATGTAGCAGATGCAGCACCAAATACAAAAACATATGCAAGTGTAGATACAAATGAAACTAGTTTAGGCGGTACAGATACAGTAGATGGATATTTACCACAAAGTTATAATGATTCAAATGCTACTATGAAATATCTTTATACTAAAGATTGGGTAAATGATGGTGGAACAATTTTTAGTGGTATTACTTCATATCACGATAATGGCTCAACATATTATATAGATTTTGATTCAAACTCCGGAGCATCTACGATTATTAGTTCTTCTGTAGATACAGAATTATTTGGTTTAGGTGGATTAACAAGTGGAGCTGCAACAGAATTTAAAGTTAGAACATTAGCAACACAATCATTTAGTGATACAGGAAGTATATCAGCACCAGATGAATCATCAAATACTTTTACAACCCAATCATTTCATGATGTTACTTTAACAGAGTTTGGAACAACTAATGGAGTAGAGTTGGCAAAAATTAATACAACACAACCTGCAGTTATACCTGCGGCATATCAAGATGGTAGGTTTATTAATGTAGGTGGTACTGCTATGTCAGGTTCATTATCAAGAAAATATGGAGCATCAGCAACAGATTTTTCAAGCGTATCAGCAAGTGGATATTATAGATTTCACGATTTAAAAGTTGGTATAGCAACTGGGTCAGGAGCCTTTACATTTACTAATGGAACGACAAAATCACATTTTTGGGCACCAATTGACCAAATAAGTTCAGATATTGGAACTAATAGTTTATCTATAGCACAAGTAACACAAAGTTATCAATCAGCAACAAGTAGAAGTTTAAGTGGTGTACCTTATTTGATTGGAGCTACATATCATATAAGTGCTTCTATTCGTGGATTATTTGATCCAATGTATGAGGCATCAAGCACAATAGTAGATGATAGTATAGGTTCACTTGGAATGTCAGGAAATGAAGCCGTAGCAGGTTCTGGGATAGATGGTGTGAGTACGAGTGGGGGAACTATCCAAACAGCAAACGCAGTATTCGCTTCAGATAGTGGTTCGGTTAGAGCAACAGGTGTAGTTCCAACAAGAACGGATGTTGTAAAATATAATGCAACATATACTTTAAGTGGAACTACAGGAAATAATACTTCACAAACCAGTGTAAGTGATTCTACTTATACAGTTGGTGTGAGAGGAAAAAATAGATCATCAAGTCGTTCTACATTACAAACAATAACATTTTTCTATCATAGTGGAAGTACTTTTGACCAACCAGCTACAAGTGGCTCAATGGCAGTTTATCAGAGAGCTCAAGGATATGATGGTGGCAGTTTGACTGGAACAAGCGAAGCATTTACTGGAGAAGATTTTAGAATAAAATTATTAAATAATGTTACGGCATTTAATGGAACTGCTTGGACTTCAACATATGATTTAACTCATTTAGGTGATTATGATTTACAAGTTAAACCAGGGTATTTGGTAGATTCAGGCGGAACTTATAGATATTGGTATGTAAGTGGACATGGTAGTGGAACATACAAATATTATATACGAAGATTTCAAGATGGTAGTGCAAGAACAAGTATGACTATTGATGCTGGTAAGACTTTAGTGGGTTGGGATTCAACTTCAGATGGAGTAGCAGTTGGATTAATATTTAAGAGTGGTACAAGTGCAGGTAGCAATACAAGTATTACGAATTGTAGAATTTACGACCCAAGTGCTACAGTTAGTAATTTAATTGAAAGTGGAGTGTCCGCAGATAATTTTAAAAACCCATTTAGTTCTGATATAGATTTATATGGAAATTCAGATGGTAGTGTTGGTGGAACGACATATACCGTACCTATGAGAAATGCAGATGGAATGTATTTGGATTCAAGTGATAATGAACTTTATGTAGTGGTTAGATATAAAGGTGATCCAACACCAGTAACAAGTATAACATTGGCGTATAGTTAAGAGATAAATTATGGCAATTAATCAAGAAAAAAAATCAAACAGATTACTCAGTAGTAGACGATTTACAAGTGCTGATTTAAACACTTCACAAGAAGCGTTTACTTCGGTATTAGATTTACAAGCATCTGAAATTTATACACAAGGTGATTTAATACCATTAAGTGCATTACCATTTAGTGGAAGTTCACAAAGTGGACAAGAGAGTGGTGTATTAAAATATTGGTATCGATATAGATTAACCAAATCAAATGTTGATGAAGATGTGTGGTTTTTTGTATCACCTACGGGCAGTGCAAGTGGAATAACACCACAGTTGATTGCTAGTGGACAACAAACTAATTTTATATCACCAAAGTATTCAATATCTTCATTAGCAAATGCTAATACAGAAGATACAACACCTGGATATGGTGTAAGAGTATTTGCCTCAACATCAACCAATAGTGGTTCTTTGGGTGGTGGAGATGTAGTATCAGGAAATGATTATCAGTTTGATTATAAAACTGGTGTATTACAATTTGAAACAGCAAGAAGTTCAACTGAAATAGTTTATATGAGTGCCTACCAATATGTAGGTACAACACTTGCTACAGGTTTAAGTGTAGATGGTGATATAACTGCGAATCAATTTGTAGTAAGTTCATCGGTAACTTATATGACATCATCTTATATGAGTGGAAGTACAATGTTTGGTGATACTCTTGATGATACACATCAATTTACTGGTAGTGTTAGTATTAGTGGT
>Ga0209128_1001732_pt1 | contig 14634 bp, 14 predicted proteins | sample ETNvirnome_6_100_FD_184072 | JGI IMG/M metagenome (GOLD analysis project Ga0209128, IMG submission 184072) | Marine viral communities from the Pacific Ocean - ETNP_6_100 (SPAdes) (version 2) | ecosystem: Environmental > Aquatic > Marine > Oceanic | place: Pacific Ocean | collected 2013-06-19 | reverse complement strand
TGACATTTCTGTTTTAGAATGAGCTATATCACCACCAATATATGCTACGGCATTCTCTGGATATTCTTTGACCTTTTCGTATAAACGATTGAATACTTCTTCGTATTCTCTATGTCGTTTAAGATTACGAATTTGTATATCTGATATGTGGTGTATATATTTTAATTTACGAAAAGGAACTTTTACAACGTTTTCTTTTATCAAGTATTTTCCTTAATGTATTTTTTTACTTTATTAATCATTTTATCAGGCACTATAATATCCCATGATGTTTCTTTAGTGAAAATACCATTCTCATAATAAATAGTGGAACGTTCCAAGCCAAACTTTTTTGCAAGTTTATTAAGAATATTTTCATCCTTAATATGTACTTTCCAATCATCTTCATTAAATTTCCATATATCTTTTTGATTTATCATTTAGTTTATACCTAATTAAATTAGAAAAACTCATTTTTTTCGTATCATTCATGCTACGAATAAAGTTTTCAAATCCAACTTCATTTGGATCTTTTTGATCCAACCTTATTAGATAAATATCTATTTCTTCTTTTAATAGGTTTTCTACCATCTTTAAACTATCACTCATAGCATCATTGTCTAGACATATATATATAGTTTTTACATTATTCTTCATAATTTGCTTATATAAATTAGACATTATTGTTTTTCCAAATAATGGAATACAATTTCTTTTTACAGTAATAGCATCTAAGGGCCCTTCAACCAATACAATTGGTTCATCCCAATTTACAAAAAGTTCAAAACCAATTACATCTTTTGTAGTTGGTGAATTGCGATATTTCATTTTACTTTTATAAAAATCCCTACCTACAAAAAAATTCAACTCACCTTCTGAGTCATACGATGGAATTATAATACGATTGGTATATAATCCTACATCACAATAACCAATATTATATTTAATAATATCTTCTTTAGAAATTCCTCTTTTATGTAAATAACTTAATGCGTGTGTTTTAACAACACTATTATCACCATTCCAAAGGGGCTTAAATTCTTTGGGAAGTAAAACCGATTTTTTCAGGGTCTTTTGGGTCCTTGGCGCTCCCCAATAATCATCATCAACCAACTCTCTTAATTCATCAAAATGTTTTTGTTGAGCACTTATCTTCTTAAACAACTGAAAAATACTATATCCACCTGTTTCTGATACCCAACAATGCCATTTACCAGTCAGAACATTAACTTGTAATTTAGGTTTATGATGTGAAACAAAAGGTGACCAATACATATATTCATTTAATTTAGTTAATTTTCTACCTTTACTATTCAACACTCTATCTAACAAATATACTATCTTAGATTCATTCATTCAGTAATTCCAATAACTTATCAAATTCTAACACTGCGTATGTTTTACTACGATTTCTTTTAAATATAACTAATGGTGTATGTTTACCACTATTTTCTTCAGCTTGCTCTAAAGATGACCAAATATTAAGTTTTTCTTGGTTTTTACATTCTACACTATACGGAAACAATCTACGGGCTGCAGGTGATAAAAGAATATCTTCACCGCTATCACCCATAGTAATAGACCTAACATCATCAGGTTCTAATGAATCAAATTTTTCAAGGATTAGATCACGGATTTTATTTTGTAACCGTTTACCCTTATTTTTGGCACTTCGTGGTTTCATACAATAACCTTACTTATATATATATAACAGAAATACTGTAAACTACTTATATTTTTTCACCCATTTAGACAACTCTTTTTTAGCCCATCTTTCAGCATCCTCTTCAAATTTATTATCATCATGAAAATCTCTACCTTTGTTCACTGCCACATCTCCAGCTTTTTGGTATACCTTTTCATACTTACTAGCACCCATTTTCTTTCTTTGAAGAGCGTGATGTATTTCGTGCAATACTGTTATTAAAAATTCTTTAATTGAACTATAACTGGGTCTTAAATTTATTGTATCCGATTTCCATTCGTAATCACCCTTATTTTTACCAACACCGAATTTTATTTTAGATTTTAACTTATAAGATTTTACAATTTGAGAAGCAGTGTCTTGATAGTCAATTCTTTCTTTTAACAAATCTTTTAGTTTAATCATTTTAATTTCTTAACCCAACTTAATACTGAATGTAATCGTTCATTATTTCTTAACAATATTTCTGTTTCTTGCGAACCTTTGTATTTACTTTTTATTGCATCTTGTAAAGTTTTTATCATTTGTTTTTTCATTTGAGAAGTAATTTTAATCTTTTTATTCTTCCCCCAATTATCTACTCCATCTGCTCGAGTATGTGCTACACTCATAAATCCACCTGAACCATATTGTGGTTTAAACTGATATTCAATTGTTACCCATCCATTAGATTTCTTTTTATAAACAAATTCTATCATTTTTCCTTGATGTGATTTTACATGATAAGCATCACCAATTTTTATATCGGCATCAGTTAATTCTGTTAATAATTCTTTTAACTTAATCATTATTTTTCTCTATAGCTTCCCTAACCCACTCATCTAATGGTTCTGGTAAATTACTTTTATCAAAGTATCCCCAATCTATATGCTCATGGTCTAAATGTGGTACAAATCTTTTTTCACCTCTTAACATATATAAATAGAACCTTCCACCATTTTCTTTTTTATATGTTTTAACTAACTCAGGAACTCCGTTTAATATAATTTGAGTTTCCTCTGTAAATTCTCTCATTGACCCTTCTAATGGATCTTCTCCAATCATAATATGACCTTTGGGAACATTCCATTTACCTGAACGTGAACCTAAACATAGTAAAATTTTATTATCACCATAGCAGTATAAAACTCCACCAGTATTATTGGTATCATTTTCATCTCGTTCAAATAAAATATCTTTTAACTTAATCATCATCTACCATATACAGGCAATTGTGTACCCTTTTCTTTTTGTTTAGTCAACCACTTCTTATGTTGTTTAGCAGTTCTACCTTCAGCAGTTAACTTCTTATTAAGAAGCATCCTTTTACGTTTTCTATCTTTTGCTTTTCTATTTGGCATTATTATGTATCAAACCTCACAACAAAAGTCATAGCTAAATCTGGATCGTTTTTAATTGGTCTAGATAATTTCCCTACCGCTAATCTTTGATATTGATCATTATATAAAGCTATTGTAGTAATATATGGTGCGAATTCAGAAGCTGTTACTACTGGTAGAAAACTTGCAGTTGCATTATAAAATTCTTTATAAGAACTACTTCCAGGAGGAATACTCATAACATTAAAAATAGAATCAGAAGCACTTATAAATGGTGAAATAGATCCACTTCCCATTTTCCAACTTCCACTATATCCTGGAAATAAACTTATATTTGTAGTTCTTTGTAATTCATTTGGTTGAACACTGCATACATACTCTCTTTCATAGATTGTATGAGTAGATTGGAATTTAACTTCCCAACCATCACTGCCTGAAGTTTCTCCTACTTTTCCATATGCTGAACCAGTATCAGTTATCATTATAATACCATGTTCATAGACTATATTTCCAATAACACTTCCACTTATCTGACCATCACTCCCAAATGATTGTGAAGCTAAAGAGTAACTTTGCGAATAAGCAAAATCATATAAATTTCCTTGCGCATCATCCCTTAACTCTAAAGTAGAATCTAAACTATCATCCTTCAATACAACAGATCCAGGTCTAATTACTTCACCAAAAAACTTTCTTGGTATTGTAATAACATTAACTTTTTCTCCTAACTGTCTTGATGTATAGGTTGTAGTTATAACATCTCCTGCTGAAGAAGATAATACTGGTGAAAGACTTGATGATGGTTTCAACCAATGTTCAGTATTGATTAAATCTCCATGTACTTCTAAATCTTTGTAATAAAGTTGTTTGATTGTTCCATAAACAGGAAGTTTATAAAAAGTTGCCCAGTAAGGTTCTTTTTCTAAGGAAGATGATAAGGAATTAAATGCACCAAAACTCTGAGATGGTGCGCCAGAAGAAGTGAAATTAAAGGTACTACTGCTTAACGCATTAATAGCATAAACACCACTACCACTATCTGAATTGGAAAAGGTGAATCTTTTATATACCTGAAAAGGTCTAATTGATACATCTTCGGGGTTCAAATTTTTGAACATCGTTCAATCCTCTGATTACTAGAAGTCAAGTTTTACTTTGATCAATGCTTCTCTAGTTTTATCCTTTAAAATAGGTTTACTTAGTTTTGCTATTGCTAGAATTTCATCCGAAAGATTACCATATAAAGCAATCGTGGTTATATAAGTTTTCGGATTTCCCTTAAATGCATCTACTAAAATCTGCCCATCCGAACCACTTGACCAAGTTGGATTTTGACTGTAATTAAAATCTTTATTTTTAACTCTCACAAAGTAATGGTTAGAAGAAACTCTTTCTTCTCTTCGGGCAGCAAAGTGTCCACTACCTGTTATAGAATTAAATAAAGTGATATGATTATTATTTGCAGTATTAGATGCAGTCGTAGTGGCATTATGTGCATAACTACCACTTAATGCCCTAGGATTTAAAATAAGAACACCAATATCAGGATAGAAATATCCATAAGAACCATATGTAGTTTCTGAATCGGCTGCTGTTTTTATACTTGCTACTCCTGAAGAAATACTACCACTAACTATATTATATTCTGTACCAACTTCTTTAGCAGAAGGACTAGTATTAGTACTACTATCATCAATTAGTTTAAGAGTCCTTGTTTGTTCAGTACCACCACTAATACGCAGTTCCCAATTGCCAGGATCCACCTTTTCTCTCATACGAGATCTATTAATGGTAATAGCATAAATATCATCACTGTTTTTAGTTTGCCCTTTAAATGAAAAATGTGTGGTTTCTTGTGGGTTAATTAAATTATTAAACTGACCATATACTGCGGCAGAAACTCTTTCTCCTGTAGCTCCAACTGTTCCAACAGAACCACTACCTTGTTTATGTCCATAAGTTACAGAAAATTGTCTTTCTGCTGAAGTATCAGAAACAGCTTTATTATATACTTCTACAAAATAATCTCCAGTACTTGAACTCTGTGCTGAGGATGAATGCATACCACCTCCTGTAGTATCACTCAAATTCCCTTTGCCTTCAGACCACATACCCGATGATATAGTAGAAATCTGCCCTCTGATTACATCGTTTTCTTCTTCAAATATCTGAAACATATATCAAACTCCTTTTAGTATATTAAGCCGCAATAACCGTTTTCTTTACAGTTATATTAATCGTTGCGGTTGCTCGTGAAGTAACTCCCATAATAGTAATTATTGAAGTATAATCCTTCTCAAGATTACTAGCTGCTGTAAATCTACACGAAGAACCTCGAACAACTACTTCACCACCTTCAGAACCATCACCTTCTCCAGTACCACCTGCTCCTAATCCTATTAAAGTTCCTACTGTAGAATTACCTAGTGTATATATGTAAGCATCGTCTGTAACATTTTGGGTTGATGGTGTAAAAACATCAATTTGACTACCATTATATGTTCTTGCACTGGTATCCATATTAATAACACCTGTTACATTACCTTCACCATTTATTAAAAAATATTGTACCTTACCTGAAGGGAATGCTTCTAAAAGAGAAATATTCTCTATTACTGCACCATAAAAATTAGATCCATTTGGATGAGTTGTATCATATAATCCATAATCTACTTCATCATCTGACAAACTAAATCTTGTTATTTTAAATTCACCCTCACCTTTTGCTAATAGTTCTCTACCTCTTTTAGTAAGAATTGCATCAACTGTTACTGATGTACTGTCGAGAAAACCCATATTTAACTCCTTTGTTATTAATAAATATATGATTCATAAAAATATGAAATTTCTACAAAATAAAACATTTCATATATAAATAGTGAATTCATAAATTTTTTATATTGTTTAATTCTTATACCTCTGCATCAAACCCACCTTTTTTCTTAACTTGAAGTTTTGATCCAGCTCCCCCACCAGGCGCTTTAACTATTGCCGTTGGCGAACTTCCAAAAACTTCTACTGGTTCCGTACTCTGAATATTATATACTCCACCAATTGTTCCATATGTAGTTGATGCCTTATTAACACACCCTTCAAAAAATAATCTTCTTTGTGAAATAGTTAAAGTTTTTATTGGATGATAAGGTGCTTCTGAATATGATGAAGAATATGCTCCTCCACCCGTTCCTTGCGGCATATGATCTCCAGGATGTTCTGCAAAACTTCCTGTTAAAAAAGCATCATGCTGAGCTTGCCCGCTAGCTAATGATTGTGAGTAAAAATAGTCCTTCACTTCATATTTTTCTGAAAACCTTGAAGCACTTATAAATGGGAATACTGCCTCAGACCAATATTTTGTTGGTTGTTCATGTTGACTACCAGACCCAAAATAACTTTTAACAGATGCCGTTGCATAAAATCTTCCCTCTCTTTGATCATAAACTGAAGTTTCAAGAGAAGCTGAAGAACCTAATAAGTACAATGAAGGATCTCTAAAGAAACTCTCTGATATAGTTCCCTCATACATTGGTTTACTACCTGTTATACTCATAACTGCTCTTAAATCTGAACCAGTTTCTTCCATTAAACCTACATTTATTTCAGTTGTATAATCTACTCTTTCATGACTTGGTAATTGACCTAAGATAACTTTTGGTCTTTCAAAAATATTAGCTTCCACCAATACACCAAGAGTTGTTTTTGCTTTAGCGGGAATTAACTTTTTAAATTGTTCCCACATAGATTGATCATAATACTTTATCGTTTGAATGTAATCCCAAAAATTATTTTTGCCTCTATACTTTTGCCAGTATTGATTAGCAACCTTTTGTAATCCTCTATACTGATATGTAAATTGATCTCGAGGATCACCTAAATACTCATTAAAATCTAAATCACCTACTGATAAAATTATATCTTCATTGATTACATCAACTGGAGAGAAAAATAAAGATAACCTATTAGATTCTACATCTCTCCTATCAAATTCACTTACTTCTCTTCTTATTCTTCTACTCAAAGCAAAATCTACTTCATCTCCACTTCCCGAATCAAAATTCTCTAATGAACTTCCTGTTACCAAAGTCGTTGCTTCTATTCTTATCTTTTTAGCATTTCTACGATTTGGTCCTGCATTAGGAACAAACATTTTCATTTCATCTACTACAGATGAATAATTAGTTTCATTAGCAAAACCATCAGCACTTCCAGATTGATATAAACTACCAGTTTTTCCAAAAGATACTTGATCTGGTGCTACATTTGGTATTGATTTATCTGTACTTAAATTTTTATTATCATCAAAAGAAAATCTTAGTGGTAAGTCAGTAAAAGAAGCCGATGGATGATTACCATCTATTGCTTTTGGAGCTGCTACATGATTTTCAAATCTAGTTTCTTTAAGTGGTGTAGTCCATAATCTAAATTCCATCATTGAACCTGTAAATTGTTTTCCGAATGTACTACCCGATCCTCCAAGATATAAATCACCACTAGCTGACCAAGCTCCATTATAAGAATGAGATGCGGCAACCGCACCATCTATATATAAACTCTCTCTTGAATCATATTGAATATCACTTCTACCAGAATCATACTTTTTAGTAAACAACTCATACATATATTGAGAAGCTACCGCATCATCTCTTTCATCTGCAGAATAAGCAGTACTTCCTGTTACTAAGGATAAATTATCATAAAAAACAGTATCTCCACTTCTCACATTTTTTAATCTCATAGATACTGTTTTCGTTGATGGATTAGTTATTGTTTTTCTTACTCTTATACTTTTCCAATTAGTATCAACAAATTCTTCTTGAGATTCAGCAAATTCTAATATTTTTTCTTCAGAATCTAATTCAAATAATTGAATTTGAACTTTAGCATCACCTTTTTCCATATTATTACTACTACTAGCAGCAGCAAATACTGAAAGTTCTATTTCATTTCCTTTTGAAGCAGATACTAAAGAAGCTCCACCACCTAAATGATGTCCTAATGTTGAGGAATCATCTCCAGTTGCAGTATGTCTTAAACTAAACTCTGTTCTCTTTTCTGAACCACTGTGAGCGGTAAGAGTTCCACCCCTTGCTCCATTTACCCAATGAGTACCTGATAAAGAATTTGTTATTGGTGATAAATTATTTGCAGAAACTTTTTTCTTCCTTAACATTACAGACCAAAAATCACCATCGAATACTGGAAATAATGATGAACTAATTTCTTTATATCCATCAGATCCAGATAACTTAAATGAAATATATCCTTTATTATCTGGAGAATCGTTATCCTTTAATATAATAGCCCACTTTGAACTTTTATCTGTAACACCATCATTCTTTTGAACCAATGTTTGAGTAGATCCACTAGCAGCTTTAAATCTAAGTTCAACAGTATGTGGTTTTTTTGAATCCTGATCTGGCCATGAAGAAGAAACAAATTGTTCACCTTTAAAATCCACTGCTCTTGTAAATTTTCTAGTTATTTCAAATATTGCTTCACTACCTGAAAAGTTTAATCCACCATATTCATTAATTCTTAGAATTGTAGATGGTATACCATAACAAGCAATCAATGCCTTTAATGCTTTCCCCGTTCCTTTTGTTTTCAAAAAATATGGTATATTTAACATAATTCGTTTCCATATTTCTTTTTCTATATCTGATTCTGGAGTATCAGAATAAGTAGGATAATTTGAACCACTTGGGTTTAAACCTAATGTATATTGTGAAAGTTCAAGTAAATCTTTTCCAGTTTTTAATTCCCAACCCATAGATTTAGCTAAATCAAAAGCTAAATCTTTTGCCAAACCTTCTGTAATCTTTTGCCTTCTATCAGTTAAATCTCCTAACGCTTTTATATAAACCCATATATCATCAAAATAATGTCCTACCATATCCATAAACTTTAAAAACGTTTCATTTTGAGGATCTCCAGTTATATGATCTGGCAATAAATTTGCCATTCTATTTTGATTATTTAAATCATAAAAAGAAGCTGAAGAATAACTTTGACTGTACCAAGTGGTAGCTATTGAAGCAGTAGTATTTGCCAATGTATAAGGGCTTCTAATATTTCCAGACCCCCCCGTTTTAGGCCATGCTGTATCAAAAAACTGACCCAATGAGCTAGAATAAGCTGATGAACTATCAAAATAAAGATGTCTTTCATAACCATCAAAGTTATTTATAACTTCATTTTTAAGATTTTCATATTTTCTAATATCATTTAACGAACCACTGTATGAATCTAATGATTGGCTTTGTGCATTATAATGTTCAATATTTTCTAATTTAGTTCTAAAATTTTCTACTCTCATTCTTGCTGATCCAAAATGAGAATAATTTTGATATCTATTATAATCTATATTTAATTTAACAGAAATACTTCCACTTAAATGTTCATTAACTAATTTATTAACTACAAACTCTGATCCAGATCCTACTAACTGATTATAGTTTTTAAACTCTGTTTTTCTTTTAACAACTGGAGATTCTAAAGAATCAATATCTTTTTGCCTTAATACATAATCTCCCAAATCACTTTCTTCAAATTCAACTAACTTAACATGCTCCACATGCGGAGGAATCATTTCTCTAACAACATAAGCACTATCTTTAATATTAACACTATCTTGTATAGGTTTATATAATTTATAAATAATAGAATTAGGTCTTTGTGAAAAGGTTTGTGTATCTACTTCGTAATTAACAATCAATGCAGTATTATCATTACCAAGTCTTAATAATGTAGTGAAGTCTTTCATATTTTGAAATTGACTTCTTATTTTCCATTTTGGAAGTCTCACATCAGCATTTATTGATTGTAACCCAACCAATCCTTCTGAGTATTTATTAATATTTCTATCAATTTTTATTTCAGTTGGTGAAATTACTTCTTTAATTCTTGCTCTAAAAGGTGCATAAATTGGATTTTTAGCTAATAATAAACTTTCAGATGCAACCACATTAATATGCATTATAGTTACAGTTAATTGGTCTCCTGCCCCATCAGTACCTGCTATATATGCATCAGTATATGCACGTACCTCTATCTCATATTCTCCTACACCAAGATTTGATTCAAGTGTATTAATAGTTTGTGTAGTCCAACCTGCTCCATTTTTAATCCATGTATATTTGTCTGGTGTAAAAGATAAGGAAGTTACATCTAATCGAAGTTCAAATGGATCACTATCTGCAATATGTACAATTCCATTTACTACCTTTGATGTTTCTGAGGAAAGACTTAGAATACTAGGTATAGATATTGGATCGGAATCACTATGATCTTGTAATGGATATCTAATTGGCATAATTTTCTCCTAACCTACAAGGCGGATACAAAACCTTCTTGGTTTCCGAGTGATACATCATCTGGATTATAATCTGGTTGAACTTGCAAATATCTTTTTTTCTCAACTTGTAAGGTTCTCTCTTTCAATCCATATTCAAATGTTACTGTTAGCTTTACATCGTAAATTCCAGGACTTGTAAACCCAATATGCTGTGAAGCTCCAAGTTCATCAAATGCAGTTGGTGATGTCATATGTTCTACTAACCATGGATTATCATAACCTTTATAAGTATGAAAATTGTAAGGATCGTTAACTTCAGCTGATGTGATTCCTTCATGTTGTCCATTTCCGAAGCCATATGCTCCAGCCATAATAATATCTGCATAAGGTATAATATATTCATTTGGACCACCACTTTCAACTGTAAAAGAGTTTCCCCTAAATTCTTGTGTATCTGGTCTTCCATTATTTGTAAATGTCCAAAGCATCTTCTTAACATTTAATGTACTTCTGATTACTGGAGTAAACATAATTCCATTATCCCGCGCCCCTCTTAATCCAGGAGCTATTGGTTGTGAAATAATCCTTCCTTCAATAACATTCTTTTGTATAAAAGGTTTATGTAACAATCCTGATGCTAGATTACTACGCTTATTAAATGCAGCTTCAGCCATATCATCATCATCTGCTTCGTGATTAGGAGCATTATAATATATTTGAGCATAAAAAGCATCATAGTCAAGGGGAACTCTATTACCATCATCATCTATATAATCTGATTGATCATATTTTAAAGTTCTACTGTGGTGTTCATTGAATTTTGGAAATATATGTCTGTCAGGATCTCTAGTTCGATCAGTATACGGTGGGGTCCCCCAATTTGTTCCTGCAGTATCTGCTCCAAATTCAATAAAAGTGTCTGCTTCATCTCCAAAATAAAAAACATCTTCAATTAAAAGATCAGATCCCGCCATCTCAGGAGTAAAACCAACATCGCCTGGAGCCAATGCTAAACTAATATTAACTGAATCTTCTGGATTAGTAAATGACCCTGTTTCTGAACCACTAACTGCGGTATGTATAAACCTTAAAGAATCAAACCCTTCAGCTACTCTAACTGAATCTGAAGTAATAAAAGAGTAATCAGATTGTAATTGTTCAAATTCACTTTTATATTTAGAGTTTTGGATTTTATGTGGCGCTAACCTAACTTCAGTTCTATCAGGTGATATGTCGTGTATAAAATATTTATTATCTATTAATTCTAATTTTTTATTTGATCCATCTGCTGCAATTAACTTACCTTGTGAGTTAAATTCAAAATCTCCATTATAAATTCTAGAATCCTCATCTATTAAAACACTATTCTCAGAACCACCCATTTCTCTAAAAAAATTATATTCTACTTTATATTCTCCACTCTGGAAACCAAGTTTTCTCAAATCTTCTCCTGGTCTTACTTTTATATCTTCATTTTGAATAACCCAATCTTCAGAACTTAAAATAACTGTTTGTATATAATTGTCATTTAAATCATAAATATTTAGTTCTACAAAATCACGATCACTATCTCCAAACGGTGGTGAATTATAAGCAGCTACTGAACCAATAACTCTTTCTGGACCGTGCTTAATTAATTCTAAATCTTTTGGATCAAATCTTGTTCTATTTTCTAATGGCATTTTTAAGTCCCCGCTACCCAACTACCTTGGGTTGGATTCCAATAATAATTAACACTGTCAAATTCATATACATCTCCTGGAGCTGGGTTTGCTGGGGGATCCCATTGTGGATCGTTAAATGGCCATTCATCACCACTATCATCATAATCAGTATCAGGATCATAATCATCTGTATCTGTAGATGGTGTTTCATTTATAGGATCAGGTATTCCTATACTAGAAAAATAAAACGGTAAATTATTACCATTTTTAATAGCATTCAAAGATGTTAATTCAATCTTAATTATAAAAGTTAACCCCATTCCTCCTGGATAAAATACATCTTCATATGAACGAAAAATATCATTGTTTACAAAACTTCTCTTTTTATTATTTTGTAAATAATAAATTTCTGTTAAATCTTTATCACTAATTACCATTCCATTTTTTAATCTAATTGTTGAAGGTCCTCCTTCTATTTGTGGATCTAATGGAACAGTTCCTAATTTTTTTGCAGGTTCTTTTAAACTAGCTATACCTCTAGCTATAATTTTTTCTAAACTAATATCTTGTCTATATTGGGGACTATTTTGATCAATTGGTAAATATTCACTTGGTGTTTCTCTACTCAAACCTATTCTACTTTCATTTACTTCTTCTTCAAATGAAAGAAATGCACCTGCAGAATTTCTATGTGGTTCTACTGCAGATCTTGAAACAGCAGCTTCATTGACTAAATTTCTTATTTTATCATAATACTTTTCAATATCTTGATTACGAAGTTGCTGATAAAAAGCATAATTTTGTAATTCATCTTGTGTATATGGCATTTTACTACCTACTTATTTTAAAAATAAAATCTTTATCTACAAACTGATCAGTTCTTGTTGCTCCACTTCCACTAACAACTCTATATAAAACTCTATAATGTCTTTCAGGTTGAAACGCATTCATATCCAATCTAAAATAATTTCCATTACCATCACAGCTTAAATAAGAACCCGTACCAAATCCAACTAACTCATCTTCTGTAAAAGCATCTCTAATTGAATACTGACTTCCACTAGGCAGATATTTTACTGAAAGATTTTGAGATGATGTTGAATAACTTTTAGCAGGAAACCTTTCTCTTCCTACAATCCTTAATTTTACTAAACTATTATCCTTATACTCATCTCTTAAATTTTTCATATAAAGTGTTAAGTTATCAATATTATCAGCAGAAAGTGCGCTTAAAGATCCCGTATTCCAACTTGAATCATCCCATTCTACTTCTAATTTTGGTGGAAAAATTGTATGTGTGTCTCTTGAAAAGAATGCAAAATGACCAAGAGATCCTGAACTAGCCTCATCCAAAGAAGAAGAAGTATTACCAATACTACCAGTCCTTTTAACCATAAAACCAAAATTAGGAATTGACCCACTTAACCACTTCTTCATAATATCTGTAACATTCATTCTCATATCAGTTGTTTCATGATCAAACGATTGTGATGCTTCGTTTCCACTACCGCTATGCCAAGCACCTCCTGTACTATTCGAACCGCTTATCCATTGTGTTCCAGCTGTTTCACCATCTCTATATCTCCAACTTACACCTTCAGTAGTACGAGGCATATCAGAAAGTTTTCCTACTCCTTGATCCCAACTTTGACTTGTTGGATAAGCATATAGTGATTGGCTAGTATTTAATTCTACAGATGCAGCATCATACATATTTAAGAAAAACTCTGCATTAGATGGAACTGTTCCTGCTACAATAGATGAAGATATATTTGCTATATCAAATTGAATTAAAATTCTAGAAACATTTATCTGAGTTCCAGAATCATTCATTTTCTTTTGTATTTCTAATATCTCATCTAATCCAGTATTTACACTTTGCGTTGCTTCACCCTCATATAATGTAGCGTCTTTTTGTGCGAATTCGAAAAAATGCATTTAACTCTCCTAATACGTTGTCATACCTACGTTAGTTCCCACTACTCTACCTTGAATATCCACATTTGGATATTTAACTTCAAATACAGCAGGATCTAATGATGGGTAAACTATTCCATCTACGGTAGCATCTTCTACATCATAAAGATTTCCAGAATACCCTTCTGACTTTTTAAATTTATTTGTTATTAATACTGGCAATTTATTTGGATTATCATCCGCGGGAGGAATAACTGAAGCAACTCCTTCTACTAAAGAAAGCTGGTATGCTATATCACTCAATATAATTGGTTGATTTAATTGCCATTTATCCACATCAAAAAATGTTTTTATCTTATCTACACATCTCAACACTACCTCATTTTTGTTATAACTTGATTTCGTTAGAATAGCAAATTTTACTCCAATATTAATAACCCAAGCATCTTTAATATTAATTGCATCTGTTAATGATCTAAATTGCCTAAAGTAAGTTTTAATATTTTCTTTTACAGCTCTGTTCAATTTAGTTAAGTAATTATTTTGATCTAATCCTAACACATATAAATTTAAAGCTAATGGGTTTGGAATTCTACTTGATAATGCAGATATCTTTTTACCTATATCTTCTTCTTTAATAAAATAATTTGCTCCTTCTGCTTGTGGAGTTTCATTTAATTGATCGTCTTGGACAATGTAAGCTTTTGAAATATTTCCATATTTAGGTGGTAAGGCATAAACCCTAGCTATATAATC
>Ga0209128_1001724_pt1 | contig 14675 bp, 16 predicted proteins | sample ETNvirnome_6_100_FD_184072 | JGI IMG/M metagenome (GOLD analysis project Ga0209128, IMG submission 184072) | Marine viral communities from the Pacific Ocean - ETNP_6_100 (SPAdes) (version 2) | ecosystem: Environmental > Aquatic > Marine > Oceanic | place: Pacific Ocean | collected 2013-06-19 | reverse complement strand
TTTCTGGAGTAGAAAGATCTCCTCCCCCGATAGACTCAACAGAATACTTGTGTATATGGCCCAAAAACCCACTATTCCTAGCGCAACTGAGAGGAATAGAAAAATCATAACTCCCAACAGAATTAAGGCTGCCACTGAAGGCAAAGTGACCGAATAATGTAAAATCGTCAGGAACATCTTCCAAACATTTAATAATAGTTTTTTCATTTTCAAAACACGGTATAAAAGAAAAACCCCATTCAAAATCGTCCCCTGGGGAATTCCATATAGTAGTCCTTTCATTTTCAAACAAAGAAAGAGCGGTTGTCCCGTCATCAGCCTTAGTAGATTGATCGTGATTTCCAACAACCACATGTACCACACTACGATTTGAGATAACTTGCAATAAATATTTTATCTTAAGGAGTACTTCGGGATTTGGTTTCCTGTAATGAAACAAATCACCCAAAAATACTACGCACTCAGGATTTTCATTTCTCCAAATACGAAGAATAGTATCAGTCTGAGCATCCATATAACCTGCGGATAGATCATCTCTGAAATGGAGATCCCCTATAATTAGAACTTTCATTTTATAGTTATCTCCACTTGATTACTAGTGAATTTCATATCTTCTAAAAATTGATCAATCTTAAGGTGGACTAGAAATTTTCTTAATGCCTGAATTACGCCTTCCCTTTTCTTGAATAGCTCTTTAGGATTACATTTAGACACAAAAAATAATGGACCGTCACTTAGGGCAGTTTCTGGATCTTCAGGTGATACAGCTACCACAGTTGCTCCACCCTTCCTAGATATCCCTTTCCCATCCCTAGGCCTTACATGCTGCACACGGGCGCGATAACGCAAATTGTTATTCCCTGTTTTAATTATGATCCACATGTATTTAAATCTCCAAGTACCGAGCAACTTCTTCCGTATTAGAGATTTCTCCTCCAGGGCCATATCCCAACTCTATGCCATCCCCAAAACTTTTCCCCACCAAAGTTTCTATCTCTAGTGGAACGCTAAACTCAACTCCAAACTTGTCTCTCATTATAGATACATCGGTCATCTCATCGTAGCAAATTTTTAAAACTTCCTCTAACTCATCGTAGGGAGCAATTAATTCGATGGAATCATGTACACTAGCAACAATTCTAGCATTAGTCTCTCTCAATCGCCCATGAACCTTTATCGCTGCCATCAACAATATATCCGAAGAAGGGCTTTGGACTGTAAAATTCAATCCCTGGTTTAACGCATGCTTCTGTACGGCCCAGTTGGATGAGTCTACGTCTGGGAGGTTCCTTCTCCTTCCAAAGAGAGAGTACACATATTTATATTTTTGAAGAAAATTATAAATGAACTCCTTATACTCCCGAACTCCAGGAAATGCATCCAACCAAGATTCGATAATATTTTTAGCCTTCTTTAAAGAGATGCCTCTCTTTTTGGCAAGAGTATATTCTGTTCCTCCATACACAGTGAGAAATGAGGGTTCTTTAGCAATCTGTCTTTGCTCAGGAGTGACCTTATCGTAAGGAACATCAAAAGTTAAGGAAGCGGAATAAGTATGCAAGTCTTTTCCTTCTATAAAGGCTTGCTTCATCTTTTCTTCTCTAGAGATATGAGCCAGCACTCGCAACTCCATTCCCTTGTAATCTATGGTAATGAACGCTTGCCCTCTAGGAGCTGTAAACATTCTTCTAATATTAGTTTTTCTTTCTCTCGGAAGTGTGTGAAAAGAAACCCCCATCGGGCCTTCCTCAGTATCATACTTAGAGCAGGACAATCTACCAGTCAGGACGGAATCAAGATTGTAACTAAAATAGCAACGAGATGCTTTATTATGATCAATAGCTCGCTTTACTCCATTGACGTATGTTTTATGGCTCTTATTTAATTTTCTTCTTTGTAAATCTAGATTTATAAATTTGGAAGCCGAATTGAGTTTTTCATTCGAAAGTTCAGAAATAACTGACTTAGCAATCTGCTCTTCTAATTTATCTTTACTAAGTTTACCCATTTCTACGAACCAATTCCTCGTCAATTAGATCCTTCAATGTTGACAACGATGCCTTATCCACTGAAGGCTTTCCCTTATCTGTTTTCTTAATTGGATAAAGATTAAATCCATCTTCCCCTGTAAAAAGAATATCAATAAGGTCATCATTAGATGATAGATTAGATTCAATCGATACCTCATCAATCATATACTCATCATCCTCTATCTCCATGATATCTCTTCTTAATTTTTTATCTAGATCAGACAACTCTTTCTCATCCACATCCATACCGTGAAATTCTATATCAGCAAACATCTCATACGCTGGGGACAAGATGTTATCAAGCAGAGTATCTACGTTCCTTACTTTCAGTTTCTCCAGCAGAAGATAATGAAGTTTTAAAGTAAAGTATGCATCCTGCGCGTTACCCTCCACGCAATCAATAAGCGATATATTGGCCCAGTCAGTGTTCTTAGATTTGGTCAGCATTTATACTATAAAACTCCGGTGAAAAATATATTTCTACTAGGTCTTTGAGAGAATTAGGAACACCCTCCTTATACAGTTGGTGCATCCCCTTTGTGTCATGAATATTTACAATCTCTATACCATATTGCTTGAAAAATTTACTATCAAACTTGCAATTGTGAAGTACTTTTCTGCTATGAGGATTCTCTAAAACATCTTTAAGAAAAGTCAAAACCTTGTTTCGATCTTCGTAAGAAAGAGGGCTATCCCTGTGATCAATAGGCAATACAATAGTATCAGGATCCCACCCTTTTTCTGCATTATTCCAGGCTATAGCCACAGTAAACATCTTGTGCTTTAAAAAATTTAGCCCCTCAGTTTCCACATCCACAGACAAAACACAATCTGTAGTTCTCAGATGATTATAATCTTTAAGTTGTTCTATATCATAAATCGGAGTGAATTTAAATTCACTATCTATTTTTTTACCTAAGAATATTACTTCCACGGCATTCTTTATGTCTGTCTGAAACAAAAACTTATTACTAGGCTCCTTCACAACCGAAAAAGGGTGAAACACAGGAAACACAGGAATACTAGTATCCCCTAGATCGTAATGATATAATTTGCCTCTCTTCTTTGTTATACCACTCTTTTTCGTAAGCATCTTTAAAGCTAAATTCCCACAAGCTATGATTAGCCCTGGTTTAACTTTTTCAATTGTACCTTTCAAATGCTCCCTACACAGATTAGAATTGCTAGGAGTCATCTCGGACTCTCTGACATTCGGGCATTTTACAGATGCAGAAAATTCTATAAGAACATTATCAACAGCCACCTCGTCTAGGGCTTCAAAGATAACATTCAATTCTTGTTTCCTAAAAGGAACATATTTTCCGTTCTGTAGTTTAAAACTGTCAGAAAGAAATAATATATCTGCTTTCTCTAAACTATCGTAATCTCTTATTGAATGCTCTGGCTTATTTAGCTGTAAGATCCCGCAGCCTTCGCACAGGGAATCCCCATGATATTCTTCATCATTGAAAAGTGCCTGTAGACCTGTGTTATTACCCATTTTATAACTCTATAATAGAACATGGCAAAGAAAAAACATTACATAGATAATAAAAGATTTGAAATACTAATACAAGAATTTTTAAAAAAGGATAAGACTAATGAAAATGAGCTTATGGCTATGTTCCAAACCCTTATCACCAATATTATAAATTCTTTTGGATTTCAATTGAGCAAAGAAGATGCCATCCAAGACTGTTTTGTTCTAATACTGAAAACTTTGAAAAATTTCAATAGATCAAATGGGACAGCGTTTAATTTCTTTACCACCATTATTATCAACAATTTAAAATATCTCTATACCAAAGATAAAAAATATAGAGAAAAGATAGAAAGCTACAAACAAAAGATAGCTGATCAGACACCCAACTCTTTACAGACCAAGGGCAAGTAATCAATCGAAGTCACTTTATCCCCATTTAATATTACCAAGTGCGGAACTTTTTGGGTCTTAAAAATAACGAAGGAATGGGGCATCTGAAAGCTATTTATAAGGTAGAGATTAATTTTTCCTGATAGCTCCCCATTTAAACTGTCTGCATGTTCAAGATCTGACAGTAACGACTGGCTCACACTATCCCATTTGGAGTAGAACAAAATAGCAATTTTACTTTTGTTTCTCTTTTGAGTTTTCAGAATTCTATTGATCTGATTTTCTCTGGAAAGAAATTTTAATTTGTAGGTCATTCTACAATTTCTATGTTAGGATCTTCGTAATTTAAAATTCTATCTACATCAACTCCAGAAGAAGTTAACTCCTCTTTATGTACTTCCGCATATTCCTTAACTGCGGAAGAGAGCTTTATGTTCATATACTCGATCCCCATAAAAAAGACGCTCTTTACAAAGGTCTCAAAATCTGCGTCAGGGGGCTTGATCATCTCTGTAAAGTTTTTAAACGCTTCAGCTTCTTCCCTACTCAATTTTATCTGTATTTTCATTCTGCCTCTATTTCTATCAGTAACTTTAAAATTCCATTCTTCTGGATTGAACGTAATTTCCTCTTTCATTTCTCTATTATAGATCAGGGGGTACAAAAATGAACGATAATTTTGATTTAAAAAACCTAAAAAAGAAAAAGGCTGGCCGAATTAACTCAGGAGCCAAAGGGCGTGGTTTTGAACGTAAAATATGCAAGATACTGAATGAAAGGTTTAAAACTAAAGAATTCAACAGAGCACCAGGATCAGGAGCTTATGCTACGACACACGCGATCCCTGATGAATATAAAATATACGGGGACATAATTACCCCGAAAAATTTTAAATTTTGTATAGAATGCAAGAAAGGCTACAACGGAATAAAAATCAGTGATATTTTTAATAAAAAATCAAAACTTTGGGACTTCATCGAACAATCTGAGAAAGATGCCAAAAAATCTGAAAAGGAACCTTTAATAATATTCCAACAGGATAGACAAAATATATTATGTATAGTTAAGTCTTGTTATGGATTTGGATATTTAAAAGAATACACAGTAATATATCCTGGTGATGATACTATAACTAATCATTCAATTCATAGAGGTAGCTATGTATTAACTAAGCTTGAAACTTACCTTGAGTTGAATGATTATTATTTCCTTGGATAATAAACTTAATAAGCTCAACTTGAGCCTCGACCAGCTTCTCTGAGAGACCACCAATTCCTATAGCGGTAGATTCTGATACTCCCTTCTGTGGTCTTCTACAATGAGCTTCAACAAGACCAGAAGTCATATGTACATGAGATTGTGTACCTCTCGTATTTGTACCCTTTCCTTGCTTACTAACGTTTATAGATTGCTCTGACTTTTCTGGATTAACAACTCTTATACCCATTCCCTTAGCCTTTTCAGCATTCCAAGAACCATCCTTAAGACCGTTTAATACTTTATAAACTACATCATTATGCATGTAGTTACAGATATTAATATCCCCAGATAATATTCTAACTTCTGTCATTATATCTTTTCTAGATGCTGCAACTAATGCGGCAGTAGTTGCGAGATACTTAGTTGCAGTGTTGGCCTCCCAATTAGGATCAGGAACTCTTTCTCCATTTTCAATTATTCTATCTATATCTTCCTTCTCATAACCCCTATCTTCTAATGCTTTTCTTTGTTTTTCTGAGGTATCTCCTAAGACTGAAACATCTTGAGTTCTTTTTTCCTGATCAGTAAAAACATCTCTTTGAAGTCTTTTATTAGTATAATACCTGATCATAGTTTCTTTTACTCTCTCAATAGGAATAGCTTTGCCTTCCTCTGCACTTTGATCTTGATATGTCTTCAAAATATCATATAGTTCCCCTACAGCATCGGAAGGGTCTAGTAAAGATTGTACATCACTATTTGTTCTCAGTTCTTTTATAGCAGAATCCACAGCATCCATAAATGGCTGTCCTGTCTTTATTTTCCCGTCTGCTCCCAAAAATTGAGCTTTCTCAGGAATACTATCAATAAGGTTAGTAATTTTATCTTGTTTTGCTTGATAGTCTTTAATGTTAGCTATATCTAAATCATCCATTCCTAAGCGGATTTGCACAGTTTGTCGAAAACTATCTTTGTAGTCCCCTGCCTGAGAATCCCAAGTATTAATAGATTCGGAAAGTACTGTATCGAATCTCTCTCCTGCATGCTCTGACTGTTTCTTTAGGAGATTCTTTAATGACAAACCTATTCTGTATACTGTTTCTTTCCCTTTGACTTTTTCAAATTCTCCCTTGTAGGCTTGCCGCGCCCTCTCTAAAGCTGTATCCTGACCTACAAATACGTCTTCAAGATTTTCCTGGGCGATCATTCTTTGCGCTTCGCTCTTGGTGTACCCTTGTGCCATCGCTCCATCTATCGCGCCTTGTTTCGTAAGCCACAGTTCAGCATTATCATCTTTCTCTCCATCTCCAGTTACACTCCCAACTCTACCAATTAAATCTGGTTTTCTAATATACATAGATGTTTGAGATGCAATAGCCATAGCTCTCACAACCCCCTTAAGATTCTCGCCTTCAAAAGTATTATCCCATCTATCTAAAAATTCTGCTAACTCCTCAGATATTGCATGAGGAAAATTCTCTTGATCTTCCTTAAAAGCCCTAACCCAACTATGAATTTCAATATACTCTCCAGTCCTCGCTGCAAACTCTGAAGTCGCTTCTCGCGCAGTATCACACATGGTGTACATTTTATTGGCAAGATTTTTACAACCCTTGGACTGCGCGTAACCCTCGACCTCTTCTGGATCAGCACAGGTTGCGTGAAATTTATTTGTTAACTGCTGACACTTTGCTTGATAATTCAGAGGTTCTAAGACATGCTCCATGCTATACCCCCTATCACCCGTCCTATCATCTCCTGAAATCTGCTTATCAAATTTTACAGTACCAAGTTGGATAGGATTCTTTTCTCCGCATTGCCCCTCTATCAGAGATGTTAGAACTCCTGCTGTTTGATTATCAACTACAAGACCATCACCTCGCTGTAAGTGACCTCTAACAATTAATCCAGGAGTTTTTCCTATTTGAGTTTTTTGAAAATTATTATTGAAAAAACTCCTCGCTTCTTCAGTACAACCAGTACCCTTTTCTAAGTAGTTGAATGCCTTTTTTATTTTAGCTGTAACAGTTTTCTTTACAGACTCGTCTACATCGGGAAGTGCAATTCCAACTAAAGTACCATCTTCTGCCCTACTAATTTGCAACCCCTTAGCATTTCTAATCTTTCTCTCTAAGGACTGATTTGCATTCCCAACTACATAAGACATAAAATAGTTACCATCTCTTATAGCACCAGGAGCTAGCTCTCGTAGTTTTTCTGTAGTTGTATCAGGAAGTTTTTCAATAATGCTAGCTGCGTCTTTTTCTATATCCAACCAACCTAATTTTCTTCTTTCCTCCTGTTCTGCTGCTATTGCCGCTTGCTGCTCTGCTAGTTCTTGCTGTGCAGCTAGTTCTTGCGCCTCCTTCTCCTCTGGAGTTAGCTCGCGCCCTTTATCTTCTTCTTCACCTTCTGCACCCCCTCCTTCCCCTTCTCCTAAATAATAAGCAATTACAGTTCTCGCGTTCTGCGTCATCTCGCTTCGCCCTAGAGTAGTTAAGGCATTAACTTTATTTGGCCTAAAGTGCTGGGAGATCATCCAAATAGCGGGTTGATTATTTTGGCCTACCCCTGGCTCAAATTGAACTTCAGCTGCTTCAGGAGCCTTCCCTCCTAGCTGGGCCAATGTCACTGGTTGAGACAGATTTTGAATTTTTGATAGTATAGCATCTCTACCAGCAAAAAGTTCTTCTGTGCTTGCTTTAGTGGTAACTTCACTAATGCTCGGCAGAACTACTCTCAGCTTCCTCTTCTTTAGTTTATCGTAACTATCGAGTAATGCATGAAAGTATTCCATTCTAATCCATTATAGTAAAAAAGCCCAACCTGAAATTCAGTTGGGCTTTAATTTTTTTTAAAAAACTTTATCCACCACCAAAGGTATTTGTGGCTACTCCAACATCCATCATATCATAACGGAATGAAACTTCTATAGTATGAAATTCGTTAGTGGAATAATTAAATTCAGCTGTCTTAAAACTCTTTGGATAAACTCCAAATAAATTAATCTCCCTAGTGGGTTTGGCAGTACCATCAAGTGTTAAGATAGTCATTTTATCACATTTAAAATCACCACCAGCAAGGGCACCAGAATTAGGATTATACGTAGACTTAAACCATAAGTATAAGTGACCAGTAGTATCTTTTGCTAAAAGATTATCAAATGTTACAGTAACCTCCTCTGGACTTGGCTTACCTGGATAGAATACCTTATCATTAACTCTATCAACTGGTATATCATCAACAGTAAATCCAACAGGACCAACCGACTTCGCTGCTAGTGTGTAGTCTGCTTCATCAACATCAAGAGTTGGAACATTAAAGAATTGTACCTCAAATTGAAAACTCCTAATTGAATCCAGTTTAGAAGAAATCAAGGGAACTCCGTTAGTGCGTTTTCCCCATTGCGCTTTGTAAAATGATTTTGCCATAATTTATTTCCTTATTTTATAAGTTTCCAAGATTTGCTGATTGATTAGTGACATTAAGTTCAAAGACTATCACTTCTGCTGCCTTGGTGGGCTTCAGCAAAACTTTACACCAAAGTTCATTTCTATCTACCCTAACAGGGGTATTTGTAGTTTCGTCACAGACAACTCTGAACTCTACAAGTCCTCTTCTTTCTTGGATATCCCTTAGCAGTGGACTCACTACATTTTGAATTTGATCCCAGAGGAACTCGTCATTAGGCTCAAAGAGGAAACGCCTAGTCGATGCAAGAATAATTTTTCTCAACTGAATTAAGAGCCTTCTCACATTCACCCTATCCAACGCGGTAGGATCTCTTTGAGTTGTTCTCTGTCCGAAGATTGTAATTCCCTGCTGTGGGAAGTTTACAATAGGATTGACCACATTTCCTCCGCTGTATAGCGCATCTCTGTCACCCTTATTAAGCTTAACCTCAACATCGGTGGGCTTGGCTAGCTTACCTCTGATAAATCCAGCAGGGGCAAACCATGGTTCTGCCCTATCGTCTGTAAGAGCCATGGCCCTAGCAGCGAAAATTGAGGGGTCGTACCAGCGATCTTTTCTATCTGCCACACTGTAGACTTGTACCCAAGGCCAGTATACCGCAGCATAAGAATCATTTAGAGCAGCAGTCCTAGTTTGGGAAGTCCCGTTAGTCCAGTCTATCGCGTCTTGTGCGCTCCCAATTCCCTGAGGGGGAGCAAGCAGAGCGATAAAGTTTTGTGTTTCCTTAGCTAAGGTAACTAGAGCATTTTGAACACTCTGGTCCGAAATTCCAGGCACCATAGCTATAGAGATATTGAGAACATCATCATCTAGAGCCTGCATTCCCGTCTTCTTAGCTCCAGTAGCACTTCCAATCAAATCTGCAACCGAGGATGCAGTAGTTGTACCTCCTGCCATCCCATAGGTGGACACAATTGGTTTACAGAACCTTGATCTGAAGTCACCAAACGCGGAGGCCACAGAAGCAAGCACCCCAGTCTCGTTCGCTGCTGTCTTCCACATGCCCTGAACTCCAGACTGTATACCAATTCCGTTTCCATCCGAATCATAAATCTTCGAAGTAAAGCTACTCAAGGAGCTAACCGCGCCGGATGATGGATCGGCTGCGCCCGAGAAGTAAAGATTTCCTTTAATAAAATCAGATGTGCGATCAACCCTTCCGATGTTTATTTTAGACTCAATAAAATTACTACTTACAAGACCTACTTTAAAGTTTTCTACTTCAGATCCATCTTGATTAACAGAAAAAGTAACATTTGGTCCACCTACAGTAGTTATTTCAGTACTAACACCACTAGTTTCATTTGTTGGAGTAACTCCAAGATTATAGCCCTTTCCCGAATCTAATGCTTCTGCGACATAGGATATTGTATTATTATACATAGTAGGATTACCTACGGTCGCCTGCCCAGCAGCAGTTGCAAAATCTACTCCATAAGATCTTAGAGAAGAAAATAGAAACACATCGGGTTCCGTATGATTGGACGTTGTCCCAGAAGGCTCCCCTAAAGCATCTAAAGGTTTAAGACAATATATTCCAGTATCATAATTGCTATTTGCGTAAGCTGAGACTCCAAGGGATGCCCCTGAGCCTGCCCAAGATCCTACAATAAATCCAGAGGTTGTTGTGTTAGCATCGTAAAAACCTCCCACCCTGTTGGCATCGAGATCCCCACCAATAACTTTTCGTAGTGCTTGTCCCTGAGAGTACCCAGCAATGGAGGAAGGAATAGTCCCCTTTGTTACTGGGAACTTCTTTGGCGCTACCCAGGTAGCTCTTCCTATATTATCATAAACTTGAATCTTTAGATAAAGATCGTCATGAATTCCAAAGTATGCCCCCGCAGTTCCGCCAGAAACCATCATTGCAGGGCAAGCCCCTAACTTAACAGTAGAGGAAGCATTAACAGCATTATTTTCATCTGAAGCTCTGACGTAATAAACGTTATTCGTTGCTCCTAGCACTTCCAAAGCAGCCTCAAGACCCTGTCCAGGTATGTCCTCTGACGGAGCCCCAAACTTGTCGATTAATTGATTTTGGCTGGTAACAAGAGTTGCCTCATTCGTAGGGCCTTTATCGGCAAAGCCTACTATACCTATTCTTGAGGAATCTACATTTGCCGGATATTCCGATATATCCTTCTCAATAACTATAACTTCAGGGCTTCTTACGTTTGGCATCTTTTATTTCCTAGTAAATTCTTAATATCCTTCGTGAACAAAGGTTTGTTATTTGATCGGAGACATACCCGGAAGGTACACTTATTACTTCTTTTGGCTTTAACCAGTACGATTTTGGGCCTTCCTCGGTTAAAAGAAAAACTTCTAACGCTTGCAGGGAATCATTCTTAATATTTTTCATCTATTTATCTCCTATAGTATTTACCTGAATATTCAAGAAAATACCAAAAAAATTTCTAATTTTTATATATTTCTATTTCTGTATTAATAGATATGATTTCTCCTGTAGAAGTGATTCTATATTTTGGGCTAGGAACATACGTCTCAAGTTTAACAATAAGTTGTTTTCGTATAACTCTATCAGATCCATCTCCTACATCAACTTCAGATATGTTTTCCTCTTTATCTAAGAATCCTTTAGCCACCTCACTAAGAGGAGTTACTATCTCCTTGGCTGGATTAAACATTAATCTAATCTGTTCTAATATTTGATCCATATCTTCTCTGTACTTTGTCCACACGTTAATTTGGTATAAAATATCGATTGGTTTTGGCATAAAACTTAAGACCCTTATTGCCTTCTGCTTATCATCATCCCAATAAGTTTCCCTAAGAAGATTTTGTGAATATCTCTGCCTAGTAGGGGAATTATCAGTAGTAGTTTGTGATACAGTTATTATCGGTAACACGACATTTGATAATTGCTTAATTTTTGCAACCGCTCTTTCTGGATTAGCATGCATACATTTTATTCTTACCATGCCATTTTCTGAATTAATATAAGAAAATTCCCCCATTAGATGAATCATAGCTCGCAGGCTGTCTTTGTAGACATGGCTAATATAATTTTGAGATCTGCTCATATCAATAATTTTTGTCCGCATCCTTGAGAGCATCCTTGACCTCTTAGTCTTATCTTCCTCAAATAAAGAGGACACCGCTGATGAGTCACTAGTATCCCAGCTTACAATTACTTTACTGTCAAAAGAGCTAACAGGCATTTAAGGTCTCCCACCGCCATAGCCCCCTAAAGGGTCAAGAGTTTCTATTTCAGCTTCAACAGAATCCTGAACATCCTGAGAGTCCCGAAGAATTCTACAATGGCAAATTAAGTGATATACCCCATAAATCTCAAAGCTTTCTTCTTGAACTTCAAAGATCTCATATTTTCTATCCTGAAATAAGGGCTCAATTATATCCCCAGGGTGCAAAGTTCGACTTAGCCTTCTTTCCACATAACTTTTATTAAAACTGAATAATTGATCATCCGTAAGTTCAATACCAAATTCAGATAAGTTCTCCTCTAGAACTCTAGGCTCATAGTATCCATACACTTCAATTGGGGTTTTAGAAACTACTTTATTTCTTGCTTCCAAATAGACATCATCATAATTGCTATCTCTGAAGAATTTATAAATACGCATCTTGCTTCCAGACAATCTTATGTGCTCTTCATCAACAAAATTGAATAGGTTTATATCTGGATTGTTTTGATCAAATAAATTTAGTTCGCTATCTACAAAATCTGCCTCAGTGATTGGAGGCATGGGGGTAGTAACTTTGAATTCCTTTTTCATGGCTAGAACATAGTGAAGGGTGCAGGCTCTTCTATTTCTGTAAGCAGTATTTCCTCAAGACGAGTAATTTCTTCATTAGCTTCCCGTATTAACTCAGCCCCGTCCAACTGGGCTCCCCCTCCAGGAGAAGGGAGAACTTTGTATTTGGACCGAATCGTCCCCAGAATCTTCTTAGCTAGAGCAGCTGCATACTTCTGAATCCAATTTAAATACTGAGGATGCAGAGTATCGTAATCTAGGCATCTATACTCCATAATAACTGGTTGTGGAGTTACTACAGGAGAAGGGGATAGCTGAATCCATTTATTATTAATGATATCCCAGGATCCTTCCTGAGATAGAATTTTTCTTAGCTGCTCTAAATGCTGCTGCATCAGGTAGAACTCCCCAACATCAAAATTTCTAAACAAGAAATTATCTTGAAAATATTTAATGAAGAAATCAAATTCCAGGGTTCCCGCCTGAGACTGGATACTTAGCAAAGTTTTCTTATACACAACGTATTCTAAATTATGAATAATGTAAGGAGGTATTTCATACATATTCACTCCAGCAGAAGCATCAAACACTGCAAACTGCCTTGTGAAAAGTGGGGCATGGAAACTTATTCTTGTCGCAGCCTCATCTATACAGGTCTTTATTTGATGAGGAGTTAGTTCTACCCTAATAACAGGATGACCCAATTGAGCTAGTATATAGTCTTTTATTACTTCTTCGTATTTACTGAATTCGCCCGTATCCTTTAAATAGTTTTTATTTAGTTTATCTGGATCAAACCCTTCGGGAGCTTTATGATCCAACAGATCTCTCCCACCGAACGACCCCGCTGAGTTACCCCATCCCGCTAGTCTTGGCTTTCCAATTGTTGCCATTCAAATTTATCCTTTTTTTTAGCATGTCTCGCTACAGCTATCTTAACCTTTTCCTTGGGCTCTGATTCCGTAGAAAGTTCAGGCTCTTCAGTTACCTTTGTCTTTTCAACTATTTTTGTCTTTTCTACTATCTTTGGTTTTTCTCTCTTAAAATCATCTACAGTCACCAATGAAGGGTTAGGAAAAACCTTAACAGCTTCAATCATTTCTCCTGGCTCAATGATTCTTAAATTACCATCAACCAAAAGAACTAACTTTTTTGTTCCGATATTTTTGTATTTCATCTATTGTATATACTCCACCAATATAAAAATAGCTCGTAGCTTTTTAAACTACGAGCTATTTTCGTCAGGATATTATCCTAATTACCAGTTCATATTACCAGCAGTGATAGCACCGAAGGTACTTGCCATGGTAGTGTTCTTACCATACGGGTTCAGCAGGTAATTGGAGGATGTACCAACAATTCTCACTACCCTGTAGAATCTACTCTGAGGCGTAAGTGCAGCCTTGCCATAACGAGTCAGGATGCCCTTCCTAGGTTGGAAGGTCTCAGGATCCGTAATGGTTGGTAGCTGCTGGAGCGGAATATATGGACAATAGACAAATCCAGCATCCATAGCATTTGCGCCCTTATAAGCCACAAGTATCTCATCCGTTGGGAAGAGAGGATCAACATAAAGATCGTACTTACCAGCGAACTTGCCCTTATACTCAATGCTCTGTCCCATATTAGTGGGAGAATCTTCACGAGCCATACCACCTTCCATCTTGGAAGTAGTCTCAAGCATTGTAGCAATCAGCGGTGAGGTTACTAGAACCGTACCTGGGCCTCTGTGTGTCGTACGATAGATATCCTGGCTTGCAAGGTTAATAACACCTAGCAGGTTAGCCCAGACATCACCGATGTGACGAGGATCCATGCTAGGATTACCGTCAGTAAAATCATGAACAAATACGTTTGCACCGTATGCGTTCTGTTCGTTCCTCAGGTTATCTGTAACTGCACCATCCTGATTATTTGCCACGCCATCGCCTTGAGCGTAAGTCCAAGCAGAAGGAGCAAATCCTGATCCAAAGGCATTGGGGCTGTTGCCACCAATATCTTGGAAGTTGTTAGAAACTGGGTTATCCAGAGAATCAATATCCCAACCAGCGTAACCATCAGAATTATGAACTCCATAAGCAATCATACGCAGATCTTCAATAAGCTCACGGTCGATCTCCAACTGAATTTCCTTGCTCAGAAGCTCAGTAAGTTCTCTCTCAAGATCAAGGTTATGATAAGCCTTCAGATCCTGCGAAGCCTCAATAGTCCAGAGAGCCCGCATCTTACGAGTCCTCGCAACCACTGGCTGCTGTTGGATATGGAAGGTCAACTCTGGAATACCAGAAGTCCTAAGATTCTCACCAGAACTCACAGCCCAACCAAGAGTTGTTCTCGCGTCAGGGAACGAAGCAATCTTAC
>Ga0209128_1001723_pt1 | contig 14678 bp, 17 predicted proteins | sample ETNvirnome_6_100_FD_184072 | JGI IMG/M metagenome (GOLD analysis project Ga0209128, IMG submission 184072) | Marine viral communities from the Pacific Ocean - ETNP_6_100 (SPAdes) (version 2) | ecosystem: Environmental > Aquatic > Marine > Oceanic | place: Pacific Ocean | collected 2013-06-19 | reverse complement strand
CGACGGCAACGAGACGTTCAGAATGGTTGATGGAAACCCAGTCCTTCCCCCTTCTTGGTCTGTTGCCTATGATGTCTATGCTGAAGCGGTTGTGGAAAGAGTCGATCACATTAGAGAAGTTGCGTCACTTTCTCCGGCATATGCCGCAGCGTGTGCCCGGGCTTTTAATTTAGACGACACCGATCCTCAAGCGCTGGAGGACTTCTTGCAACATGAATTGTGGAAGGTAGGCGCCACCGCACCGAGCGACGAAATAGAATAGCTAAATAAATCCCTTGACATCAGCCTCCATTCATGCTATATTAATAATAGGAGGAAGGATGAGAACAGTTTTATTGATAGTTACCGGTTTGTCTTTAGGTTGGGGATTGAGCTATTTGCCTGATTTATCAACAGACGAATCACGGACCACAACAGTGATCGATCAGGCGCGCCTTGATGATGAGAGCACTAACTTGTTGTGGAGCGTAGATTTGACGGATTTAGAGCTAGGAGTTTGTTATGACGAACGCTAAATCCGCCAACAAAAAGGCATCTCTCGCCTTGCCTGCCTTGATTTAAACCGGAGTCTATGTGAAATTTGCACATATTGCCGATACTCATATTAAAAATTTGAAGTATCATTATGAATATCGTATCGTTTTTGAACAATTATATAAAACACTACGAGAACAAGAAGTCGATTATATAATTCATTGTGGCGATATCGCCCACACTAAAACACAAATCTCGCCAGAATTTGTTGAGATGTGTTCGGGCTTTTTCCGGAGTTTAGCGGAGATCGCCCCAACATACATTATTCTTGGTAACCACGACGGTAACTTAAAGAACAGCAGCCGCCAAGACGCATTGAGTCCGATTGTGGATGCACTGGATTTACCCAATCTGCATCTATTAAAAGACGCCGGCGAAACTCATATCGACGATGACTTTTGTCTGAACGTGCTATCGGTATTCGATCGAGACACCTGGGTTAAACCAACCAACACAGACAAGATTAACATCGCACTCTATCATGGCTCTATCAGTCGATGTAAGACTGACATGAACTGGACAATGGCTAACGGTGAAGACGAGATCAGCATCTTTAATGACTTTGATTTCTCGATGCTTGGAGACATTCACCGCCGCCAGTTTCTAGATGAAGACGGCCGCGTGTGGTATGCAGGCTCAACCGTGCAGCAGAACCATGGCGAAACTAATGATAAAGGTATTCTTATTTGGGATATTAAGTCAAAGGACGAGTGGGACATTGAGCCGGTCGTGTTTGAGAACCCCAAGCCGTTCTTCACGATTCCCCTGACTCTTAAGGGGCGTATGCCCAGAAACCTGAAAGTGCCGCCCAACGCACGCATGCGCCTCGTCAGCACTAACAATCTACCTCTTGATGTGATGAAGCGCGCCATGGAGATTGCAAAACACAGATTCAATCCAGAATCTATCTCATTTCTTAATCGTGCCGCAGGGGAACGAGGAAATGTGGAGGAGATTACAAATTCACTCCTCACCGAAAATCTTCGAGACATCAAAGTTCAAGAAGAATTGGTTGATGAATATCTGTCAGACTTTCAGGTCGACAGCGAGACCATGGAAACTGTTTATGAGTTGAATCGCAAATACAATGAAATTGTCAACAAGGAAGAAGAAATCTCCAGAAATGTTAACTGGAGACTGTTGAATTTCAAATGGGATAACTTGTTTAATTACGGAGAAGGCAACAGCGTCAGCTTTGATAATCTTGGTGGAATTGTCGGAATCTTTGGAAAGAACTTTTCCGGAAAGAGTTCCATAATCGATGGTATCCTTTACACGCTCTTTAATACAACTTCTAAGAATGAACGTAAAAATCTCAATATTATTAATCAGAACAAGGGTTATGGTTCTGGAGAATTAGAAATAGCCATCGGTCCAAAAATTTATACAATTTGCCGCAAGTCTACAAAGTATACCAAACGCATTAAAGGAGAAGAGTCCCTCGAGGCCAAGACCGACTTAAACTTTGAAGTGTATGATGAAGTTACAGGAGAGACAATCTCTTTAAACGGGCTCACGCGCAACCACACGGACGCTAACATCAGAAAGCACTTTGGCTCCATGGAAGACTTTCTCGTGTCTTCTCTGGCTAGCCAGCACGGCTCGTTGACGTTTCTCAACGAAGGCTCGACAAGGCGCAAGGAGATCATCGCTAAATTCCTAGATCTAGAGCAGTTCGATAAGAAGTTTAAGTTGGCGAAAGAAGATTCGATTGATGCCCGCGGCGCCCTGAAGAAGCTCGAAGACAGAAATTATGATGAAGAATTATCTGCAGCCCTAGAGGAACTCCGAGAATGTAAAAGTCAATTGCAAGAAAACAAGGTGTCCTGTGGGACGATAGAAGAACAAATTTCAGTTTTGTCCGGTAAATCTATAATGTTACAGACGACAATTGACAGTATGCCCAGCAAGGTGACTGATCTTGCTAAAACAAAGACAGAGCTTGGTAAGAAAAACAACCAATTATCATCACTTGAAACCCAGACATATGATTACCGCGAGGAGCTATCGACTGCAAAAACGCAACACGAGAAAATACTCGCCATTCTTGAAGTGCTGGATATTGATGAATTGACTACAAAACAAGAGAAGATCAATAATCTCACTGAAAGACTCCAAGTGCAATCCCAAGCCACTTCTGATATAGATGCTAGTATACTTTCTTCGGAAGATAAGACACAGCTACTGGAAGGGATCCCATGCGGGACCACTTTCCCTGCGTGTAAGTTTATTAGAGATGCCAACGCTGCAGCAGCACGCCTTCCAGTTTTGATGGAAGAAAAAGCAGACAAAGAAGAAATCAGCCACGAGTTGGAGAAAGGTATTGCTGCTTTAGAACCCTATCGTGTTACTGGGATGATTGAAAAATATGCTACATTTGAAAACGATAGGGGCATCTATGAGCGCCGCATTGAGTCGCTTGGTTTAACGATCGAGCGCAATATCGCTGGTACTGATAAGCTAAACATAGAAATAGAACAATTAAGTGCAACAATCGAGGAATATAACGAAAACAGGGAAGTCATCGAAAACCTTGAGTATCTAATCAAACAACGCGATCTAACCATGGTATCGATGTCTGCAAGAGAAAAAGAATTAGAGACTTGTAAAACATCGATGTTTGAACACTATCGCCAAATTGGATCACTGGAACAGAAAGTAGAAGAAGTTAAGAATGCAAAAACGGAATACACCCAACTCCGTCGAGAGTACGCAGCCTATGACCTGTTCATGCGCTGTATGCATTCGAATGGTATCGCGTACGATATCATAAAAAAGAAAATTCCAGTTATAAATCAAGAAGTCGCGAAGATGCTTGCGAATATTGTTGACTTTGAAATTTTCTTTTCCAGCAATGGCAACAAACTTGACGTCTTTATCAAACATCCATTGCACGACGAGCGCCCCATTGATATGGGCTCCGGCGCGGAGAAAACAGTCGCAGCCATGGCCATTCGTTTGGCGCTTTTGAGTGTATCGTCATTGCCCAAAGGCGATGTATTTATCCTCGATGAACCGGGCACCGCACTGGACGAAGAGAATATGGAGGGTTTTATTCGTATCTTGGAACTAATTAAGGTATATTTTAAGAACGTTTTGCTGATCTCTCACCTTGATTCTCTCAAGGATTGCGTTGATATGCAAGTCGTGATTGAAAAGAAAGCAGGATACGCAAGGGTGAATCAATGAGCGACAATGATACCAAAGAAGACAAAAACGAATTTGACTTTCTGCCTCCCGCGGAGCCACCACCCTCCTTTAATCAGGAGAAAGACCACTATCACGAACAGGTAGATGCTGAAGATTTCGGTATGGTTGAGGACTTCGGTCTCCAGATGGAATACTCTGATGAAGATCTCCTCCCAGAAAACACAGCACCCTCTTCGTTGAATGTGGGCTTTGTTGGCGTCGGCGGTGGAGGCAACAAAATGGCCAATGCTTTTATAGAGCTTGGTTTCAATAAAACACTGCTTGTCAATACGACAGGCAAGGATATCCCAAAGAATGTCGAAGAAGATCATGTTGTTCTAATTCCAGATTCAGACGGTATCGGCAAGAACGTTGAGTATGGCAAAGAAGTCTTGGCTCAAAACGGCGCCATTATTGAAGATGCTTTGCGTATTAAGCTCGGCAAGGTCGACTGGCTGTTTATTCTCGCAGGCGGTGGTGGTGGAACTGGAAGTTCAGTTACTGCTCTTCAGCCCGTGTTCGAGCGCTATCTGCGCTCGGTCCAAGCCGCCGGTCGGGTTGTTTACATAGTATCTTGGCCAACAGCACAAGAAAATCTTAACCCCACAATCGCTCGTAACGCGCTGACATTGGCAAACGATGTCGTCCCGCACCCGCACATTGTTCTTGACAATGAACGAGCCACACGTTTACTGCGTGGCAGAATCGGCATGCTTGGCATGTATCCTGTCGCCAACACACAATTTGCTAAGTCGTTTGCTCAAGTACTAAAACTCTCCACCGAGGATTCACCGATCCAATCTTTTGATTCGAAGGATTTGGAAACTTGCTTGAGTAATGACGGTCGTGCCTTTTTAGGTTCGACTATGATAAAAGATCCAAATACTGGAAAGCTTGGATCGGTGATCCTTCATAACTGCATGAATCGTTCTGCATGTCCTCCTCCCAAGGGAAAGGCCGCGGCAGGCTCGTTAGTACTAGTTGTGTCGGAAGAAATGGCATCAGACCCGAAGGTTAGTAAAAACATCGAGTCAGCGATTGCTTATGTTGGTGGAAGATGCGAGACCCTTTTCTCGGGAGTTTACATTAGAAAGAATGTGCCCGGATTGATTGCGATACTAAGTATGAATGGATTAGCGACATAAGGAATAATGAAATGAAAGTTACAAAATCACAACTTAAACAGATTATCAAAGAAGAGCTTGCTACGATTAGTGAAGGTGACACTGACTTGCGTGACTATGGTGTGGAGGAAGACCCACGAAGCCCCCAAGAACACCAACAAGAAGATCTTAATGATATTCTAAAACGCTTAAGTGATCCCGAACAAAGAGAACATGTTAAAGCCGCACTTGAACAATCAGGAGTGCTTGAGTTGGATCCGATAAAAAACAAAAAAGCAATACAATTTATTATGAACGCACATCGTCAGCATGCCGGTGGAGCGTTGGACAGCATATTGGTTACAATAGCCGATGAAGTTTTAAAGGTGAGAGTATGATGAGAATACTAAGCATGAATGGATTGAAACAATAGGAGGATAGAGTGGACCCTTTTCGCAAACTGAATGATTGGTTGGCATGGAGAGGGATTACGTGGAACGAACTTAGCTACATTATTGCCTCTGTTAGCACATTAACAGCAATTATAGGTTTCTCAATTTGGATGTTAACACAATGAAAATTACTAAATCACAAATAAAGCAAATCCTTCTCGAAGAGACTGAATCGAATGATAAGCTTATTAGCGCTATTCGAGATCTTACTTCAAAAATAGAAGAACTAGACGTCAGTGTAGATTATCTCTCGGCCGCATTTACTGGCGAAGATCCCATGAGTTTGGGTGTTGCTCAAAAAACCATGGGACGCTTTGCTGCACCCACTCGAAAGTCTTCTCTCCCGCCTCTCCCGAAGGACATTGACGAAGCGCAATTAAAACAATATGTTATGGAAGCCTTGGATGAAGTATTGGGGCCCGATGCAAAGACTGAAGACTACATTGAAGATTTTGAAGATTCCGACGCCCCACAGTTTAAAGGCAAAAGCAAAGAGAAGAGAAGGCAAATGGCAATTGCTGCCTCAATGTCTGCAAAAAAGGAGCCTAAATGATGGCTAGAACAAAAGCATTTATTGATACATGGTTAGAAAAATTTACATCCCGCAAGCTATTGGTGTGGACCACCGCGTCTGTGTTGGCATTTACTGGCTATTTGACCAGTAGTGATTGGGTTACTATTTCTATCGTATTCATCGGCACGCAAGGTGCCGTCGACATTGTAGAGAGATTGAGAGGGTAGCGTGACCGCCAAGATAGTGTTGCAATTTGTCATAAAGAATTGGAAAAGCATCTTAATGGTGCTTCTCTCATTAGGTATTATCGGCAAGATGCGTTATGACTATAAACAACTCCAGCGCGCCTACGAGGTCACAGAGGACTCCCTCAAAGCTCAAATCGATGGGCTCAAAGACATCCACCAGCGCGAAATAGCAGCACGTGAAGAGACACTCAACGAGTATCACGACTTGCTTAAGCAGATTGAAAGCGACTATTTAGAGAGCCAAGATGCGCTCCAAGAGTTGATCGATCGCAGAAGAGAAGATTATGGAAGACAATTTTCAGAAGACCCCACCTCGTTGGTTGACGAGATTCAGTCGATGTACGGATTTGATTATGTTCCTTAGTCTATTGATGCTATTATTTAGCCCAGCGTCCGCTGACGAGGGAAGGTTCACTTTCTTGGGTCAGCAACAGTGCGCACCGTTTGAAGGCGTCTTATTCGATCCTCCTGCACTTGCTACGATTCTTGCAAGACAATCCACAGCAAACCTAGCATGCCAAGCGCGAATAGAGTACGAGTTATCTGTCGAAGCTGCGGGATACGATCTAGAAATCCAAGAGCTACAGATTTCTCTCGATGCCTTAAGAGAAGAAAGCACTCTTATGATAACACAAAAAGATTTAGAGATACAACAACTCCAAGAATCCATTCTACGCCAGTCTTCCGACAATAGGCTGTGGTGGTATGTCGGAGGCGTTGCGACCGGTGTGGCGGCATCCTACGGCGCGTATAGGCTATTCAATGAGTGACAAAGAGAAACTAAATAATATCGCAGCAGTTGAAAAGGCGATCTCCCAGAAATACGGCACCGAGGCAATTCAGAACCCCAAGGCGAACTGGGACGAGAACAAAGAAAAGGAATACCTGGAGCAATCCAAAGAATTCTATCAGAAATCTTACCAGAAAGATGAACAACAGGAAAAAGTTGACATTAATGGCATAAAGGTTTCAAAAAAACTACTTAATAGAGAATCTCTAAGATGTTGTTCGGTCTGTGGATCTTATCCAAAGAAATCGATGGACGATGTTTGTCTCACTAAATTTGATTGTTGCAACAAGTGTTACATTCAATATGTGGACGGTAGAGAGAAGAGATGGCTAGAAGGATGGAGACCAAAATGAAAATAACTAAATCGATATTAGCTCAAATTATTAAAGAAGAATTGGACCATTTTAACGAAAGTGAGATCGCCGCGGCAGCCCCAGAAGAAGCAGTCGCAGCGGATCTAGATCAAAGCAAAACAGATCTCCAGAAAGCCACCCGCGCAACAACCAGTTCTAAACTCGCTCAACAGATTGGAGATCTCGCACCACATGAAGTTAAGGCGCAAAACTTTCTGCGCGCATTAGCGGCAGTTATGCAAGAGCCGGGAAACCAATCAGATGCGCGAGTTCTCACGTTCCTCCAACGCGCGTTGGAACAAGCCCAAGCAAAGGTAAAGAGGTAATTAATAATGGCAACAGTATATGAAATAGTACAGGGACTTTCACAAGCCGCAGCAAACGCATACGATGGAGCGCTTGGAGAAGACTATGAACCAGTAAAGACCGGCGCACTTCGCCGCGAAGAAGGCGACATGCTTATTGACCAGCGTGTGATGGATGGTTTTGGTGTGAAGTTTTATGGCAACATGATGTGTCTCACATACCAATCGGAAATTCAGCTTAAAGAGGTTTATGGTCCTGGTTTTGAGAGTGACATTGACCAGCGCATGACTGACATCTCCAAGTGGCTTAAGAAAGAATACAAACGTATTACTGGCGACTCTGTGACTCTTACTGTTGAAGGGGAGGTCGACATTCGTGCCGAAAACTCATCCCGCGTACGCTCTTGGGTGACTGCGAAGAAGCACTTTAAGGTCGGCGGACTTGACGAGGCGATGAATGACGATAACTCTGGCAACAATGCGCCCGTTGAAAAGAGTTGGGAAACCTTCCTAGGCCAAGGCGGCTGGAACGGTACTGGCGGAAAGCGCCCTGATAATGACAGCCGCAAGAAGGATAAGGGCCCACAATCATAACAAACATAATGATGCATGAGTTTTCAACTAGACAAAAAACAAAAAGTAAAAGAGATATTAAAGTGCGGTAAGGATCCCGCTTATTTCTTAAAGACATACGCCCGTATATCCCATCCGATGCACGGGCTTATTTTATTTGATACCTATGATTTCCAAGATAGCCTGTTACAAGATTTTAATGATTATCGTTTTAATGTTATTTTAAAAGGGCGACAGCTTGGTATATCAACCGTTACCGCTGGTTATATCGTGTGGCTTATGTTATTCCATCGCGATAAATCGATTCTTGTCATGGCGACCAAGTTTGCGACCGCAGGAAACCTTGTAAAGAAAGTAAAAGGTGTCATGCGCCACCTTCCCGATTGGTTGAGAATATCGACTATTGATGTAGATAACCGTACATCCTTTGAGCTTTCCAATGGGTCAACTATCAAAGCTGCCTCAACCTCCGGCGATGCTGGTCGTTCGGAAGCTCTGTCACTTTTAGTGCTCGACGAGGCTGCTCACATTGAAGGGCTCGAAGAATTATGGACAGGTCTTTACCCAACGCTATCAACGGGTGGTCGATGCATCGCACTGTCGACTCCCAATGGTGTCGGAAACTGGTTTCATAAAACATGCACAGGCGCCGAAGCTAGCACCAACAATTTTCACTTAACTACACTCCCTTGGGATGTACACCCCGATCGCGATCACGAATGGTACAAGAAAGAAACTAGAAACATGTCCAAGAGACAGATCGCACAGGAGTTGGAATGCAGTTTCAATACTTCTGGCGAAACTGTTATCGACCCAGATGACATGGAATGGTTGCTGTCAAACGTACGCGAGCCCAAGTACCGCACTGGCTTTGACCGTAACTTCTGGATTTGGGAAGAATTTGATCCGTCATGCAACTACCTCATATCTGTTGATGTGTCGAGAGGTGATGGCGCCGATTTCTCAACATTTCACATTATTAAATTAGAGACTCTAGAAATCATCGGAGAATATCAGGGCAAGCTTACTCCCGATTTGTTTGCAACGATGTTAAATCAAGTTGGTCGAGAATTCGGAAATGCCATGATGGTGGTAGAGAACAATAATATCGGCTACACTGTTTTAGACAAACTAACAGAATATGCATATCCTAATATTTACTATTCTATTAAGTCAACTCACGAGTATGTGGAGCAACACATCGCAGAACATACAACATCTGCAATTGCTGGATTTACAACTTCTATGAAAACGCGCCCTTTGATTGTCGCGAAATTAGAGGAGTTTATAAGAAATAAACTAATTAAGGTATATTCATCGCGTACCGTGAATGAATTTAAGACGTTTATTTGGAGGGCCGGCAAACCCCAAGCAATGAAAAGCTATAATGATGATTTAATCATGGCTTTAGCAATTGCTTGTTGGGTAAGAGATACGGCTATTCAGACAAACGCTCGCAATTTAAATTATCAAAAGGCCTTCGTTGATGCAATTTACACGGTTAAAACTACTATGAACACACAGATAAAAGGCCAAGATGGCTACAAACCCAATAATACAACTGATATAATGTCTGAAGCAAAGTCTTATTGGGACGAATATAAGTGGATTATAAAGTGAGGAATATAAACTAAATGGCACAACGAAATAGAAATCAAGGAAACAACCCGGCAAATAGGGAAAATAATCTATTCAAGGCTCTTACGCGGTTGTTCTCTGGTCCGATTATCAACTACCGTTCGCAGACCGGTAGACGCATACGCCGCCAGCATTTGGATAAGTTCTCCTCGCGCTTTAAAACTGCATCAGGACAACAGTTCAAAAAGGCGCAATATAACCCGCTTGATACGATTGCATCAAACGCTATACAGAACCAGCGACGATCCGAACGCTATGTGGATTTCGATCAGATGGAATACATGCCAGAGATCGCCTCTACAATGGATATCTACGCAGACGAGATGACAACTTATTCAGAGTTGCGTCCGATGCTTAATGTAAAGTCTGGCAATGAAGAAATCAAGGCAGTCTTAACGACACTTTATGAGCAAATTCTTAATGTTCAGTATAACCTGTTCGGCTGGTCTCGTACGATGTGCAAATACGGTGACTTCTTTTTGTTTCTCGATATTGATGATAGCTTTGGCGTGAAGTCGGTCATCGCTCTCCCACCAATGGAAGTTGAAAGACTTGAAGGGCAAGACTCTACTAATCCCAATTACGTCCAATACCAGTGGAACTCTGCCGGTATGACTTTTGAAAATTGGCAGGTTGCACATTTCCGTATCCTTGGTAACGATAAGTATGCCCCATATGGAACCTCCATTCTTGAACCTTCCCGTCGTATCTGGCGCCAGCTAACCCTGATGGAAGATGCTATGATGGCATATCGTGTTATCCGCTCGTCGGAACGGCGTGTTTTTAAGATTGATGTCGGCGCAGTGCCGCCAAACGAGGTTGAGCAGTTCATGCAAAAGACTGTATCGCAACTTAAGCGACATTCTGTTGTTGATGCCAAAACTGGACGCATTGACCTTCGCTACAATCCTATGTCTGTCGAGGAAGATTATTTTATTCCTGTTCGTGCAGGTTCCGTAACAGATATTCAGAATCTTGCTGGTGGGCAGAACACTACACAAATCGACGATATCAAGTATCTTAGAGATAAACTCTTCTCTGCTCTTAAGATTCCTCAATCTTATCTGGCGATGGGAGAAGGCGCCGCGGAAGATAAAGCCACATTGGCCCAAAAGGACATTCGTTTTGCGAGAACAGTACAGAGGCTACAGCGAGTTATTATTTCCGAGCTAGAAAAGATTGGCATCATTCATCTTTATACTCTTGGTTTCCGCGGAGATGACCTTCTGGGCTTCTCCTTATCTCTTAACAACCCATCGAAGATCGCAGAACTTCAAGAACTTGAGCATTGGAAGCAAAAGTTTGACATCGCCGGATCTGCAACAGAAGGCTATTTCTCGCGACGTTGGGTTGCCGAGCACATCTTTAATATGTCCAACGAAGAGTTCGTACGCAACCAACGCGAAATGTACTATGACCGTACTCATGATGCAGAGCTTCAGCAAGTGGCGGAAGCGGCTGCAGCAGCAGGAGGCGGCGGACTCGGTGGAGATCTCGGCGGTGACCTTGGTGGCGACCTTGGTGGCGACCTTGGCGGAGATCTTGGCGGCGACCTAGGCGGTGACCTTGGTGGTGGACCTGAAGAAATACCCGCCGGCGATGCGGCAGCAGGCGATGCCGCGGCAGAATCGGCCCTATTGGCGGTACCGCCAGGTTCCCGCGACGTTCGTACTTATAAAGGCGGAGCCACATATCGTCCTGTCGCGACGGACAAGCGTCCAGCCGGCGCCAGACGGCGCTCTATAGCCGCGGCCGGCTCTAAAGAAAAGAGTAGTTCGACACTTCGAAACACCTTTCCTGGTATGACAGATATCAACACTCTAACGGGAATGCATGGTTTAGCAAGTCTTTATGAGCAAGATCAATCTATTTATAAGTTGAAAGAGAAATCAGAAGAGGATAAATTATTTGAACTCAATGATTCTATTCGATCTTTGATCGAGGGTCTTGAAGAAAAAGAAATATTAACGGAGCAACAAGATGAAGATAAAACACAACAAAAAGCGTAATACAGCATTCGTGTTTGAAGCACTTATACGCGAAGCGACAGTGGCAATTATAAAAGAGAACCCTGGCACTAAAGAAAAAGTTGTTTCAATTATTAAAAAGCATTTTGTTCCCGGCTCTGTACTATACAGAGATCTCCAAAACTATCGGTCTCTGTATGAGAACCAAAGCCTCCCAAGGGACATAGCGGAGAAGATCGTAAAAGAAGCAAAACTCGCTAGCCGTTTGTTAGATACGGAAGGCTTGTTTTTAAGCCAAAGTGATCTTATCGCGGATGTTAACAAAGAATTAACGCCAGAAGTCTTTAATAATTTCGTTCCCAATTATAAAACTTTAGCATCTATCGCACAAATGTTCTCCGATAAACCATCACCCAAAAGCACAGTTATTCTTGAAAATAATATTATCGAAAACATGACACTATCAGAGACCAAGCAAGAAACGATGGAGCCTATCGACAATTTGATTATGACCTCCTTTGTTAAGAGGTTCAATGAGAAATATAAGGATGAGTTATTAGAGAATCAGAAGGTTCTCTTGAACCACTACATCACTTCCTTTGCCGATAACGGAATACAGCTTAAGACGTTTTTAAATACAGAAATTACTTCTTTGAAAGAAGCCCTTGTCTCGTCTCTGGAAGGTGAAGACTTTGCTGGTGACGAAGGATTGACGTCAAAGACAAAGCAGGTGATTGAAAAACTAGACGGCTATCGCGCCCGCGGCATAGAAGAAAATGTCATATTTTCTATATTAAAGACTCAAGCGCTCGTAAAGGAAATTAATAACAATGGCGATTAAGATCACAATTAAGAAAGGAGAGAAGTCTTCAATAGTCACACTGGAGATGAATGTCCGTAAAGCTCTTAATGGAGATCTAATGATTTTCGATCATGGAGATATCGATATAGTTCTATCTCCTACTACGAACAAGATTCTTGCTTTTCCAAAAGAATCTTTAAACGATTTAGTATATGGAGCCCAAAACAGATTGTTTACGTATCTATATAAGCGCGGTGTCGTCTTACCGGAATCTATTCAGACGGGCGCATTCTTCGGCGCATTGGTGGCGGATTTGCAGACCCCCTTTAAAGAGGGGATCGAGTCTGCTCAATTGGCGCTCGTAAACATTTCTAGTTTTATTGATGAAGAGCGCCCATACTTTGAGGCTACCGAAGCAATCATTGCAATGGACGATGAAGCGTTAACTCACCCAGACAAGACAGACTCCACGGAGCTTGGAGAGGTGCCTCAACGCGATGAGCAAGGATCTATCCGCCCTGGATTTATAAGAAGCCCATATGCGCTAAATTATCTATATACAGTTTAGGAGATACACATGTCTGAAATGAAATTGATAATGGAGAGTTGGGAAAACTTCGTAACCGAAACCGCGGCAGAAGAAGAAGCCGCTCAAGGAACGACGTGGCTCGGCTTAAAAAATTCTATTGAAGCTGCCAAAGAAATGGCTGCCGGCGAAGTAACGGCAGAGCGCAAAAAAGAATTACTGAAGATATTAGGTGGTGTGGGGTTCGCCCTCGCGGCCACTCTTGCTACCGGACCATTGGCAGCTGCCGTCGCAGTCGTCGGCACCACCGCGACAGTCGGAGGAACCGTAGCCAAAATGTTCCGGTTGTATGCCCAACAGCCCGATGTGGAAACCAAAGATAATCCGATACTAGCTTTATTTAATCTGGATGATGGCTTTGAAAAACTCATTGATGATAAACTTGAAGATGCATTTATTACAAATATAATGCCAAAGATAGAACAAATGGCTCAAGCCGCCCCTGATGAGCCTATAGAAGATATGGATAAGGCAGTTAACCTATGGCTGTCTGAACAAGACTTGGGCGGCTCCACTGGCAACATCGCCGCAAAGACCAACGCAGGATAATAATGGAACTATTAACATTTATATTGGCAGCCTATGGGCTCACACAAATCTTGGTCTTCAGCGAGCACCCTGTTCTTAAAAAATTAAGACCAGCGAAAGATTCACTTAGAGGATATGGAAAGTTATTTAATTGCCCAATGTGCATGGGGTATCATGTTGGTTGGTTTTTGATGTTGCTTTCTCCATACACCGAACTATTTAATTTTGACGTTAGTGTTGCTAACTTCTTCATTCTCGGTTGGTTATCTTCTGGAACATCTTATGTTTTGAATATGATCTTTGGAGACACAGGAATACAACACTCACCTAAAATGGAGATTTCAAATGAACGACACATGGATTAGAAAGTGGATGCTTCAACCGGTCAGGCTTTGCAAATCAGGCTGCTGACTCGCGCGGGTAACGCCCGCATTTTTTATTAAGGATTAAACAATGAGTAAAGTATTATTACGAGAATATTATGAACTATGCGAAGGCGGCGTTTGTCAAGATCTTCTCACCGAAGACGAAAAGAAATTTGTGACAGAAGGCGGCATGATTTTATCTGGTATCATGCAGATGGCCGAGACTGTCAACGGTAACGGTCGCATGTACCCCTCTTCAGTTTTGATGAAAGAGGTAAAGAATTATCAAAAACTCGTACAAGAACGCCGTGCCCTAGGCGAGCTTGATCATCCTGATGATTCCGTAATCAATCTTAAGAACGCATCTCATATTGTAACATCTTGCTGGATGGAAGACAAGAAGGTGATGGGTAAGATCAAAGTACTTGAAACCCCTTCTGGCAAGATTCTAAGGTCTCTCGTTGAGGGTGGTTGTGCTATCGGAATCTCTTCGAGAGGAATGGGATCAGTAACAGAGAGCAATGGGCAAACTATCGTAGAGGACGACTTCCAGTTGATTTGCTTTGATGTGGTATCGGAGCCTTCGACTCCTGGCGCATTTATGATGAAAGAAGCCAAAGAATATAAGAACGAAGTATTTACCAAGTCCGACCGCATTTATCGTTTGTTAAATGAGGTCCTAGACGATGAGTGATGAGGCTAACCAGTTTCACGACGATTGGAATGAGTTC
>Ga0209128_1001721_pt1 | contig 14690 bp, 23 predicted proteins | sample ETNvirnome_6_100_FD_184072 | JGI IMG/M metagenome (GOLD analysis project Ga0209128, IMG submission 184072) | Marine viral communities from the Pacific Ocean - ETNP_6_100 (SPAdes) (version 2) | ecosystem: Environmental > Aquatic > Marine > Oceanic | place: Pacific Ocean | collected 2013-06-19 | reverse complement strand
TAGTTCTTACTATTGCTATATTATTATTTGAAAAAACATTTCTTAAAAAATCATATGGTTCTTCCATACTAATATGGTGTTTATACTCTATGCCCATCCAATCTAACCCAGTTATTAATTTATCTGGTGGTGTACCTACAACCCAATCAGTGCCACAAGCTTCACATATTTCATCTATTTGAAAAACATCACCAACAAAATAATCGTGTACCATTTTCATACAAGTTGGTCCACAACTATGTCCTGTTGGTTGTGATATATGTTCAAACTCTTCTAATAATACTTTATGTATGGTTTTTTTCATATATTATAAATATCTTTTGGGTCTGAAAAAAATAAAAGTATGGACAATTTAATTATTTATGTTTACTTTTATGGTATGAAATTATCACTTTTCGATTTTGATGACACTTTATTTAAAACACCTTATAGTGAAGACTGGGATTATATGGATACTCCACAGAGTTTAAGTTTATTTAAATGGAAATTTGAGGTTAATGGGGGTGTTATTAAGGATTATAAAAAAGAATATTTAAATGATAACTCTAAAGTTATTTTATTAACTAATCGTATTAGTGATGTCGAAAACGAATTAAAAGCCGTATTAGATTTCCACTTAATTTTCTTTGACGAATATTTGCCAATAAAAGGTAAGGACGGCAATAGGTCAAAAGGTCAAAGAGTTTTACAATTATTGAAAAAATATCCACAGGTTAATGAAATTGAGTATTGGGAGGATAAGGAAAAACACATTGTAGATGTTCTTAATGTGTTAAAAAAATTCCCTAATATTAATATTAAAATAAATAAAATTATTTAATTTGTTCTATATTTTCTGTTGGTCTATCAGACATATCTATAGTATCTTTATTATCCACAAACCAAACACTATCAAACTTATCTATTAGATATCTAATATTATCTTTAACTTGTTGATGATAGCTCGATACCATATCTGGTTGTAATTTTCTTGGTCTTTCTATATTTCTTTCTTGTGCCACCTCTAAAGGTGTTCTAACATAAACTAAGGTTGTATGATACCCATTATCTTTAGCTAATTTCCACACATCTTTCATAACTTCTCTTTGTCCACCACCCGCATCATACACTACATTAATACCTTCTTTTCTTTCAATCTGTAAAAAATTTTTTAAAAACTTTACTGTTAAATTTCTTGGGTCAGATGTTGTGTGGGTTAAATCTAATATTTTTTGATATCCGTCTGGTGTAGAAATATTTTTTTCCCATTCATCTCCCCATAATTTTTTAGCTATGGACACCCTTACTTGGTCAACATTAAAATATTTAATGTTATTTAAATTTATTAAATTATTAGTAATAAAACTTTTACCAACTCCCGGACCACCAGCAACAACAACAAAATTATTTTTAGGGCTATCAAAATTTACCACTCGTTCTTCTTTTATTATACCCTCACTAAGTGGGTCTTTTTCTGATAATAATAACGAAGCTAATCTATATAACTTCCTTTTCCAAGTTTTAGCCTTCTTATGAAAACGTTTCTCAAAAAATTTAAAAAACTCATATGGGTCTTCCTTTGCCTTTTTAGGTACTTTTTCCATGGGTATAGTTACACCCATTTTATTCAACTCTTGGACACCAACTTGTATAGTATTATCCCATAAATTTATTAAACTAGTTAAAACTTTATCTTTACTATCTGTGTCAATCCCTCGTTTAGCTAATTCCATAGTAGACAACATTTTTAAGGGACTTTCAAAATTTAATTTTGGGTATTTAAAATTTTTTATATATTCCATAGCATCAAATTTTTCTAAAGAGTCAACCTGTCTCCACATATCACTACTTTTTAGTTTCTCTAAAAACTCTTCCTTTGTTTTTACGGTATCTTTTAATAAATAATAAAGTTCATTTACTCTAGCATTTATTTCAAAAGATAAATGTAAATAAACTAAATTTAAAAAATAATCCCAATAACCTAACCCAGTTTGTGATGTGGTTGGGTGTTGGGGCAATACATTTAAAATAGTTTCAGGCCCAAAATGTGAACTAATACCACTTTCTAACTGCTTAACCATTTGGTATACATGTAATAGTTCATGTGACACTACTTTTGATATCATTTTCTCCTCTTTGGCACCATCTAGCCCATTTTTATTAATTATTATTTCAAAAACAAAATGTATTTCTGATAAAATTGTGTAGTCACCTAATTTTTTTAATTTAACATTAGCTGGTGAACCTACTCTAGCCTCTAATTCACCTACTTCCTCATGAGCCGTATTACTATGTTTTAAAACATGTTCTGATACACCAACTATATTTAAATATATATCTGGTCTCCACATTGGTAATCCACTAAACATGTCAGAATTTATAAAGTCTTTTTCACTACTAAACCCATTTATTTTAATTAACTCTTCTTGTACTTTTTTACCACTTATTTCTATTTCATTTGCTTTATAAGCGGTATCACTAACTTCTTCATCACCTACTTTATAAACCACAATCCCATCATCATCCCAAAGAGAATTGTCAACAACATCCCTAACTTTATCCATTATTATCTTAGTAAATGATTTTACCCAAGGATGCAATGCCTTAGGAACTCCCATTATTTCATTTAATAGATATTTTTTTTTCATTAAACTATTTTTATAATAAATATGTTTTAATGGTCAATTAATTTTTTTTATACGCTCTAACGTAATCTAAAATAAATTCACTGGGGAAAGTTTTATTATGTAATAAATCTATGTGTTTTTTCTCTACAGATTGATTTATTATTATATGCATAGGCCAATAATAATTTTCTGGAGTTTTTTCCTTTCTAATTAATAGATTATCATAATAAAATTTAATATAGTTTTTATCCCATTCACAGGCATATAAATGAAACCCTTTATTTATTGGTAATACTGTATGTTTCTTTGGTTTCATTTTTCTATCTTCAAAAAAATCTGACCAATGAACGTTTGTTGATATTGAATTAAAACCATTTTTAGTAGTATAACTTTCAAATATATCTATTTCTGGTGGCCAATCATATGTAGATGCCAACCAAAAAGCAGGCCAATGTGCTGGAGCGTTAGGCATTTTACACCTTAATTCAAAATAACCATATTTTTGTTTAAAATAATTAGAACTATCTAATTGACCAATTTTATATGGTATAGAATATTTACCATAATTTTTATGATGAACTATGGTTGATTTTCTTTCACACAATAAGGCTAATTTACTGTTATACATCTTGAATGAATCGTCACCATAATATACTTTTGGTGCCTCTCCATGGTTCTCAATAGACTCAGGATGATATCTAGAACCATAATAGGCGTCCGTCCTCCATATACTTCTATTTAATGTTCTGAAATAATCTTTAAAGGTTAAAGACCAATCTATTTTCCTTTCTTTTCTGTTATTTTTTAAGAATACACTTTTAAATATTTTTATGTGAAACCATAATCTAATATTTAAAAAAAGGTTGGTGAAGAACATGATTAATTATATCTAATATAAATATTTTACAGTTTAGTAAAATTAATTAAAGTTTTTAATTCTGTCAATTTTAATTCTTCTTCGATACTTAAATTTTCTGGTAATTTTGAAGTGACTTTAACATATAAGTCCCCCCTATTATTTCTTGATTTCATACCTTTATTTTTTAATCTAAAAATATTATTATTTTTTGTTAATCTCGGTATCGTTATTTTAACTACCCCATCAATTATAGGTATTTCTAATTCACACCCTAAAATTATATCAATAAAACTTAACTCATGGTCCATATGTAAATCTAGTCCCTCTAAATGATACTTATTATGTTTTTTAATTAAAAATATTATATGTAAATCACCAGGTATTCCATCAGATGATTCATTACCAAAACCATGTTTTACAACCATGGTAGCATTATCACAACCACTAGGAATATCTATAATCACATTATCTTTAAAATTTCTGATGCCTCTTCCATGACATGTGCCACAAATTTTATTAGGTGTTTTACCATTTCCAGCACAAATATTACACATTGTTTGAAATGGCCCCATCTTTAAAATCCCATGTCCACGACATGTATTACAAAGACTAAAATCTTTACCACCCATACCATCACAAATGTCACATTGTTTTTTTCTAATAAAACTTATATTTTTTTTAGTTCCGTGAAAAGATTCTTCTAATGTTATCGGTATCTCTATCTTTATTGAGTTACCCTTCATTCTAAATCCACCATACGGATTTTTAATGTTTGTATTGTTTTTATTAATATTTTTATTGGTTAAATTTTCATAAGCTTCCGCTATTTTTTTAAATTCCTTTTCCGCATTTTTATCATTAGGATTTAAATCTGGATGATATTTTTTAGATAATTTACGATAGGCTTTTTTAATTTCTTCACCGGAAGCGGTATCTTTTAGTCCTAAAGCTTGATAGTCTTGCCACATATTATTAATATTAAGATGTTTATATTTATTGTAAACAAATATATTAATATGTATCAGATTGTTTTAACAGAAAATAAAAAGAAAATAAAAGTACTTTATACCTACAATAGGGAGTATGATGCTACCTATCGTTTTGAACGCATTAAGAATAAAAAAGTACATTTACCTAAAAAAAATGTTTATAAAAATAAAATATTAACTGAAGTAAAATATGAGGTTATTTTATTAAAAGAACGAGAAGAGGATGATGTTGGCATATCATTAAGGGACGACTATGGTAGATTATTAAAAAAATTTAAAGATGACCCAAAATGGGTTGTTTTAAATGCTTTAGAATATCAAATTGAAGAACAATTTAATGTTACGGGGGCTAATAGAAAATTACACGCATTAGAAATACTCAATAATGTTTTATTACCAAATATTAGTAATAAAAATCCAAAACAAGTTGTTATATTAAACAATAAGGTAATTATAGAAGGTATAAACTTAAATATGGTTACTTGTAAAAATATTAGTGAAGCAAGAAGATTATATAATAAATTAAGAGTTCATTGTTTTGAACAGAAAATAGATACTATTATATTTTTTGGTACTGTCCCTAAAAAAAATAAACGATTTTGGTACAAAAAAATAAATGCTCTAACTGGGGTTAGCCATAATAGATTATATAGGACTAGTAGTAGGTAATATTTTCTTTAAAAAAGTTTTTCTATGGTGTTTAGTTATACCAACCTCTTTTATTAAATCTCTATGTATTTCTGACCCATACCCCTTATTATTTTCCCAACCATATTTAGGGTGTTCTTTATGTAATTCTTTCATAAAATTATCCCTAGTTACTTTAGCGATTATAGATGCTGCAGCTATTGAATAATATTTATCATCCCCTTTAATTATACAAGTATGTGGTATATCTGTTTCATTTTCAAATACATTACCATCAACTAAAATATGTTTAGGTTTTATTTTTAATTTACTTAGTGAATCATTCATTGCTTTATATGTAGCTATTTGAACATTTAATTCATCCACTTTTTTGGGTTCTACAAAAGAAACACTCCAATCCACAGCCTTTTCCATTATTTCTTTAAAAGCCTTTTCTCTTCTTTTTTCTGATATCTTCTTAGAGTCTCTAACTACTTCTGATTTAAAATTTTTAGGTAATATTACTGATGCGGCAACTAATGGACCAGCTAATGCACCACGACCCACCTCATCTATCCCACAAATATTTTTTAAATGATTTAATTTTTTAGGTATATTACGTAATATTTTACCCATTTTTTACAAACTTAAAATTTATATCAAAAATTTCTACATCAAACTCATCAAAGTGTGTGTCTTCCTTCGATATACCTTTTTGTTCTAAAACCTCTTTTTCTATATCTTCATGTGTAGATTCATCCAAAATATATGTAATTCCCTTTGGTACAGGAAATATATTTTTTTGAACTTCATCCATATTCACCAGCGTATAAGCAAAATCAACAAAATTTTTTAATTTAACCATTTAAAAACATTTTTTTAATCTTACCCCAAAAACTTATTTTTTTTTGAATTTTGTTTGGTTCATTAATTATTTTATTACCCAAACCATCTTTTATTTCTTTAATATAACTTTCTTTTTTTATTTGAGTGACAAAAAAATCTTGTTGTAACTTTCTTTCTTCGTTCTTAATCTGTAAGTCATTCATATGATAAATTTAATAGATATTTGTTAATTGGAAAGTCTATGTATTGTTTTAGTTATAGTGTTTTGTACTAACTCTTTAACTTCTTGTTCATCTAATGAATATATTGGGTCATTTGTCCCTAAATCTAATAAAGTAAAATGATTATTTTTAATTCCCAAATTAGATACACCAATATCTGTCCAACGTCTTCCTGTTGATTTAACCTCTTTACTAATATTAATAAGGTCCTCATAAACCCTTCTACATTCTATAGACCCATCTGTTGGTGGAAGTATAATTATTTCACCGTCTGGATGTGTGGTAGAATCAACAAGAATGGGTTTATCTTCTTTACAACAACATCTATTAAAAATTCCCTCTTCCTCTTTATTAGGGTGGTCTATTAATTCCAACACTATTAAATAAGCTTCATTACTATCTTTAGTATAGTATGGGGTGTCAAGTTTATGACTATGAAAAACATTAACTATATATTCGTTTTCTTTTCCTATTAACTTTTGTGCTTGAGCGTGCTCTGCTTTATCCCCAGTAATTTTAATTACCTTTCCACTATCCATTAATGCCGCAATCCCATTCCCACCTGACATAATATCCTCAATCTTACCTAAACTATGTCTTTCAATGTAATCTTTTAATATAACTTCGGGTTCAGCTGTAAATTTTACTAATTTATGTTCCGCATCTATAATATATTCATTAGTTTTAGGTACATCAATAGATTGTAAAATGTCTTTTCTTAGTTCTGGGTCGTCTCTATACCCCATATCTATAGCATATTTTAGTGGTGGGTCAATTTGTTTTGGGGGTCCTTCTATTAATAATTCTTGCATTAAATTATTTGTAGCCTGTGAAATATGTTCTTTTTTTAATATTTTATTAATCAAATGTTTCATTAATGATGTTCACTTTCTATATAGTTAATATTAAAATCTTCTATTGCCCCAGAATCTAATAATTTTTTTCCTAAATCTTTAAAGATTGGTATATGCTCAACTCTATCATCCCACATCTCTAAAATTTTTATTGTTGGGTTTTCTGTTAATATATCCAAAATTTGTTTTATCTTTTCACTAATAGTTTTACCACCCCTATTATATAAATATTTATGAAAATACATATTATTATCTTTTAATATATCTTCTACTACATTAGATAATTTTATTATTCTACCAGTTAACATAACTACCATTGTGTTTGGTGTTCTTCTTTCATTAATATAATAAGACATCACATGTTCTCTTGGTGTTATATCAAAAACCTCTTTATCCATAGACTCTTCTCTACCCCACCAACCAACATATGGGTATTCTCTACCATAATATTCTGACCATTTTTCTTTATTTTCTGACGTACTTAATGGTGTATTAATCAAAGTTCCATCAAAATCAAAAATAGATAGTTTAGTAAAATCATTTATTTTATCCATAATAATAGTTAGTTTTAATATAAATATTTAAAAATATGAATACAATACTTTTTATTTTAATATGTTATGGTTTATCTAATATAATTGTATATGGCTCTATATTTGATAATCCCAGAAATTGGCTTAATGATGTTAACCCTAGTTTTTTTGGTAAGTTGTTTAGTTGTATGTTATGTTTTCCAACATGGGCAGGATTCCTATTATCTATAATATTATTTTCACCAACCCTATATTATGGATTGGATGATTTAAACGTATTTAATTGGTTTATTATTGATAAAAAATACCTATCAATTTTCTTTGATGGTGTGCTGGGTTCTGCAACCACTTGGTTAATACATACATTTCAGGAAATGACTGAAAGGGCGTTCTCTAGAGAATAGTTATTCTAAACCTTCAAATAATGGTGACAATTTTTTGTCATCCAATTTATCTTTAAAGCTTTGTGATTTTATCACTGTAACCTCAAAATCACTTAACACCCCATCATTAACGAATTGTTGTAACCATTCATTAATTTTTTCATTAGCTTTTTCATCATCTAAAGCACTAAATTCTTTTGTGCCATTTATTTCTTGATGTAATTTCTCTAAATTCATGTTAGATGTTTCATAACCTTCCTTTAAAGCTTTTTTATATGTATCAGTAAATTCATATTCATAACTAATTTTATAAAAATTCAAATCATTTAATGATTCTACTCTTTTATCTATTTGGTTAAATTTTTTAGGAAGTGCCATCTTTTTGTTTTGTTAGTATTTTTTCAGATTTACCATTTAATTTTAACATATCTAGTTCAGTGGTAAATTTTAAGTTATTTAATTCTTTTATACCCTTTTGTTCAAAAACGCGTTTTAATTCCTCTACTTTAGCTCTTAATAATGTTTCTTTTTCTTCAAGTTCTAAATTATAGTTAATTATATTTGTTTCTAACCAATCTAATATCTCATCAAACCCCAATTTTTCAGAATAAAACATATAATAATAAAAATTCTCATTTTTATCCATTTTTTTCTTTTGGAATTCTATATTTTCTGATTCAACAACCTTCCAAGAAAGTCTTAAATTTGTTTCTACAATATTATAATTATCAGCATATTTCAAACCTTTCAAATATGGTTTTAACTTATTAAATTTTTCTTGTATCATATGCCAGTTATTATTGTTGTAATGATATAAGAGATTGAGAGACCCAAAACAATCAATTGGGGGTTTTCTAATTCATATGTATTTGGGACCTCTTCTTCTCTTATTATTTTTAATATATTCAAAATATGTTTACAACAATTTAGAATAGCCATAAACAATAATATATAATATACCTTATCACTAAAAAGTTCAATCATTACGCTACAACCATTTCTTTTTTAGTTTTACTAATCTCGTCTCTTACATCTTTAGATAGATTTCTAATTTCTTGTAAGTATTTTCTAGCCCTAGTTCCAGCTGTTTTATTACCTTTTTCTATAAATTTATCATATTCTATAGAAAAACACTCTACTAAATTCGTAAATTCTTCTGTTCTATTCATTTTCTTTGTTTTTTTCTTTTATTATTATTTTTTCATTCTTAAATCCTTCCCAAAATTGTAAGTCTGAAACACTCTCCTTATAATTTTTTATTGAATTTATAATTTTTTCAGTGTGGTCTGAATAACTTTCAATATCTTGTTTCATAAGTAGACTCTCCAATTCAAGTTCTGATTCTATTTTTTTATTAACCAACTTTCCTGATACCAGATTTAAAACATTTTCTAACATGAGTAAAAGTTATTAATTTGTTTAAAAATATAAATAGTTACGTTGACATACTTTTTTCAAATAATTTATATACATCAATCAAAGATTCTAATTCTGAGTTAGTTTTTATGTTATCATAGTTAAATATACTTAACCAGTACTTTTTTAAATTACTCAAAGAATCACTAGATTTATTTTCCTCTTTATAAAAAGATTCTTGAAACATTACTTTAAAATAATCATAAAGTTCTTCATCTTTAACAAACTTAATTCCTTCTTTCTTAAAATTACCTATAGTTTTATCCCAACACCAATTAAAGTGGTTTGTTTGCTCATGTATGTCTGTTATATCATCACCCATATAGGTTGATGATATTAAATCATACAGTCCATATATAAAGTCTGAATATAATTCAGTCTTTTCTAAAATTATACCATTAATTTTATAGTATATAAACATATCTTCTTTTTTCATAGGCTTAGAAATATATTCAATAAAATCTATTGCTTTTTGTATTTTTTTAATACGTCCCATAAAACAATTATAATTATTAACTAAAAGATTTCAATAGTTCCACGATTTCTTCTTGTGGAAATACATCAAACTTATCTTTACGAACACTCGTATGGCTCCATAATCCCTTTACTCTTCCATAATAAGCATCCTCATTAAATCCAAAAGCTTCTTTAGGGTGGACACCATCTTTCAATAACTTCGGTATTCCAGAACTCATATCTATTTTAGGGTATATTTTTTGAACGTGTTTTATTAATAATCCTAAACTTTCTATTTGTTCTTTTGTATATGCGTGCCAATATTGATATCCCCTAAACTCATAACCTAAATCACAAACCATACTTTTAGGTACTTCAGTATTAACATAGTTATAGTATTTATCTCCCTTTTTTATGACATATCCAAAACTATTAATCTCAACTGCTGAAGAATACTTTGACATATCAAAATTACCAACCTTTCCTAGATGCCACCCTATATAATCATTCGGAAAACACTCTACAACAGTGCCATTGTACTTGTCATCACCGTATTTACCGGCTTTAATACTTGTACCCCCTATACAATATTGTGTTGCCACACGTCCTCTAGTGTCCTTATTCCAACTATTAATTGTATTGTATGGGTTATTCCAACCAGCTGTATGGTGTACAAAAAAGTTTTCTGGTACTAATTTACCATAAGTTCTAACATACTCATCTGAATCTAAATAAGCTCTATCTATTTTTAGTCCATCTTCATTTGTATATGAACCCAAATACTCTAACTCATTATCGGTATCATTTGAATCGTCATAACCAAGTCTGTCTGTAGTAGCACCCATACTTTCCCCAACCAATTTTTCATAAGTTTTTGGTCCTACAATACCATCTACAGTCAACCCATTTTCAGATTGATATTTTTTTACTGAAGCTTCAGTATAAGAACCAAAAATACCATCGGCTGTTAATCCTAGTGCTTTTTGAACCTCTTTTACTTCAGGTCCTCTATCTCCTTTTTTCAACAACATAACATTTTTTATTATAAATATATGATATTTATTATTAGTATGGATTTTAAAAGAATTATAAGAGAGGCTGTAGAAGGAGAAGAAGATAAAAAAAACCTTCTTGATGCTGTATTAGGTAAAATATTAGCTATATACTCCCCAATACCAAAATCCCCCTATTCTTGTTGGCGGGTTATTAGGAATATATTCGAAAGTGAGGGTTATGACCGTTACGATATAGGTGTGGATGTTAATTTGAACGCATCCTCCAACAATGCATCTGAAGGGAATAAATTTAAAATTAAAGATAGAATAAGATTTTTTGAATTTTTTAAAACTTTATCAAAAGAGGATGATGTTAGGGGATTTGTTATGGAAGGATTTCTTGCTGGTATTTTTAAAAATGGTGTATACATGGAAGGTAAGAGTCATGGTAAATCGGATATCACCATAAATGGTAAAAGATATTCTGTTAAATCTAAAATTGATAAAGACGATAGATATTCTTTGGGTTCTTTAGGTAAAATCAATTCTTCTGATAGGGAAGTTCATAATTGTAAAGAAAAAACTACTATTGAATGTTTAGCGGATATGGGAGAAGAGGAAAGAAATGGTAAAATAAAAGATATTTATAAAGACATAGATAATTGGTTATTTTTAAAATGGGATACTAGTAAAGAAGAAATTATTTATCGTGTTGTTTCCAATGATAATATGGTAAAATGGATGTCAGATTCTATTAGTGGTGAAAAACCTAGATTAGGTAAATCTGGAGGCGGAAAGTCATTAGGTATAAAATGGGATGAATTAGTAAAAGATAAATTAGTGGGGGAAAATAAATCAAAATCAATAATTTTCCCTAAATCAAAAGATTTCCCTAAAAAGGAACTGGAAAAATATATATATGATAAAGATAGGGGTTTGGGGAAAGATAAAATCTATAGTTTATTTGGTCCAAAGTATTCAGAAAAAATAAGATATGATGTAATACGGTCAATACAAAGAGACCCAGATAGTTTTATTAAAAGGATTATTAAATGGAACCCAGAAAGGGTTAGAAACCTTTTAAATAATATGCAAAACAGTGGTGAACTTCCCCAATGAGTTGTCTGAACTAATAAATACCAAAATAATTAAATAGGACCGGACGGAAATTAACACCACTCATTTAAGGTTATCACTTAAAATTTATCACCATCACTACTAAATTTATCAATGATATTATCATTGTAGTTGGTCAATGAGGTATAACCATAGGAAGGACCTCTTTTACTTTTAATATAATCAATATTTTCTGGCCAGGGTAATTCTTTAGTTGTATAACCTGCTTCAGAATATACGGTTTCTAAATTGTCTACTAAATATTCGCTTATATCGTTAGCCCTAAATTTATCGTCTAATGACATTTTATCCGCTAATTTATGATAATCTGATAAACCCACTGGTACTGCATTTTTATCTAACGCAATATCTCTATTTTGGTCACCATAAAAAGGTATTGAAAATTTTCTATCATCTTTTTCGCTATAATCAGTTGGTCTTGATTGGATATCCTTATTAGATATGCTCACAAGCCTCATATTTTCCACACCACCTACCTTACTGGGAGATAGGCTATTTTGATTAAGCCATGTGGTTAATTCTTCTTCATTATTAAGTTTATCTGAAGAACATTCTTCTTTACAATAAGTTCTAACCATATTATGGAAAACCATGTAGGTATTCCACCTACGTGCCGCTATTGTTAAGAATTCATCTTCTTTGATTGGGCCTTTCTTAGCGTACAGCATCCAGTCGTTTTTGGGTAGTGATGAAGGTGGTGAAGTAAAACCCCCAGGATTATCTGGATGCTTTCTTTTTAACCTCAAGTCGTTAGTCCGAATTGGATAATTTTTAAACCCATGGATTATTAATAGACCTGTTACTATAAAGAATCATGTCCAGTGATTCAACACCCAATAATTCCGCTGCCTTTTCTTTAGAAATTTCACGGTCTTCTTGGTCATAACACGACACACTTTGTCCTCCATAGATTGAAAGGGTGGTAGTATCATCTCTCTGTGTTTCATGACAAGCCACCTTAACAGTTTCATCATCACTTATATATATAACAAATCTCCCAGCTTTTGAATACTGGTCATAAGTGCTTTTACCTGGGTACTCCGATGGGGATGCGGGACACCATTTTGTTCCAACCCCATAATGACACATTTCCTCATGTGAACCTATATCATGTCTTGTAGCTTCAGTTAAAGTTTTTTTTTTAGGTTCTGAAGGTCAGTTATTACCTGTTCTAAATCGCTAAATGGAATTTGAATACTTTCTTCACTATTTGCTATAATCCGTACAGACTTACCAGATTTATCTAAATCTACTCTTGGAAAATATTTTTCTTTTAATATTTTAGATATTTCTTCTTTGATGATTTTTTGTAGTTGGGGTTTTTTCATTTTATTATTATTATATAGAAATATTATCAGCTTCACCGACTATATTAAGAAATTCGTCTGGGGTCAAACCAGTTTGGTTTTGAATTAGTGTTCCGTGTGATTTCAAAGCTTCCATAGTTTCTTGATTTGCCTTTAAATCACCCATATCACCCTTTTCTTTCATTTTTTTAAGAGCTAAAGAAACATCTTGTTTTTTATCACCACTTGGTTTTTGATTAATACCAAAATGTGGTAATGCATCTTTAGCAGTATCAACTAATTTTTCGTCAGATACACGTTGATAATTTTTACTATACATCGATAACCAATTCGTCCAAGCACGGTCTTCTAGTTCCACTTCATATAATTTATACCACCCTATCATAAAGGCGGCAGTTTGTTCTATTATCTCACGTACTGTCTCTATAGCATAACCTGGGGATTTTCCAGAGTGGTGTCTACCAACTCGGCCACCATATTCATCCCCAATTTCACCCAATATTCTTTTATTAGCTTCTTCTATTCGTTGTCTTTTTAATTTAGTTGGTGTGCTCATTTTATTATTATTATTATTACACCTCACTTCTCCATGTGGATGGTATATTTATTTCCCCTGTCATTTGTGTCCAAGCTCCACCGCCCCATCCTGGAAAATTAGGGTTTGATTCAACCGCTTGTTTTATAATTCCCTTTATTTTTTCACCTTCATCGGTCATTTGTTCTTGTGTGTAACCCAAACTAGATAACCATTGTAAAAATTCTGGTTCTGCCTTACTTTTTTTACTTGCGTTATAAACAATATATAAAGCTTTATCCACATCACTATCAAAATCTAAAGTCATTCTGCCAAACCTTGGGTCTGGTCTACCGCCCACTGGTGATTTTTCCATAGAAACATCTTCAGTTAAAATTCCCTTTTTAACTTGGTTGAGCATTTTCTTAAACATATCTTCACCACTTTCTGTAATGGTTTTCTTTGTTGAAATTGAATCTGAAGATTTAAACCCCCAAAGATGTTTCATTCTTTCAATGCTTTCTGATACCACATTAACATTTTTATCATGTGTGATAACTGCTTCACCATCTTCGTGGCCTTCCCAAATTAATCTATAATAATTTTCACCATCTGTGATTGCAAAAACTGTTTCATCAACCTTAACTCTTGATGGTACTTTATTTACGACTTTAAGTACTTGTTCTATAGATTTAATCTTGCCTTTTGTCTTAAAAATATTTTCTTTAATAACGTCAGAATATTTTTTATAAGATTCATCTGTAACCCTTAGTTTGGGTGGTTTATTATATTCGTCTGGTTTGTCCCACCTATATTTTTTGTATTTATCACTATTCTTTTGTAGAATCTCATAGGTTTCATCATCACCATTTAGGTCTTTCATTCTCTCTTCAAACTTATCATATACATCAGTGTCTTCATCATCATACTTTAATGCTTGCATCCCT
>Ga0209128_1001716_pt1 | contig 14709 bp, 16 predicted proteins | sample ETNvirnome_6_100_FD_184072 | JGI IMG/M metagenome (GOLD analysis project Ga0209128, IMG submission 184072) | Marine viral communities from the Pacific Ocean - ETNP_6_100 (SPAdes) (version 2) | ecosystem: Environmental > Aquatic > Marine > Oceanic | place: Pacific Ocean | collected 2013-06-19 | reverse complement strand
GCCAGACCTATAGTGTGTTCCGCCGAATTCCCTATGGAATTTTCATGCCTCCAGATACCAAATTTTAATTTTTTCATTGTTCTTTGGCCTGTGTCTTTTCTACAATCTTTTTAAAAGTTGCATCAATTTGATTTTTTACTGATGCTCGGCGTTCATTTGCTTCGCGTAATTTTAATTCATTATTCATATATTTATCGGGACTGCTATTCGATTCTTTTTGATCATAATATGCGGCTCCCACATCTAAATCAGCAACTGCCAGATCGTCTGCAGAATTTATTAATTGTCTTACTTCTTTAATTCGTTTTTCGCCAAAGCTTCTTTTTTCTTCTAAATATTCATATTCATTATGTGTAACACATTCAATAAAAAGATCTTCAATCTTGTACTTGATTTCTCTAATAACGCTTTTTTGATGTTTAATTTCTTTTTCTTTATCCGTATATCTGTTTTCGAAATGATATAATTTTATTCTTTCTGATATTAATCTGTCGAATAATGCTGATAATGTATCGATGTTGGTAACTCTCACAATGCACTCCTATATTAATTCTTTATGTTTTTATAATGATTAATTATAATATCCAATCCATCTTCGATTAAAACATCTGGCTTAAATCCCAATTTTCTTAATTTGGTTGTATCTAAATACATATTTTTAACCTGTACTATGTTATGAAACTCTGTTGACTTAACAGGGATAAATTTAGATTTTGACTTAACTTTGTCCCGAGTATATTCCATCAAAGACAAGAACTGGTACGGGCGCCCATTCGAAACATTAATAATGCCATTTATATCAGATTTTTGCATACATAATTTTATGGCACGACACACATCATCAACATAAATAAAATCTCTGATGTGTGTGCCCCCATCATATAAATTAATATCTCTATTATTAATAATTTCTTTTATTAGGTATTGTAAGGCATTTTTCTTTTTAGAAACTGATATATCAGACTCTCCATAAACATTCCCCAATCTGAAAATTCTGTATTTTATTTTAAATGTCTCACAGAAAGAAATCACTAACTGCTCTGCTGCTCTTTTCGTTATCGAATAGAAACCTTTTGGATTGCAATAATCATCTTCTTTTGCAGGAAGAGAATTATTTTTACCATAAACAAACCAAGAACTTACAAAATTAAAAGTTATTCCCTTATCTTTACAATTTTTTAAAACATTAACCAATACGGTTAAATTTGTATCAATATCCAGATTTGGATTGTCAAAAATATTATAATTATTAGTCGTACTTATGAAATACAATATTTCGCTAGATTGAGGAACATAATTATCCCTGTCTATTCTGATCGTCTCTTTGCCAAAAAGTTCACAAAATTTTGATCCTATAAACCCCGTAGAGCCAAAAACAGAAATCATTAATCTAAAACCTCCTAATGCTTTCTTAGCTTCTTCTTAATCGGAATTTCACTTTCATGAACAAACTTCTCGTTTAGGCCCATTGCAACTTCAACTGTTCTAATATCAGAAACTAATTTTTCGAATTCTCCAATCTCCAATGATGCTGCCTGATCAGAACCGTATATTGAACGATCTAGCGTGATATGTCTCTCTATGGATGTTGCCCCCATCGCAGCCGCTGCTACGCTAACGATACGCCCTGTCTCGTGGCCACTATAGCCGACATCACAATCAAACTCCTCACAAAGCGTATTTATCACTCGTAAATTAGCATTCTCATTTTTCATTGGATAGGTACTATTGCAGTGCAATAATTCAAAAGAACAATTATGTGCTCTAAAAATTTCAACTGCAGACCTAATCTCCTCCATGGTACTCATGCCAGTAGAAATAAAAGTATGTTTGCCTTCTTCAGCAACCATCTTCAACAATTCTACATGCGTCAAGAGTGCCGATGCAATCTTGTTATATTTTAGATCATACTGTTTTAGAAATTTTTGACTTTCCAAATCCCATGCCGAAGCAAGCCACTCGATGCCAGCTTCTTTACAATATCTGTCAATCTGATCATATTCTTCCTTGCCAAATTCTAAACCTTCTTTTTGCTGTCTATTGGTTGAGCCCCATGGACTTTCGCGATATTTGTCAAGTTCGTCTTTCGAATAAACCAATTCTAATGTTCTCTTTTGAAACTTAACAGCAGCCGCTCCTGCTCGAATAGATGCGTCTATTAGCTGTTTTGCGATATCCAAATCACCATTATGGTTGATTCCGATTTCGGCTATAACAAAAACACTCATTTTAATTCTCCATTTTTAAAAACTTTGTACCATGCTTCTTTTTTTAAATTAATAATATTAATATTCCTATTCTTCGCTGAATTATTTAATATATTTAAATCATTTATTAAATTTTTTTGACCGTCCTGCCAAATGGAATAGTGATCTAAATTCATAGGAAAAGACATCTTCGATGCATATCCCAAACTATAATCTAAATCCATACCCGATATATAAATTGGATTACAACCCATTATAATCGCGAAGGCAATCGCATGTAAAATAACGGTATCTCCAGTACTATAATGCTTTTCATAGCCAGATACATTCTGCAATAATTCTTGAACTGTCACGTTCGTCTTATTTCTGCAGCAGCGACCGGATGGATTAAACCCAAAGGTTCCGATTGGTCTATTTTCAATTGGAGTAAACATAGAACAATTATTGCCATATTCAACAAAATTGAAATTTTGATTTTTTTCATAATAATTCTTAAAATTTTTCAATATTTCTATACAATCGTGATTCTTAAAATGCCTCTGATCGAATAAAATATTATCGCACTCTAGATTATCCTTAATGAATTTAATATTGCTCCTTTCTCCACAAGTTGGCGAAAAAAGTAAAAAACTTTTATAAAGATTAAATTTATGGGCCCAATTCACAAATTGATATTCTGGATTTGATATGACCCAATAATCAGGCTTCATATCAAATATATCAAACCAATCATTTAAAGAAAACCTTATTGCTTTTTTTTCGTTATGCAATTTTATAATTTTCCCTTTGTGATCATTCAAAGATGGGCCATGGCCACAAATTATAGCCGTTTGTCCTTTATGAATATCCACGATTTCTTTAATATCATAATTTCGCATATTATCTACCATATGAAACATTTCTTATAGTAATCGACTATTTTCCCTATTTCTTCATCAAAATTCTTTTTCGGACTCCAGCCAAGATTTTTTAATTTTCTATCATTCAGCGCGTATCGAATATCTTGCCCTTCCCGATGCGCATCAAAGTCAACATATTGCTGCCAATTATCGTCCGTTCCAAAATATGCTTTAATAACTTTTTTTACAGTATCAGTATTCGCTTGCTCAAATCCGCCGGCTACATTATAAACTTCGTTAATATCGCCCGAGTCGATAATTGTCAATACCGCCTCTGCTGTATCATCAGCATGCAGCCAATTACGAATAGGAGCCCCTTGATTGTGCAATCTAATTTTTTTTCCTCTCATTAAGTTTTTTATAGATAGCGGAATTAATTTTTCGGGATATTGGCCTATTCCGTAATTGTTAGTCGGGCGTAAAATATTATACTGAATTCCATATGTTCTCGCCCAGGCATTAATTAACATATCAGAAGCTGCCTTAGACGCCGAATAAGGATTGCTAGGTTTAAGCAAATCTGTTTCCACATGCGCGCCCGACTCAATATCTCCATAAACTTCATCTGTGCTAATGTGAAAAAATATAGGTCGTTCATTACAATTTATAGGCTTGAATCTCGCAAGATCTAAAAGATTTTTAACCCCAAAGATATTACTGTTGATAAAGTCATCACTATTAATAATACTATTTCCTACATGAGATTCTGCTGCAAAATTAATAATATAATCGCAATCATACAAACGCTTCATATTTTTAATATCACGTTTTTCAAATTGAAAATTTGGATATTCATTAAATTCTTTTAGCAATTCTGGATTTGCAGCATATGACATCTTATCAATACCGCGAACTTGCCAACCGCGCTTTAAGGCTTTCCGAGTCATATATGAGCCCATGAAGCCCAAACAACCAGTTATATAAACAATTTTCACTTTAAACTCTTAAAAAAACTATTAACGACTTCTTCAATATAATCTAGTTTTTCTTCTGTTAATCCCACATAAGTTCCAAGAAAGAAAGAATTTGTAGTTACCAATTGTGCAATTGGAAATACTTCATTCATATCACCATAATCTTTGGCCATATGGATAAAACCTGGATGAGCCAAGATATTACCAGAAAAATATGAACGTGTTTGTATCTTGGCTCCTTCAAGATGCTCAACGATGTCAAATCGCGTAAAAGGTGCGTTTTCTTTTATTGTTAATAAAAATGCAAACCAACAAGGATCAGCTTTTTCGGTAGCCACAGGAAGATGAAAATATTTTTCATATGGCTCAAATATCGTCCGCAAACGTTTCCAATTTTTTCTTCGGGCACTATCTAACTTTGGAAGTTTTTTAACCTGTTCTAATCCCATTGCCGCCTGTAAATCAAGCGGCTTTAAATTATATCCGATCTCATCGAAAACGTATCGATGATCATAAATTGTACCGTCTGGCATGCCCGGAAGCCAATTACCAAATCTCATTCCGCAAGCAGTCCCACCTGTCACATTTCCGGGTTTTATAGAATTGCAATAACAGGCGCGCCCCCAATCACGAAAACTAGCCAATATGGTTCGTGTATGCAAACTATTTGTTGCAACAAAACCGCCTTCGCCCATTGTCATATGATGAGCGGGGAAAAAAGAACATGTTGACATGTCGCCAAAAGAACCTAGTTTTTTATCATTATAGTAAGAACCCAAAGCATCACACGCATCTTCAAGAAATACTAAATTATATTTCTCAATCAAGCCCATCAAGCGGTCCATATCTGGAGGATTTCCAAGCACATGGGCAAACATAATCCCTTTAATTGAGGGATCCTCTTCCAATATCTTTTCAACACGATCTAGATCTAAATTTAAGCTTGGAAACTCTACATCTACAAAAACTGGTACCAAATTATTCTGAATAAGAGGATTAATTGTAGTTGGAAAACACACAACTGGCGTTATGATTTTGTCGCCATCTTTTAGCTGCTTGGGAAATCTTCTTGATTTTGCTGCAGCAATCATAAGGAGATTAGCCGAACTTCCAGAATTTGTTAAAATGCCATGGTTCTTTCCTAAATGTTTGGGAAACTCAAGCTCGAAATCTCGTCCTTGTCGGCCGAATATCAACCAACCACTAAGTAATTGTTTAATAGCGGCAGTATACTCATTAGTATCAAAAATTGGACCCGAATATGATACCCAATCTTCGCCGGCGGACCAACTCTCTTTTTCTTGTTTTTCAGAAATATACTCTTCTACTAAATTTAATATATTATTTAATTTTTCATTCATCAAACATCCAAATTACATAACATATTAATAACACATTCGAGCTTCATTGTCAAGAAATAAAATTATTTACTGCAAGAACAAGCAGCAGAATTTGGATTTTTCTTTTCCCAATCTTTAATGGCGGCTTTAATTGCATCTTCTGCTAAAACCGAACAATGAATTTTAACTGGCGGCAAAGAAAGCTCTGCCGCTATTTCTCCATTTTCTATTTCTTTCGCTTTTCCTATGCCCATGCCCTTAACCATAGTGGTGAGCAAAGAACTTGAAGCTATTGCTGAACCGCATCCAAAAGTTTTGAATTTGGCATCTTCTATTATGCCCTCATCACTAATCTTAACCTGCAATTTCATTACATCGCCGCATGCCGGGGCGCCCACAAGGCCTGTTCCCACAGACGTGTCACTCTTGTCTAAAGAGCCAACATTTTGAGGATTTTCAAAATGATCTATAAGTTTTTTAGAATAAGCCATATTATTTCCTTTGTTTCATATCGCAATCAACACGAAAACGATTCACCGCATCCACAAGTATTAGTAGCACGAGAGTTATTAAATTTAAATCCAGACGAACTCAAGCCTACTACATAATCTACAATCGTCTCCGAAAGCATGAAAACGCTTTTTTTATCAATGCAAATTTTAAGATTATCAAATTCAAACAATTTATCAATATTCTCATCAAATTCAGTTACGATATTCATAAAATAAGACATTCCCGAACAGCCGCCGCCCCTAACACCAATACGAATAAAATCGCCCGGATCAATCGAATTAGATAATTGCTTAATCGCTGTATCGGTAAATGAAACCACGATCAAGTCCCTCCCTTAGTAGATTCTTCGATCGAATCGAATATTTTAAGTTCTTTACCCTTTAAAGTAATTAATGGGGCATTCTCCCAAGTTTCTACTTCCTTGCCGCAGCCACTATCAAGCGAAACGGTGCCTATATTGTTCTTGTCAATGAAATCATCTGTAGTGAAGACCTTATCGTATCTTACTGGCACTTCTGAGTCTCCGTATGTCTCAGAAATAACATTCTCGATAAAGCCCTTATCAACACCACATATACAGGGCATGTTCTTCTTGGGATCAAACCATTTAATATTAAGGCCTCGATTAATAATATTGGCCAATGGCTCTTCAAAGAAGTTACCGAGGGAAACATGCTGATATGGACATGGCATAATGTCGCCGTATCTTGAAATTGAAACCATTCGCTTAACTGCGATACAACCAATATCTCTACCATAAGATGGAGTCATGTGAGTAAAAACATCATACTCTTCTTCAAATTGCTGCAGAATCTTTCCTTCTTTCTCGGTCATCATTTGTTCTGTCACGCCTTCGAAAGCTCCAACTGGCTTGGCGTATACAATATAAGTACCGATCTCTTTGTTCTTAGCGAATTCCAAGAAACTTCTCCACTCTTCAGTATAAATCCTATCTTTCCAAATCACTGTTGACAAAATAACGTGCAAATCGGCTTCTTTGCAAGCATCAATTGCTTTCATAACACGCGCCCAAGATCCAGGCTTTCTTCTAAATGTATCGTGACTATTTTCGTCGGCGCCGTCCAAACTCAACTGCATCTTATCAACGCCAATGGATTTTAGATGTTTTGCTCTTTTGTGATCTAAAAACCATCCATTCGAATCGCAAGCTAAAAAGAATTTATCAGGATCAATGGCTTTTACAAGCTGATCAAATTCTTTTAATAGAAGCGGTTCGCCGCCGGTGATTACAAAATTAGCCAAGCCCATTTCATCGGCTTCCTTTGATAATCTTCTAACGTCATCTAATTCAAATTTACGACGACCACTTGCCTTTTCCCAAGATCTTGGTACATAGAATTTATCAATACAACAATGTTCACAATCAAAATTACACAGATAATCATACTGGAATTGAAGAATAGCGATGCTTTCTCCATTGGCTAATTTTTCGGGATACTTCATCATCTTTTCATAAACGCGAGGCTTGGAAGAAGCCAGCCAATTCTGGCGCTTTTCAACTTGCTCTCCTTCAAAATCAACTTGCGTGTTTTGAAGCACTTTCCCGTCGCGAAGTTCTTGTGCTCTTTTTCTTATTTCTTCGTCCGATAGTACCGGGGCGAGATCAAATTTGTTCCCCTCTAAAACACCTCTGAACATTGTATCGTGTGAATTAGCCATTATTTTTTATTTCCCTTAATTACTTCTTCTGTGGTCAACGGTTTCTCGTATCTTTCTGACAGTTTTTTTTCGTCGGTACCATCAATCCGAACGCCGCCTCTATAAATAGGCGCCTCACTAGAGTTTGGCTCTTTTGTGTCTTCTTCATCAAAAAAAAATTCTACATTTGTTGCGGTAACAAACCAGATCTTTCCGTTGATATCCCTAACCCTATATTGCGGCAAAATTCTACCTCTAATATCATCAATAATTACTTTACTACCTTTTTTTAGGATCACGGTTGTGTTATTCTTTCCTTTGTGGATTTCATCTTCGATTATTGTTCCAACTTGATCGATAATTTTATTCCACCTTTTAGAAAACTCCTTTTGCCACGCTTCACCGGTTACATTAGATACGAATTCTTTCTTTTTTACGCTCATGTGTCGCTTCCTGATTCTCTTATCTCTACGAGTTCGATTATCATGTCCAATCCTTTATCGGGGGGAGTTCTATATCCATGAAATGTGTGAAAACTGCTGGCGCCCTCAGAGCCATAAGCCAATTTCGATGGAATGAGAAGGCGCCTTTTGCATCCGACTTTCATATCTAACAGCGCCTCATTTAATCCCTCGATTGAATCTCCTTTGTTATAGATGGTATCTTTCGGCGTTGCGGTGCCAACTATAATTTCTATAGGGCCTGCAAAGGGGCGATCCTCATATGTGCTATCAACCAAGTCATCAACATAGCATTCGTTGTCATAATCATATTCTGAAGAACTAGTACCAGATCCAAGATATAGGATATAATGTATCAATACAACATCTCCCACAGTAGGATTTTTACCCTGGCCTTCTGTAATTGTTTCCATTTTTAAACCGCTTTCTCTTGTGGCCGCATTCGATATAAGCTTTTGTTTGCTCATGTTATCTCCTTTAAATCACAATCTCTATAAAAATTCCAACGTTGTTTTCTTGATCAAGGCTATAACTGGTTTTGGATTAAGATTTAAGTCTTCAATCCGCTTAAGTACATGTTTATACTGCCAACCAACAATTATCACAATAGCATCGACAGGCTTATCTTTTAGCCGTTCGCATGGTAAAACTAGTTTTTGAGAAAGATGCGTATATCGATATTGTTTTGGCTCGAAATCGTCAACAACATACGGTATCTTATCCAAACACCCCATCATGGATAAATACATCAGCGTTTGGTGGCCGACGCCCCAAATTGTGGCTGACTCAAAATCATTTACAAAGTTATCGATATCTTGAATCAGTTGTTTTTGGCATTCTTTAAAAGGCAAAGCGGATAGTGGGGGGCGCTTTCTTACAACCGCAGATAAACTGTCGCCGCCCCAAACTTCCCGTATCCGTATTACATCAAAGCCGCTAGCTTCACAAACAAATCTTAAAGTTTTTTCTGTAAAATAAAATAAGTGATCGATAATAAATTCACCAAATATACGATCACGAATAATCTCATCGAAATTCGGAACTTCAATTATCCCCACTCCCGATCCTTCCAAATTATTGCAAATCTGAGTTAAAGTTTTTCTTGGGGACGGAAAGTGTTCTAGATAGTTAAACATCAAAAATGCATCATATTTATCTGGCTCAGGCTCTCTATCAACATTCACAATTTTTTTATTCTGCAAGCCAAACTCTTCGACAAACTCATCATACTGTTTCTGCCTAAAAGGGTCCAAATCCCACGGTTCAGATCGAATTGCTTCAGAATAATAATCCACCGGCTCGGCAGGTATTTGAATTGTTCCGCATCCTGTACATTCAAAAATTTCTAACGGAATTCCCAGATCATATGATATTGTTTTTTCATCTGGAAAATGTTGGGCCGCTTTTGGCTGTTGATTGTAGGTGAGAAAAGGTGCAAGTTTTGCTGCACAAATTTTACAATCTAGCTCCGTCATAGAGGCTCTAACGTGTTTTGCTATCATTTTATTTAATCTCCAATTTGTTTATCAAACAATCTAAATTGTCTGGTTCTCCGTAATCATTCATCGTGCAATCAGCACAAGGCCTAATTTTCTCTTTGTTTCCACATAAATGTTGGTTTTGTAATTCTTTAAGTTGGTGTCCTGCCCAAATTTTGTCAAAAGAAGAATCATTAATATTTCCTAACAAGTTTATACGCTCCCAATCAACACAGCAGGGCACAACATCTCCATCGGCACACACTTGCAGTCCTTTAAAAATTTGCACACATACTTCTTTTTTTTCAAAATTTTTATTCCACCTAGTCTTTTTTCCCTTCAACGGCGTTAAGCCTTCTTCAATATTTAATTCAGGCCATAGCGGAACTATGTTTTCTATATTCATTTCATCAGAAATCTTTTCAAATATATTAAAAAACTTTTTTTTATCTTGTTCTGTTTTAATCGACGGGCTCGCAATTTTTATATGTACAGTACATTGATTCTTATTCGCATACATTTTTTCAATATTTCTAACTATCTCAGAAAATTTAACTTTAGTGTTGGCAATATTTTGATATCCTGAGTCGTCTAGTGCTTCTACCGACACCACCAACCGTGTTACATATTGTGCAATATCTTCTACTATATCCCCTTTCAGCAAAGCGCCATTGGTTATCAATTCTATTTTTTCCGTTACTCTGCTTTCATACAAATATTTAATAAATTTTCCAAGTTGTTTATTTATTAATGGCTCTCCTTGGCCGCAAATCCTTATTAATTTCACCTTACTTTCAAAATTTTGTAAATCTAATACTAATTTTTTAAATGTTTCAAAAGACATTAAAGACGCCAACTCTTTCATCTTCAGTGGATTCATGTATTGGTGACAAAATTTACATTTAAAATTACAAAATCCGCTAGGTTCTATATAAACGACATAAGGTGTTTTTAACGGGATATTTTCCTTTAGATCAAATTTTCCCTTAAATACAGTAGAAGTAATTTCACTCACAGTTTTCCTTCTTAGTAAACAAACTGTTCTGGGTCTATCTCTACGTGACTATAAAAATCTAACAATTCTTTAATACCCTCATTTATAGAAGTAAGAGCGAATGGCAAATCATTAATAAGAACAGGATTCCCAAAATAGTCTTCTTTGCAACTTAAGGAACGGCTTACCGTTGGGCTGACCATATCATGCGAAACAACATCTTTTATCGGTATAATTTCTTTAATATGATTTATAATTTCTTCTGGGGAAAGCACGTTTCCCGAACAAATATCACTACTCTTAGGTAGGGTCTTAAAATTATGTATATAATATTCTACTATTCGACACAAATCATTTATATACATGTAATCGCATCTACCAATACGAGGAATTTTTATTGGCATCCCCAATAAAGCCTTGGCGCAAGCATTATTAATAAACCTATATCTCCAATCTGTTCCTGGCCCATACACAGAGTATAATCTTAAATTATAAATATTATTTTTATTTTGAGTAACCTGATCCATCATATACTTTGATAAACCATATGGTTTCTCTCGCTTCCACTCGGCGCCTGAGCCGAAATACATCATTATATTATAGTCACTTTCACATTGTACCAAATTATCAAACATTCGTAGATTATATTCTAGAACTTTATCGGCATTATTAGTAGAAAATTGCGGCGCTGCATCATATGTGGCGCAGTGGATAATTATATCAAATTTCTCATCTTTTAAAAATCCAGCAACTATTTCTCTATCTAATAAATTCAACTGACTTTTGGAGCATGCTGTGACATTATAGTTAGGAGATAAAGTCCTTTCTAAATTAGATCCTATAAATCCCTTTGCTCCGGTAATGAGAATCTTATTCATCAACCACCTCGATAAACATATTTTCTCTAAATTCTTTCCTATCCAAAAATGGTGCTAAATCTTCCATTGGGCGGGCACAAAAGCTCCCATCAGCTTTTTTGTATACTGATGTTTTTGGGGCAGTCACATGTGTGGTCGGAAGCATCACTTCACAAAGCGCGGCGCCCTCGGCATTAATCACTTCTTGTATTTTTGTATGAATATCGTCGGGGGTTTCTATTCTAGAATATGGGATCTCATAAGCGGCAGCATTCTTCTCTAAACTAGGAAGCGAAAGGCCACTGCTTTCACCGCTAGCGACCAAATTACCACCGAAATGTGTATTCTGCGTATTCCTAATAGATACGTACCCATTGTTATTGAGCACAAAAAACTTAATCGGCAAGTTTAGTCTCCTAACAGTTTCAAGTTCCTGTATGTTCATTATAAAGCCACCATCGCCATCAATACAAATAGTTTCCTTTCCACCAGCAGCGATACAGCCACCGATGGCGGCAGGAATTCCAAAACCCATTGGGCCCAAGCCTTCGCTATTGAACATTCTCATTCCCTTCTTCATTCTAAAAGCTTGCATTGTTACTTCGCTGCAGCCGCCAGAACTACCGGGAACAATCAACGCTCCTTCTGGTAACACATCTGATAAGGCGTCAATGAACACATAGTTGTTGACATATTCTTTTTGTTCCCAATATTCTGGTAAAACTACTGGATATTTTTGTTGCCATCGCTTACATTGGGCCAACCATTCAGAAGTGCTTATATCGATCTTGTCTTTCTGTAGGATTAATTCATCGATGAATTCGCCGGCATCTACAGGCATCGGATATTCAATATCCATAGAAAGTTTATTAATTTCATTTTCATCAATATCAACAATCACTTTTGTCGCCTCCCTAGCAAAATATTTGTGCTGGTATGCTGTTTGTCCGTGATCCAGGCGCGCCCCAATGCTGATAAGAAAGTCCGAATTCTGTTGTGAAAAGTTCGCTCCTCGCTGGCCGACGCCGCCGGGACGACCCACAAATAATGGGTCTTCTTCTTCCATATAATCAATTGCTTTCCACGTAAGCAACACTGGAATCTGTAGAATATTTGTCAATTCCGTGAACTGAACGATACTATCAGAAAGTCGTATTCCGTTTCCGGCCAGAATCACGGGCCTTTTAGAAGAATTAAGAGACTCAATTATGTTAGACACTTGTTCGCTTATATCGGTTCCATATTTCTTTTCAGAAACAAATCCAACTAAATTATTTTCATCAATTTCAGCAGCCTGCACGTCAAGCGGGATATCAATCCATACCGGTCCTGGCCGGCCCGAGGTAGCTAAATAGATAGCTTTTTCTAAATGATATCGTATTGAGGCCGGCTCCCTTACAGTAACGGCATATTTGGTAATGGCGCTGGCCATACTAACTATATCAATTTCTTGGAAACCAATTTGTCTAGTTCCTCTCCCGTTAATCATGTCCTTCCTTTGCACTTGACCAGATAACACCAACATCGGGGTCGAATCAAGCCATGCGGCTGTAATGCCGGTTATTGCGTTAGTGCCACCTGGGCCGGTTGTAACCAAACAAACTCCTAAATTATTTGTATATTGTCCATAGGCATCTGCCGCAATACTACAGGCTTGCTCATGCAGATTGCAAACAAAATTAATATTACTTTTGCCTATAGAATCGACAAGATGAATACATCCCCCTCCAGGCAAAAGGAAGATATCTTTTACACCTTGTTGTTCGATAAACCGAATCACATAATCGGATAATTTCATCTTATGCCGTCCAATGTGGTATAAATGTTTTTCTATTTTGGTTCTGTGCAATCACCAAATCAGTGTAATATGAATCGTCTTGATAATGTGTAGAGGAAACTTCTTCAATTATACAGCCAGCGCTCGATTCGAATTTGTGTCGAACTCCTGGCTCAATGGTAACAACATCTCCTTTATGAAGAAGCCGAGGTTTATTATTCAAATATAAAGTTACATCGCCGTATAACACAACAAAAGTCTCTTCTTTCTTTTTATGATATTGCTCTGGATGAGTCTGGCCCGGCAATGTAATAAGAAGCTTTTTACAGTATTCTCTATTGACCACAGTGATCATAGTGAGGCCCGTTTCATAAAATTTATCTATTCCATAATGATGTGAAATTTCCAGATTAACATCTCGCGGAAACACCACACCACTTTCTATTACAAATGATTTTACATTTTGTACTATTTCATACAACTTTTCTCTTAAATTCACTTCTACAACATCAGAAGCGCCAACCACCTCATTGATAACAAAATCCTTTTGTGCTGTAAATTGCGTGTACTTAGACATGTCATTAGCTAAAATCTGCCCTTCTTGACAGGGAAAAGCATAAAATACGTCATCTCTATTAACCACCTCTCCCTTTTTAATGTTTCGTTTGGCAAACACACCACGCTTAAACCTTCTCAAGTCTGATAACTCTTTGTCGGAAGCAGGGGGCCTACCAATTTCTTGCCCGCAAATTTGAAAAGCTGTGCGTGCCGAAGACAGCCACTTTGCAACTTGCTCCGGTGTGGCGGAATAGTCGTTTTTGGAATATTTATCAGTCACAACTGCTACGTGTTTTTCAAAAGCTTGGGCGCCCTTGGCAATTGCCAGAGGGACAATATTAGGATCGTTTGGGTCTTCATGAGTAGAATATCCAATTTTAATTTCAGGAAACCGTTCTCTTAATAAAGCAATCTGATTAAGCTGCAAATTGGTTGTTTTAGTGGGGTACTCACCCACGCAATGCATGATTGTCAAATCCTTGTTTCGATTTACAAAAAATGCCACAACATTATCAATGTCCTTCAGGGAGGAGCCAGCAGTCGAAGCAATAATTGGTATATTCGTTTCAGCGATCCGATTCAATAATGGCCAGTCAGTAAACGAACAACTAGCAATTTTAATAATTTCAAAATTCATTTCTTCAATTAGAGGAACAGAATCTTCATCAAAACCAGTACAAACTGTAATAAATCCTTGTTTTTCGGCTTCAGTCTTTAGCATCAAAAACTCTTCTCTTGTAAGAGCAGTTTCAGTAAATCTCTTAACATATTTTAAGTCCATCCTATCCTTATAGTCTGGATGGATAAACGTATCGAAATTTCTGAATTGGAATTTAATAGCAAAATCAAATTCATTATACTTTTTCTTTACTTTAGCAAATTCTTGAATTATTTTAATACCATGAGATACTTCTCCCATGTGATTATTTGCCATTTCAAAAATAAACAATGGCTTGTTCATATATTTTTCCTATAATGTGCTTATATTATAACCGATTCTAATCAAAGATTCCACTTTTTTTTCCAATAATCTTGAATTATTCTATCGTAAT
>Ga0209128_1001713_pt1 | contig 14715 bp, 15 predicted proteins | sample ETNvirnome_6_100_FD_184072 | JGI IMG/M metagenome (GOLD analysis project Ga0209128, IMG submission 184072) | Marine viral communities from the Pacific Ocean - ETNP_6_100 (SPAdes) (version 2) | ecosystem: Environmental > Aquatic > Marine > Oceanic | place: Pacific Ocean | collected 2013-06-19 | reverse complement strand
TTTGATTCTAGTAACGAAAGAATTACTATAGGTTCAAAAGCCAGTTTAACTGATAGTAATACTGGACTTTATTTAGGAACAGATGGAATGGCATTAGGAGCGAGTTCTGTATTTAAAGTTACTGCAGTTGGAGCTTTAACAGCGACAAGTGCAACAATCCAAGGAGATATAATAGCAGCACATATTAGAACTACAAGTGGTTCAATTGGTGGTTGGACAATAGGGGCTGATAGTCTTACTTCAACAAATATAGGATTAGAGTCTGGAGGAAGTGCACAAATATTAGTCGGACATGCTACAACATATGCAGACGCTGAAATAGGATTTAAAGCAGATGGTTCTGGTAAAGTAGCAGATGGAAACTTTAGTTGGGATACATCTGGAAATGTAACTGGAGCAGGAACTTGGACAAATAGTGCAATTATAACTGGGGGAACTTTTAGAACGGGAACGCCTGGAGCGGCAGGGGACGGATCAATAGAAATAAAGGGAAGTGATAATGCATTATATGCATATAGTGCAAGTAATGCTGTAGCTGCTGTTAAGTTAGGTAAGGCAGTGTCAAGGGGGTGGTCTACTGGATATCATAGTTCAGGTTATGAACCTGACTATGGACTGATAATGGGGAATAATACTAACGGTGTTGCTAACGGCCCCATAGCTGGTTCGTTGATTCATATGAGTGGAATTTCTTTTGGAACATCTGGTACTCATGGAGAAACAATGATAAACCATGCGCAGTTCAAAATGTTAGATAGGACTACTGCTAATCAAGCTAAATGGGGATATAATGATTGGAAAATGGAAGTCGTTAAAAAAGATATGGCAAAATCAAATAGTAGCAACAATAACTTAGCTGCGATTTTCGGTTCTTTTCAAACTACCGTAGCTGATACTGGTTCTGCTACTATTAAAAGAATTGGCGTATATGGGCATGCCTACAACAATCATGCTAATACTACAACTACTCAAGTAGGAATTTATGGGTCTGCTGCATATTCCACTGCTCCTGCATATGCAGGTTATTTTAATGGTGATGTTCATATTGCTGGTACATTATCAAAAACAGGAGGTTCTTTTTCAATTATGCATCCAGATCCTGCAAAAAGTGGTTCAATGGCATTACAACATTCATTTGTTGAATCACCAAATGCTGGTGATAATCTTTATACATTTGTTGTTTCTGCTTCTGCTGATAATCAAACTGTAGTAACAAGTTTACCAAGTTATTGGGAGTTTTTAAATAAGAATCCAAGAATGTGGATACAAGCACAAGATCAATTTGCACAGGCATATGGTGAAGTTAGTAGTTCTTTAAAACAATTTTCTGTAACAATGGAAAGGGCTGGCTTATATGATGTGATGGTTATTGGGACAAGAAAGGATAAAGATATTCAAGGCTTTAAAGGAGTTGAAGTATCTCAGAGTGCTGTGCCAGGTGAGTGGGATCCAACATCCGATCCTGCTTCGCTTCTAGTATCAAACACAGATGATTAGTAAAGTAAAATATGTATTATAGGATAAAATAAATGGCAAGTTTAACCAAAACAGGAATATCAGACGGTAATACCTTAACAGCCGTAATGATTACGGATTTGTATGATGCTTTTATTGGCTCTAAGAGTTATGATAATATTGCTATTAATAATTCTTCACTGAGAGTTACAAATACTGGTAAAATTTCAATTGGTACTACAAGTACTACTTATGCAGTTAATGTTTCTGGTACAGTATCAGCTTCTGCATTTATTGGTGGTTCAACAACTTTAGACGACTAATAGATATTTACAGGTTTTATTTTAAATAATTAAAATTGTATAATATAATCATACCATATATTTATAATTGAGTAAGTTTATCTATATGGAGAAGATTGTTGATTAATCTTAAAGAATTAGCCACTCAAGTAATTTTAGAGGGTGTTTACGACCCAGGTATTTTTAAAGCTATCTTTTTAGCAGGTGGACCGGGAAGTGGTAAAACGTATGTGGCAGGTAAATTATTTGGTATTCCAGCTGGAGTAAATCTTTCACCGTTTGGTCTTAAAATGGTTAATCAAGATGCTGAACTTGAATATTTCTTGAAGAAATTTGGATTTGGAGTGGATATTGATAAGATGCCTACAGATGTTTTTAGACAACTTACAGATCCGGGATACAAAGATTATACTGGATTAAGAACTCATGCTAAAGATTTAAGTGCACAAAGATTGGAGTTGTATAAGAAGGGTAGATTAGGATTAATTGTAGATGGTACAGGACATAAATTTAAGGATGTTAAAAAACAACGTAAAGAATTAATAGATTTGGGTTATGATACTTATATGGTATTTGTAAATACAAGTTTAGATGTAGCACAAAAAAGAAATATGGAAAGACCTCGCAAACTTCCGGTTGAGGTAGTTGAAAAATCGTGGAAAGAAGTTCAAGATAATATGTCTTATTTTCAAGGTATATTTGGTTCTTCCAATTTTTTACTTGTAGATAATTCTAAATTTTTATCTGAAAAGGAAGCCAATAAAAAATTTAATATGTTGGTTACTAAAGGAGTTGGTAAATTTATGAAGAAACCAATTAAAAATAAGTTAGCAAAAAAGTGGGTTGAGAAACAGAAGGTTTTTAAAAAGAAATAGGAGAATTAATTATGTGGGATATTGTATTCATTATTAGTATGTGGCTTTATTGGTTTAGTGAAGGATGTACAGAAGGATATACATTTGCTAAACCTAAACGTAGAAAAGAAAATAAACTAATATGTGGTCGTGTAGGAGAGGGAGTGGCCAAGGTGGATTATCACACTTGGAGACTTGGAGAAAACTTAGGTACAATAGGGCTTCTTGTAGGTGCTTATTTTTCAACAGCAGCTGTTTTAAATTTTGGATTGTTTCTTGTAGGAAGTTGGTTAACAGGAACTTGGATATATGAACGGGCATTAAATTATGTTTTTTCTAATGATTTGTTTCCACAAAAGGAGCCATATCATTTGTTGGGATTAACGATACCACGAAATCAGATTGTTGAAGGTATTATAACAGCCGGGTTGGGTGCCGCATTATTGATAGCAGGAGTTATGGTATAGATGCAGACAACTAAATTAACAGAATATCTTATAGAACCATTTTTAGTAGAACAGGTAAAAGCTAAAAAGGTTGTAGGAGTATATTCAGGTCGATTTCAACCATTTGGTCCACATCACAAGAAAACCTATGAGTGGTTAAAGAAGAAGTTTGGTAACGCTTATATTGTAACGAGTGATATTAAGGGAGGTTCACGCCACCCAATGAATTTTAAAGAGAAGAAACGTCATATGATGAAAATGGGAATACCTTCTAATAGAATTATCAAAGTAAAAAATCCATATGTAGCTAAAGAACTGACCGAAAAATTATCAGAAGATACTGCAGTTGTTTTTGCATTTGGTGCCAAAGATGCCGGTAGATTAGCAAGTGGTAAATATTTTCAGGACTACAAGAAGAATAAGAACAATTTGGTTGGTTATGAAGAGCATGGATATGTTTTAGTAGCACCTCATATTTCAATGAGAGTAGGTGGAATGGAAGTTAGTGGAACTTCTATGAGAGAACTTTTAGGTCATCCTAAATACGAAGGTGGCGGAGAACGAAAAAAGTTATTTAAAAAAATGTTTGGTTATTTTGACCAGGGTGTTTTTAATATGTTGACTAATAAGTTTAGAAAGTTGTATGAAAAATTGGATATATCAGTAAGAGAGTTTGAAGGTGATAAGATAGGTGATTTTTTAACTACTATTGATATGAAAGAACTTATAAAAGAATCCAGTACCAGCGTTAATTTTGAAGTTGATGATGGACCACCTATTCATTATAGGGGATTTAGTGATTATAAAAGAGTTACTAAAGCATGGATAGATGATATGTATAAAGGTTTAGGATGGAAAGTAGTTCACTATATTTTGTCTAAAGGAGCAGTCGATCCAGATTTTGATTATACTATGAAATACTCGGTTGTTCCAGCAGTAGCTTATGGTAGATCACATTCAGGAAAATATGGTGAACGATTTGGTGTAAAAGAACCAATTAAAAAATATCAAGAAAGGTTAAACGGAGTTTTGTCTACTCTTGGTTGGGAAGTTGTTAAGTGGATGGGTCTTAAAGACGATTTTAGTGGAGTTTCTGGAGTAGAAGTTGAGGCACCAGTTGCACCTGGTATTGATGGAGAGGATTCAAATACACAGAGAGCAGAGAGAGATAAATTAACAGGCAGTAAACTTCATAGTATAGAAGAAATGATTGATTTGTCTGATTATATTAGTTTGATATCAGGTAATAAAATTAAAGAAGATGTTAAGTATGGTGGAAAGTATAATGAAGTTGGTTTTATAGAAGATATAGAAATAAAGGGTATAGGTAAATTAAAAGCAAAGTTTGATACTGGAAGTGAAGTATATAGTGCACTACATGCTGAAAATATAAAACAATCTAATGGTATGGTTGAATTTGATATAAATGGAAAACATCTCAAAAAGAAAATAATAAGAAAACAGAAAGTAGATGTTGGTAGTAAGAATATAGAAGATAGGGTTGTAGTTGAATTTCCTATGAAGTTAGGTAAAAAAACATATCCATCTGTTAGATTTTCATTAGCAAATCGAAGTGCTAATGAAACAGAAGTTTTAATGAGCAGAGATTTTATAGACAAGTATGATTTTGTAGTAAATGTAAATGAAGAAGATATAAAACCAGATATAATTAAAAGTTTTGTTATAAGAGACACTCTGAATACTAAATTGTGGGATGGTGATAAGTTAAAACCAGAAATTAAAAAGAAACTTTTGGCCATTGGTAAGAACTTTTTTGAGGATTTAGAATTAGAACCAAATGTAAAATTGCAAGATATTACTTTAACCGGCAGTATTTCAAATTATAATTGGTCTAAATTTTCAGATGTAGATTTACATTTACGAATTGATTTTAGTCAAGTAGATGATGATGAAAATTTTGTACAAAATTATGTATTGGCGAAGAAAACAATTTGGAACAATAAACATGATATTAAAATTTATGGATTTCCAGTAGAAGTATATGTAGAAAATGTTGGAGAGTCTCACGTTGCTTCGGGGTTATATTCTATATTAAAGGATGAGTGGATAGTAATACCAAAGAAAAAAGAATTGCAAATAGATTTAGATGATATTCGTTCTAAAGCAGAAGGTTATTTAGGTTCAATACCAGTATTACAGCAGAAGATGAAAGATGGTAAGTATGATGAAGTGGTTGAAATGGTAGAAAAAATTCAAGAAAAATTAAAGAGAATGAGAAGTTCTGGTTTAGAACGGGGCGGGGAGTTTTCAGTTGAGAATCTTGCATTTAAAGCGTTAAGAAGGTCGCCTTTTATTAGTGATATTATTCAAATGAAGAATGATGCGTATGATAAAAAAATGTCAATGAAAGAAAGAATCAATTTAGATGATGAAGTTAGGTTACTTGTTGAGGGGGGAGCCTATGGACACATGAATCATCCATTTGATGATAAGGATTTAACTTTTGGAGATTTGAGAACAATCATAGATTTGGGATTGCAGGGAAATCTCGATAGAGAAGAAGCAGTAACAGAGAAAACAGATGGTCAAAATTTGATGATTACTTGGAAAAATGGTAAATTATTGGCAGCAAGAAATAAAGGTCAAATTAAAAGTAAGGGAAAACGTGCTATGTCTGCTGCAGGAGTTGCTAGAAAGTTTAGTGGTCGTGGTGAAATTAAGAAAGCGTTTGTTTTTGCAATGAAAGATTTAGAGAAAGCTGTAGGGAAATTAACAGACAAACAAAGGAAGAAGATTTTTGACGAAGGAAGTAACTTTATGAATTTGGAAATCATTTATCCTACTACAGCTAATGTAATAGATTATGATAAAACAGTTTTACAATTTCACGGAGCCATTAAATATGATGATAGTGGAACAGCAACAGGTACAGTTCCTGGTTCAGGTAGAATATTACAAGGAATGATTAAACAAGTAAATCAACATATACAAAAACATTTTAAGATAGAGAAACCAGTATTTTTAAAAGTTCCAAAACATCAAGATTTTTCTTCAAAAAGAAGTTCTTATTTTAGTCAATTAGATAAATTGAAGAAACAATATGCTTTAAAAGACACAGATACACTATCTATATACCATCAAAGGTATTGGGAAGAATATATTTACAATGCTACAAAACAATATAAGTATACTATGCCCAATAAAGTATTAGTGAATTTAACAAAACGATGGGCATTTGGTGATAAGTCTTATAAAATACAGCAAATAAAAAATGATATAGATAATGAGAAGTTTTTAGATTGGGTTTTATCTTCAGATAAAGTAGATGTAGAAAAGAAACAAAAAGAAAACATGAAACCGTTTGAGATATTATTTTTCAGTCTTGGTGCAGATATACTTAAAAATATAGATGGATTTTTAGCAGCCAGCCCAAAAAAAGCAGTACAGAAAATTAGAAAAGATGTTAGTAAGGCAATAAAAGATGTGAGAAAAGGTGGAGATTTAAAGAAGTTAAATAGACTTAAACAACAACTTTCTAAATTAAATGCAATAGGTGGTTTGGATGCTGTTGTTCCAAGTGAAGGAATAGTTTTTAAATATAATGGAAAAACTTTCAAACTAACCGGGAGTTTTGCTCCAATAAACCAGATTACTGGTTTAATGACATTTTAGGGAGGTTATTATGAGTAAAGAAATAGAAAGACAAAATAAAGCAATGCAGTCTATATTAAGAGGTGAAGAACCAGAAAAACGCGTATTTTTTGGATATGAAGGTGATAAAGAATTAGCTAAAAAAGAATTTGAGGAAGCTCAAAGACAAATTGAAGAGAAATTAGACGCAACTAAAGAAGCAAGAATGCCTTGGTTTTGTCCTAAATGTGATGCGGTTATGAAGAAACGATTAGACGACAAGTTTTGGAGATTGTATGGATATTGTTTTGATTGTCAGGTAAAAGTTGAAAATAAAATGAGAATAGAAGGGCAGTGGGAAAATTTTGAAAGAAAAAAGGTATTAGAAAATAGAAAATCGTGGATTTTAGATCAAATTGAAAATGTACGTGAATGGAAAGAAAAGGCAGGCAAAGTTAAATTTCATAATCAAGTAACACCTGATGGAATTACATTAGATGAAGAAAAATGGAATTCAAATCAAGATTTCATACGTAAAATGGCAGATGAGGCTTTAGAATTGTATGAAAGTATGAAATCGGAAGTTGAAAAAGAATTAAATGATATTTATGAATAGGAAAGTATATCAAAAGGAGATAGATAATGACAGCAAAGGAACAACTACGAAAAATAATTAGAGAAGAAATAAAATCAGTTTTGGATGAAGCAGATATTGAAGATACAAAACTGCCATCTCAGGTAGAGAGATATATGAAGAGATTTATATCTGCAGTTAAAGACGCAAGGTTAAATAGGAGAAAGATATTAGCGATTTTAATGAGAGTTATTGGAGCATTGGGTCTAACAAAGGCTGATTTGCAAAAATATACTCAAAAAGTTAGAAAAGAAATTTAACTATGGGATTTGTAAAAAAGTTGATTTTTAGTGTAGTTACATTATTTAGAAAGAATAAATTGGATAGAATACAGAAAGAAATTGAAAAAACAAAAATTAGTAAAGAAGATTCGGAAGAGGCCGTGGAATTCCTACGAAAATTTTCCAAGAGAGAATCTTAGTATATACATATATATAATAAGGAGAAGTTAAATGCCAATTATAAATGATACAGGTGGACAGTTTGTTCAAGGACCAAACGGTAGAACTGACGCAGGATGGCACGGCCGTCAACAGCCACAAGCAAGTGGTTCTTTAGGGCTAGGCAAGTATAATAAAATACATTCTGTAACTGCTGGACAAGTCTTTGATGCCACAGGATCAAATGCTGGTGCAGCCGCTTTTATTGTTGAAAATGTGATGGATGCTGTTATTGAAGCGGCCAATGGTGGTCAGATAACCGCAAGTGGATCATTAGATCAAGGAACTCTATATGAATTTGGAGTTATTAGGGTGGTTGCTGGAACAGCTGGTATTGTTCATGTTCTGTATAAATAATAATGACTAAACAACCTAATTTTAAAGAAGCAATTAAGGCTGAATATGTTAGATGTGCACAAGAACCAGCACATTTTCTTAGAAGGTATTGTATAATTCAACATCCAATAAAGGGCAAAATTCCATTTGCCCTGTTTGATTATCAGGAAAAGACGTTGAATGATGTGAATGAACACAATAATAATATTATTTTGAAGGCTCGACAGTTAGGAATATCAACATTAACTGCTGGATATGCATTATGGATGATGACATTTCAGAGTGATAAGAACATATTGGTTATTGCTACGAAACAAGATACAGCAAAAAATTTAGTTACAAAAGTACGGGTAATGCATTCAAATCTTCCAAGTTGGTTAAAACAAAGATGTGTTGAAGATAATAAATTGTCATTAAGGTATAAAAACGGATCTCAAGTAAAAGCAATTGCAAGTACAGATGAAGCAGGACGTTCAGAGGCACTGTCATTATTGATTATAGATGAGGCGGCATTCATTGAAAAAATAGATTCAATATGGACTGCAGCACAAAGTACTCTTGCAACAGGTGGTAAATGTCTTATATTATCCACTCCAAATGGAGTTGGAAATTTCTTCCATAAAATGTGGGTTGAGGCAGAAGATGGAATAAACGATTTTAATTTTATAAAATTACATTGGTCATTACATCCAGATAGAGATGAAGAATGGAGAAAAGAACAAGACAAGTTACTTGGACCGTCTCTTGCAGCACAGGAATGTGATTGTGATTTTATTACATCTGGACGTACAGTTGTTGATGGTCTTATATTAGAAGAGTATAAGGAAACTCAAGTTTGTGAACCATTAGAAAAGCGGGGTGTTGATGCAAATCTATGGGTTTGGTCGCCACCTAATTATACAAAAGATTATATAGTGTGTGCTGATGTTAGTAGGGGGGATGCAACAGACTTTTCTGCACTTCATGTTATAGATGTAGAGAGTATGGAACAAGTAGCAGAATATAAGGGTAAAATTTCAACTCGTGATTTTGGAAACCTTTGTGTTAATACAGCTACTGAATATAATGATGCATTATTGGTAATAGAAAATGCCGCGATTGGTTGGGCAGCAATACAACAGGCGATTGATAGGGATTATAAAAATTTATTTTATATGAGTAAAGATTTACAGTATGTAGATACTCAAAATCAAATGACAAACAAACACAGGTTAGCTGAAAGGAAGATGGTGCCTGGATTTACAATGTCAATGAAGACACGACCTTTGGTTGTGGCAAAATTAGAAGAATTTTTTCGTGAAAAATCCGTAATAGTTCATTCACATAGATTGGTTGAAGAACTGTTTGTGTTTATTTATAATGGACAGCGAGCCGAAGCAATGGCAGGATACAATGATGATCTTGTGATGAGTTTTGCAATAGGTTTATGGATAAGAGAAACGGCATTAAGGCTTAGGTCAGAAGGAATTGAATTAATGAAAAAGACAGTAAGCAATATTGCGGTAAATGAAGCGGTTTATACTCCAAAAGACGTTTCTTATGGAAAAGAATGGGAGATGGAAGTTGGTCCAAATAAAGAACGAGAAGATTTAACTTGGTTAATTAAATAAGAGGTAGAAAATGGCAGACAAAGATTTTTACAGTAGATTAAAACGACTTTTTTCAACAAACGTAGTTGTTCGGAATATTGGAGGTCGAAGATTAAAAATCGCTGATACAGAACAAGCTCAGGCATTATCAAGGCGGTTTCTTGTAGATAGGTTTACAAAGTTATATTCAAATATACAGTCATCTTCATTGCGTGCAGAACAACAGTATAAAGCACAACAGAGACTTGGACTTTTCAAGGATTATGAGCAAATGGATCAAGATCCAATTATTGCATCTGCACTTGACATTTATGCAGACGAAAGTACTATGAAAAGTGAATATGGAAATGTTTTGGAAATTAATACTGATAATGAAAATATTTACGATATCTTACATAATCTTTTTTATGATATATTGAATATAGAATTTAATTTATGGCCTTGGGTTCGCAATATGTGTAAATATGGAGATTTCTTTTTACATTTAGATATAGCAGAAAAATATGGAATTATAAATGTATTTCCAGTTTCCGCATATGATGTAGTTCGGATTGAAGGTGAAGATATAGAAAATCCTTATTATGTGAAATTCGCGGTTGAAGCAGAAGATTATAGGTTTGGTGGAATGCAAAGAAAGCATACAGGAAATAAATCTGGTGTTCACGAAAACGAATTTGAAAGTTATGAAATTGCACACTTTAGACTTTTATCTGACGCAAATTTTATTCCGTATGGTAAATCTTCAATAGAATCTTCACGTAAGATATGGAAACAGTTAATGTTGATGGAAGATGCTATGTTAATTCATCGTATTATGAGAGCACCTGAGAAGAGAGTTTTCAAAGTTGATGTAGGTAATATTCCACCGGCTGAAGTTGACAATTACATGCAGAAAATTATAACTAAGATGAAGAAGGCCCCATTTGTTGATGATGCATCAGGTGAATATAATTTGAGATATAATATACAAAATGTAACAGAGGACTTTTTCATGCCAGTTCGTGGTGGTGATAGTGGAACTCAGGTTGATTCATTGCCAGGTTTAACTTATGATGCTATAGATGATATTGAATATCTTAGAAATAAATTGTTAGCGGCTCTTAGAATTCCAAAAGCGTTTCTTGGATATGAAGAGGAAGTCGGTTCTAAAGCTACACTTGCCGCAGAAGATGTTAGGTTTGCACGTACTATTGAAAGAATTCAGAGAATAACAATTAGTGAATTGACTAAAATAGCCATCGTACATTTATTTGCACAAGGATATAAAAACGAAGAACTTGTAGATTTTGAATTAAATTTAACAAATCCATCTACGATTTATGAGCAAGAGAAACTTGAACTTTGGAGTACTAAACAAGGTCTAGCAGCAAGTCTTATGAGTGATAAAATAGTAGATTCAGAGTGGGTTTATGAGCACGTGTTTAAATTTACAGACGAGGAAAAGGAAGAGGTAAGATTGGGTATTATTAAAGACCAGAAACGCAAATTTAGATGGGACCAAATAGAAACTGAAGGTAATGACCCAGTTCAGAGTCATCAGGCAGTTGGAACTCAAGGTTCTATGCAACAAGGCGGAGGTGAAGAACCAGGTGGAATGGCTCCAGATGAGTTAGCGTCAGAAAAGGAAAAGTTTGGAATATCTAGAACAGGACGAGAATTAGATATGGAAATGCCCGAAGATGGTTGGCCAGGAAGTGGGAGACCAAAAGAAGGCCCGAAATATGGTAAAGATGGTTCTGCAAGGGGTAGAGATCCATTAGGAGCTCATGATAAGAAGAAGGGGGGAAGTAGTTCTCCAAAATATAAAGGATATATGGGACGTGGAATAGCTTTGGCTCAATATGATGCTTTGAAGAAAAGCCTTGGTGGAAAAGTTGGAAAAACAGAGAAAAAGATTATTTTTGAGACAGCAGATGTAGAAGAAGAATATAAAAATGAAGTATCGAAAGGCACAGATGATTAATTTTAAGAAGTTTTTATATTTATAAATGAATAAGTATATTGGAGTGGATAAATGTCTAATGATATAAAGCATAAAAAGATAAGAAATACAGGACTTTTATTTGAATTATTGACGAGACAGATTACTGTTGATGTGCTCAATGATACAAAGTCACCGGTTGCAGTTAAATTATTTAAAAAGTTCTTTAAAGAAGATACAGAACTTGGAAAAGAATACCAATTATATCGTGTATTAATGGAAGAAAACTATAGTTCAGAGGCAAAAGCAAATTATCTGATTAACGAAGTATTAAAAGCACGAAAGAAACTTAATGAAAGTATATTAAGAAGGGAAAAATACAATCTTTTAAGGGAAATCAAGAAACAATTTGTTTTAGAAGACTTTTTTCGTGCCAGAATTCCTAATTTTAGAGTTCTTGCCTCCATATACAAAATATTCAAAATGGAATCTGCTAAAAGGGAATTCAACCCAAAAGAAGTAACTCAAGGTAGATATAGTGTTATAGAACATATAACTCGGAAAAAAGTTGTTCCAAAATCAATTGATAATAAATTAGTTGAACACTATCAAAAACAAGAAAAAGATTTAAGGTTGTTAAGCTATCAAATTTTAGTTGATAAGTTTAACAAAAAATATAAAACATTGAATTCTATGCAGAAGAATTTGTTGAAAGAATATATTAGCAATATCTCCAATACAAATAAATTAAATGAATTTATTAAGAATGAAGTTGCAAATGTAACAAAGATTCTTAAAAGGTTTATTCCGAAAGTTGATGATAAAGTTACTAAGATTAAATTGACTGAAGCTATAAAACAAACAGGTTCATTAACTGCGGGAAGAATTGTAAAAGACAAACAGGTTGTAGCATTGATGAGATATTATGAATTGATCAAGGAGCTACGAAATGTCTGTCGATCTTAAAAAGTTAAGAGAAATAATTAGAGAGCTAATTCGGAAAGAATTAAAAGAAGCCTCTGTTACGGCTAATATCGCTGGATACGAAACTCCTCGTGCATTTAAACCCAAAAAGAATAAAAAGAAAAATAAAATGGGGTATGATGAAGGTCATACTGATCCATTAGTAGGAACTACTTATTCAAGATCAATTGACCCCAAATTAGCTAAAGTATTATGGAAGAAAAGACTTGGAGAGGGGAAGTATCATCAATGGAGAGATGACCCTGATAGAAATCCAAGACAAAAAATTGGAAGTTCAATACGGGAAGTCAGGAATCAACTCACGGAATTAGAAAGAGTTGTAAAAATGAATGTAAAACTTAAAAATGAAATGGGAGTATCTCCACAGGATTATTGGAAAAATACTCATAAAGCTTTAAAAAGGATAAGCGAAAGATTAGTAAAGTTAGCTAATAAGATTGGTCAGTTATATTAAATTATATTTTTGTCATGGGCAAAGAATGGAAAAAAGAACGGGATTCCGTAGCGTCTCGATTATTAAAAACCAATTGGCTACAAAAAAGATGGTTGAGGGGAATTTGGAAGCTCGACAAAGTGAGAGCTATAGAAAAAATTGACAGTTGGATTAAACATCTCAAAGAAGTGAGAGATGAGATTATAAGAATGAGAAGTTAAATAAAGGAGAGGTAAAATGGCACTAAAGGACTTAATTGAAGACAAAACAAAATTTATTCGATTGGATGCTAACACACCACATAAAGTAGGTAAATATGGATCTCCACAATCATTTGATGTTAACGGATACACGGTTACAGGAAAGGGTGGTCATATTAATCCACACCACGGCGGAACACAATCGGGTGGCCTACCAAAACATCCAGCTGCACATACGTCAAAAATGGAAACAACTTTTGGAAAGATAGGAGTGGTGAGAACATTCCATCAAATAAATAAATTAAAGACAGAGGGATAAAATGAGACAATTAATAGTAGATGTATTACCGTTTGAAATCACACCACAACAAATTGACGAGTCCATTAAAGAAAATAATGGTAAGTTAGTTGTTACTGGAGTTTTACAACGGGCAGAAGCAAAAAATCAAAATGGCAGAGTTTATCCGAAGGACGTTCTTACGCGTGAATCAAAAAAATACGCGGACACTTTCATTAGAGAGAGTAGAGCACTTGGAGAACTTGATCATCCAGATAGTTCAGTCGTGAACTTACAGAATGCTTCTCACAACATTAAGAGAATGTGGTGGAACAATAATGATTTACTTGGAACTGTTGAAGTATTAGGAACTCCTGCTGGAAACATTTTGAAAGAATTATTTAGAAGTGGAATTAAACTTGGAATTAGTTCACGTGGTTTAGGTTCAGTAGAAGATATTACTGAAGCAGGAGAAGGTGAGACACAGGAAGTCCAACCTGATTTTGAGTTAATTGCTTTTGATTTTGTATCTAATCCATCTACACAGGGAGCTTTCATGTATCCTATGAACGAGTCGGTTGATGTAGAAAGAAAACCGCATGAATGTGGGAAATGGTGTAAAGTAGAACATATAATTAATGACATTATTCGAGGAGTATAAAAATGGATGCTAAACTCAAGGAACTTTATGCGGTAGTAAAAGAACAGTCAGATGCGGCCAAAAAGGCTAAAGCTATGGGTTTAGTTTCCAAAGGATACGGAAGGTGGGCAGACCCGAAAACTGATAAAGTTGTTGCACAGACTAAAAAAGGCAAGTTAGAGCCAATTGGCGGGGATAAAGGTAAAAAGAAAGCCACAAAACAAGATGTAGATTCTGATATGTATGCTCAAGATACTTGGGATAAATTTGGTGGAGATACTGGAACGGATGCAGATTTTCAAGGTGAACCGCCCGAAGGTGCGAGAGAACCTGATGATGATTATGATCCTGAAACTGGTGAATTTACTGGAGATGACGAGTTTGCACTAAGTGGAACTGATACAGATGATCCAGCAGGTGGTAGGGGTGATGCTTGGATGCACGGTGATGAAGAACCAAAGGAAAAACGTCCAGGTGGAAAACAAGCAGTAGATGATTCAAGACGAAAGGCAGTTCAGAGTGGAATGGCATTAAAGAAGGCAGAAGGTGAATTTGGTATGGATAGTCCAGAGTATGAAGCTGCAAAAGGAGCAGATGATGAAGCACAGGGAGA
>Ga0209128_1001704_pt1 | contig 14770 bp, 4 predicted proteins | sample ETNvirnome_6_100_FD_184072 | JGI IMG/M metagenome (GOLD analysis project Ga0209128, IMG submission 184072) | Marine viral communities from the Pacific Ocean - ETNP_6_100 (SPAdes) (version 2) | ecosystem: Environmental > Aquatic > Marine > Oceanic | place: Pacific Ocean | collected 2013-06-19 | reverse complement strand
TCGTAACTATCACCAAATTCTCCGCTCTTGCTTTCTAAGACAAAATTTATAGAGTTACTTACTGTCAAGTGGCCAGTTTTCTCTATTGACTTCATCTCGAAATGATCCGTATTCAGGACAGACCCCGTAAACACATCCAGCGCATATTGAGAGCTAGCATTTGATATCGTACCAGTAACTACTCCGCTCAGATCAAACTTAGAAGGAAGCGCCACAGTTAGTTTTCTGGGCTCTTTCGAATATATATTTAAATGCGTATTTAAGTCTGTTCCGCTTGTCTCCACAAAGAAATTTTGAATTTTGTAGTTAGTCCTATTGGCTGACTTCCTGTAAGCTTCACCGTTTATGTAATAAAAATAGAGCGACTGATCTACAACTCCAGAAAAATCAAACTCCTCATCTTTATCGTAGCTATAGAACAAATTGCTATTTGAATCATAAAGCCCGCCTTTTATAAATTTAAAATTAAAGCTCTTATTTAAGGCTCCAGAAAACCCAAAACAACCGCTCCCAGTTATATTACTAAACGAAGTCCCCTCCATCGTAAAGGTTAACCCTTTGTCGTTTTTAATGTTTCTGTAGTCTTTGCCGCTGAAAATTATCATTTTAATTCCTAAAATGCGAAGTTAATATTTTTATCATTGGAATAACATTTTCTTTATTCACGAACTGCTTTGGAAGCGACCTAAACGTAACCTTAGTTGTTGATCCGGAGCTCCCGAACGAAAACGACAAGGCAGACAACCCTTGACTTATTGAAAAATCACTAGAAAGCTCTGAAAAACGATTGGATGGAATGGTTGCGGAAAGAGACTGGTTTCTTCCAGAGGAACCAGACGGGATAGAGGACTGAATAGCTGTATGATATTCCGTTAAAGCTTTCTCTGTGTCATTCCCTATAGTCCCCATGTAGTCTGCTATTCCGTCCCTGACTACATAAGAGGACCCATTAATTAAAGTGTTTTCTCCTCCTGTGTCGCTAGTGAAAAGAACCCCATTTGTCATGTCTTCTTCCACGACATCCACATGAGCTGACTGGAGCGGGCCAATATCATCATCCTGATCATAGTCACTCCAATTTTCTCTAAAAAACTTTAATCCTCTTCTAGATAAAAAGTTTGTATAGTTGATTGTTTCTATTCTGTTAAATCTGGTAGTTGAAGTTGCCCTTGCTCCAACAGGACAGTATATTGTTCCTCTTACTCCTAGCTTACCTTTGACAGAGACACCAACAGATTTGATAGAGTGAACAGCAGGCTGCAAATTAGATCCGTTTTGCGCAGTGCCCCCACATATGTATTCAGCTATGTCCACAGCGCAAGAAGGCTTACATTTATCAACGTCTGCTTGGTTCTGAGGCCCATTTATCTGACTGTCTGGTGTTTCCAGAGGGTTAGGAACACTATGCGTGTTTTCGATTTCAACCCATTTTCTCGTGTCTCTCCTGACAAACAAAAAACCAAGCTGAAACTGCGCCCCACCCATGCTAAAGTCCATGTCCACCTCAGACTTAATTATGCCATCATCAACCATAACATCATAATGCTCTAATGTCACCGGAACGAACTTAGGAACGTAGTCTTTCGTATCTGAATCCTTATTGATCACTAAGCTGGTCCCCCATGGAGCAGCGTCTCTTTTCACTGTCCTGTTCATACGGAAACTTCCTGACCGATACGCAGCATTGGAGTTAATCGCCCCCCCGTACGGATCAATCGATATATCAGGTATAACAGTGTCATTAGAGTCAACAAAGGTGGGATTACTGTCAGCAATCCTAGATCTTCTTCCATATATAGCCGCGCAAGAATCTGTGTCCTTTTGTCTTGTCACCCACTGTGTCTTCCAATACTTACCTATAAAATTATTAGCTATGTCCTTCTCCCAATCCACAAACCTCTTTTCCATATCGTCGCTCTTGTAGACCAAATAAACGTTCATATTGTTTACGCCTATCCCCGCCAAACTGTCTATATGGAAGCTCCTTTCTATCTCCCCATATTCCTCTATAAACCCTCCTTTAAGTATGTCGCCGGAGCTGTTGTCAGAAAACGCTAACTTTCCATCATGTCCTTCAGTTTTTACTATATAAATACCAAGCGCCTCCCATCTAAAAGCCATGTCATCTCTTGTTCCGAAGCTGTCAGCTATATACCACAGAGTCCTTAGGTCTTCATTAGCCTTTGCCAACGCGCAGCTCACCAGAAAAGAATTGTTGACTGCTGGCCTAACAATTTTATTAACGGCGGATCCTTGACTTATGTCCCCCAAAGTTATGGGGGCACATGGGACCCTCCTAGAAAAGTTTATTGTTTTTTCATTTATTGATGGGGGCTTTATAAACCTAGTTACCAAATTTGTGAATTTAGAGTTTTCGCACGTTTGCGAAAATTGAAGATTTTCCACCCCAAGCTTAAGCATTCTGTTCTTTAAACCAGCTATATTTCCCACGCCCGCTCTCATATCGTAAAACTTTACGGTAGCGGCACGCTTGGACGTCCCATCTTCCCACAGATAGAACAACCCATATTCCGCACACCAAGAATTTAATACGTTTCTCAATGTTCCGGTGTACTCTCTTCTTAATCCTTTTTTTTGAAAGGGTAAATCAACACCTACATTCTCGGTGGAAATACCAGCGCTCGCCATTCCGTCCTTTAAGTCTTTCAAGTTATAATCAACAGGATGAATTGAACAAAAGTTCTCCGAAAACTGTTCGTCCCCAACTATAATCTTTCCCCCAGCGTAATATTCTTTTTTGTTAAAGCTGAAATAAGGTATGTATGATTTTTTATGGTGTTCGTCCCATATCCTAGCTGTCTGTAATTTTGGGCCTAAGTTAGTGCTAGCTGGACCTTTGGTGATTTTCCTTTTCGTTGGTGTTCCAAAATAAAAAGTCTCAGACGACATGTCGCTGTTGGGTCCACAAAGAGCTGTCGCCGTCACTTTTCCGCCTACTGGATTATCGACCCGCTTATGCCTGTTGCTAAGGCCCACGAAAATTTTATCCAATATAACCGATCTATCAATATATTCTATTTGATATATTCTTTCTCCGGCTGAAATGCTTTCCGAAAAAGAAACCAAAAACCCACTAAACGTAAAAATGGCATCATCAAAGATCTCCCCCGCTTCGCCTGCACTAGGAGCGGTAATTGCTATCGTCTCCATGTTACTTAAAGCGAAAGGCATTTCTTGCTTTCCCATGGACTTCGTTGACCCATCTTTTGCAATCCCTAGGTATTCTTTCATTTCGGAAGTCGAATCGACTCCAACTAAACTCAAAGAAAACTTAGACGGCGATTGGGTGTAGCTCTGACTATAGTCGGCACTAACAATGGCAAATACATTACCATCGCTTTCAACAATACCCTTCTTATTGCCTCCTACTTTTATTTCTTCTATTTTGTTAAATTGCATTTTATTTATACTGCGTTGTCTTGTACCGACGTTAGCGCCCTGTTAAAGTATCCCGAAGAAGTCCCACTAAATATACGATAGTGGCCAGTAGTAGACACTGTCGAGACTTCTGCCGCCGAGGTGAACGCCCCATCCTGCAATCTGGTTGAGTAGTCTATTCGTTTCTTTTCTCTTCTTCCGTCTCTCCAGACCTGTTCGTCTAACAGGCTAACGCCCGCATCAAAAGTTACCTTATCTGCGGCTAGCGCTCCAGAAGCCATAGAGAAGTTGCTAGTAGCTCTAGGGACGAAGAAAAGCTTCCTGTTTCCGGCCGCAGGAACAAGCTTTTTCAGCCTAAACCTTCCGTCGAATTTATCGTAGTCGCTTCCCGAGAACAGTTTTACGCCATCTAAATATACGTCTTTGCCTATATACCCAGATCCATCAAATGCCGTTACGTTTCCGCTTTGATGGTGGTTAAAGTGATGATACAAAACTTCGTTTGAATTAGTTGAGTCTACCAACACTTTTTCCGGCTCGTACCCAAAAGTAGAGACAGGGTGAAACTTTCCAGACCCCTCAACGACATAATCATGATCATATACAGGGGTAAGCTCTACAGGAAAAGACGCAAACCTATCAGCAGCAGAAATTGGCGTTTTATGAAATATTATTACGCTATTGATCTTAGGAATGACTGTTATTGGATCTGTTTGATTCACAACGTCACTTCCATGAACCGAGCCGCTAAGACCAATTCCAACTGAAGACTGAGGATGAGCTGTCTCTCTGTAGCTAGGCGTTTTTATGCCAACTGGATCAAAAGTATAACTCTGTCCAGTCATCACGTTTTTAAACTCATATATTCCAGTCTGAAAGCTGTCGCTTCCATTAGTATAGCTTGGAAATGAAGCCGAAGATCCGATAATGTTTACGGGTTTAGGGGACTTATATAATCCTCTAACAAAAACATTAAATGAATCATTCACTCCATCAAAATCAGTAACAAACCCAACTCCGCTTTTCTCTGTGGATCTTATTGGTTTAACTCTTAGGTTGACGTTACTTGAAGCGGATCCTTGATTATAATAATCAACTATAGTCTGGTGTCCGCTAGCTTCTTGAAATACGATACTATTCAAGCCAAATCTTTTTTTCTTGTCTTCGTCAAATTTTAGAACTTCCGGCTCCAATACTCCAGTGATTGTCACGTACTCCCCTCCGAGAGTATAAGTGATGACATCTCCAAGTTTGTCTTTGTATACTGCAACCTGTTTTAAAGATTCTATTGTGTTTCCTGCCCTGTCTACGGTTGGTACCATTTCGTATCTATACCCACTAAATTCTTGCCCAACTACGCCTTCTTCAGTTGTCGCATCCACCACTCCACTAAAGAATCCAGAAACGATTCCAGTTTGAACCGCAGTATATCCAGTTAGCGCAAACATCTGAGAAAACTTTTCTTTTTGAGAGTTTGAAAGGCTCCCACTAAACAAAACAAAGTCGTCAATATAACCCTTGAATCCGGTCGTTCTATGCAGCAAAGCCTTGTCGTACGTGTCCACTTCAGCGTGTTGACCTATATACCATTGGTTCGACTTCGAAAACTTTGAGTCAGACATTGCCCTGTAGGTGTGGTCCTCTTCGTATATGTTGTGTTTTCCTATCGTCGAGAGCTTGGTGTTTGAATCTCTCGACAAAGAGACTATGTTCTGACCAGCATACCTTCCGGGAAGGTCTAACGACGTTCTTCCTGAATCGTTGAAATTTTTTACGCAAACGAAATTATTATCTGAAATACCAAAAGAAAATCCAGATACATCAGTCGGAGTTCCGCAAGAAGATAATAAAACCTTCTCGAACCCTAGAGAATGCCCAATCCCAGAGTAACTGAAAAAAGCTGTCCAAGAGTCAACTCCCACCCCAGAGCCCACTTTTATCAAGTCTGTTGAATCGAAGTAACCTGATCCAGTTATCAAATTTCTACCCGCTCCTACTATCTTTCCGCTAACAGGGTTGTTCCTGACTCCCATCGACACACCAGCGTATTTACTTAAATTTAGATATTCTCCTGTCCCAAAATTGTCTCCAGTGGTATAGAGAGTATTGAATATCTTATGGTTCTGCTTAGGTACTACTTCAGAGAAAGAATAATATGCCAACATAGATCCAGTCTCTATGTTTATTCCGCTTGAATATTTAAAAAGTAATTCTCTATTAAGCATCTTAATCTAAACCTATGTCAGTTAACGAATCCTCGGAACCACCCAAGTATTTTGGCGTCTTCGCGAAATAATTTTTTTCATTATTAAACGAATAATTAGAAGAAAGAGAAAAGCCTCCCCCGAACTGGTCGAACTGTATGTTGTCTGACACAATTTTTACAAAATCTGAAGAATCGTTTGAGTCTTTAGTGTCTTTCGACATCTTCTCGTCTGTAACGTACTTCTGCTTCAAAGCCTTTCTTAAATTATACGCGTCTTTCTTGGCTACCGCTATAAGATCGTCTCGATCATAATATGTAGACTTTTTAGGAACAAAGTTACAAGAGATGCTGACTTCAGCTCTCGAATTTATACCAAGGTCAAAAAAACTATAAGCTGTTGAATCTTTGGACACGATAGGCTTGGTTTCTATTATCGGAATAGATGGCTTAACCGAGACTTGGTAGGAGGCCTTGCTATGTCTTTTGTACTGCCCCTCAAAATAATCTGTGTCATCAAAATCAGCTGATACGTGTATTGTCCCATCGAATTCATTTGGCTCTACAGTTAGATTTTGCGCAAATTGATTTAGTCCATAATTTCCGGAAGACGTATAGAAGCTGTCGTACTGGCCTTTGGCTTTTTCGTAAAGAAACCCAGTTAGACCATAGTAAGCTACGTCAGTGTTTGCGGATGCTCCAGTCATGTAGTAGTTTTTGTGAAGCCCGTCTAGAAACGAAACAGCCCCACTATACCTATTCTTAACGTCTCCTCCTATACCAACTATAGTTCCATTTATCGAGGCTTGAGTTACGGAGCTTATCTCATCTCTATTCAAGTCCACAGTATAGTCAAAATAAGCATAATCCTGTTTTTTCTCAGGATGACCTTCTGGCTTATTACTAGCGCCTATCACTGGATACGGGGTTATATCGCTATCGGAAAAAACTGCTGAAATAGATATTGCTTTCGACTCCGAATTTTCGCTGACATCAAATGAAGACGGCTGAGGGTTTAGTGTCCTAGATGGGTCGGCCCTCATCGCCTCAAAGTTATCTTTAGCTATTTTGTATAATTCATTAGATCGTGGAACCTTTTTTCTAACGTCTTCTATAGACTTCCTCTTATCTCCTTGTACTTCTACATCAACTTTAGCTATAACAAAATCAGAATTTATTCCAGACTGAATACCTACGCTAATTTTTCTAGCTGCGTCTTGAGAGTTGTTTTCGTCAAACACCCATTGCTCGGTAACTGAGAATGTTCCCGCTATTCTATTTTCCGACTCAGACTGGCTTTTAAGGCTTGGGTTGATCGATGAGTATTTAGTATAGTCTCCTTTGCGGATCATTTCCGGCATGATCTGATCAGACCACCCAGTAAGGCCTAAAACAAACGACTTTGCATTGTCCAAAGCGTTTCCTTCTATCGTGCCGCTTGGATTTGTGTTTATCCCCTTTGCGGAAACTGTATGAGTTATACCTCTTTGTCCGTCTTCTTCTTCGGAAAAATTGAAAGAATTTGTCGGATCTACAACTTTAGAAACCCCAGAGAACAGTCTAGACTCATATCCCCTCAAAGAAATGGAATAATCTAAAAGCCTAGTGTACGGGCCTTCCGAAAAATTTATCCCGTCAACTATACAATTCGACACTGGGAAGCCTTGAATTGAGGTAAGATTAGTCGCTTCGGAAGTAGCTTTTTCCCTTACGTCCAAGCTTTGAAAATCCTTCGAAAACCCACTAACAAGCTTATTCTGTGCTACAATCAAAGAGCCAAGTGTCTTTCCGGTAAGCTGCCCGTCCAAAGTAATATTGGTTATTTGCCCAGATCTTACGCCGTAATATATAGAGTTTTGAGCTCTGGACAGGTACGGAGTTATAAAACCCTCCCCCTTAAAGCCAAAGTCTCCATAAGATATGTATGTAGCCGGATCGTTCATTACGTTGTATTGTTGATAACCTTTTCAATTAACCCCCCATCTCTATATGCCAAATCAAAATCAGACCTTCCGCCAGCGTAGTCAAACGACATGGTAAGTGACACATTTCTCTGAGAGTCGAAAGAGTAACTTACGTCTGAAACGTAAATCTCTTTAAAGCTATTTTTGTTTAAACCAAAGTTAGACCAGACGTCCCTAGCCTTAACCTTACATTGAGTCCTCATATACTTCAGGGCCGTCATAACGCTCAAACCGCTAGTGTCTCCGTTGTCATAACTAATCAAATTATCCGTTGTAAACAACGGAGAATATATATCTAAATGATTATGCGTATTTACTCTTCTCAGGACGCCGTTGCACGTTACTGTTCTTTTCCCCATTGTCGCATAGTTCCCTTTTTGGTTAAAGATATATCCATTTCTATCTTTTGTCCTTCCAAAGTTAGGAATCTGATAGTCTGTACTTATGTAGACCGGAGGAGAATCGGAGACAGAAAGAGAAAACTTTTTTAAGTTGTTGCTGTCTATCAAGGTTTTGTCGTCGCTGAACTCTTTTCCATAAGTTAAAGTCTTTCCATGAGCTTTAAAATTAATTCTACTTGATACGGCATTCAGTGTCATGACAGATATGTAATCGTTTGTTTTCGACCTGTAATCGTTGAGTGCTTTCTGGCATCTTGTCTTTATAGAGCTAGTCGTGTTGCCTTTTTCATCGTTAGAGACATTTGCTGTTTCCAGATTTCCAACTATCTGAGTAGCCCCAGAACTCGCACCACTAGTTAAGGTGAATTCACCGCCGCTCTTAAAATAAATCTTTGTCCCTGAAGATATGTTGTCAGATAATGTGTTTACCGACATGGTCAATCCGTTCGCTATCGAATAACCACCAGAATTGTCGATAGTTACCTCAATGATAGCCTCCATAGAGTTATAAATATCCTTTAGGCTTTGTGGTGAAATTCTTCTGCTCTGATATAGACTTATTGTTCCGTTCTCTTCGACCGAAAAGATGTCTCCTGCGTCTTTCGATATAGAAATGTTTCTTTCGTGAAAATAGCTTCCAGTTATCTTGGGATCATTCGAATATGTTACAGAATAGTCTACTGAGCCCTCTCCACTGTTGTATGTTCTGCTTATGTCGGTTGGTCTATCAAAAACATCTATATACATACCTGACGGACCATGGTTTATCCCGCTAGTATAAGGAAGGAAATAACTCCCGTTGTTGTACCCAGCGCAGTAACCAGAAAACATTCCAGTGACTCTCGAATATGAATTTTGTATTTCTGTTTCCGCAGCCGTTCTAGCTGTTGAGAAAAACGGAACCTCTCTTCCTTTAACTTTGCCATTTTCCGTTATTACGGAAATTCCGTCTTCGCCTATCGACAAAGTATGATCATATTTAACAGAATAATTTGTTCCAGTCTCTGGGCTTAAGCTGAAGCTCTTTCCAAAGGAACATGTGTGATTCGATAGATCATAGGTCTCAGAATATAGACTCTTCCCCGTAACTTGATAATACCCAGAGTATTTGGCGTCAATAAACCCTAGAGCTGGTCTAGCTTCGAAAATCCTTCTGGCTGCTTTTTTGGATTGAGCTATTGGGTTGGTTTTTATTAACTTAACGGAAGCTTTAACTAGATCGTCTGTCGAAGCTGAAGCGTTGTATGCTTTTACTATAGATCTGCTGCTATACAATTGGAATTCAGAAAAACCTAGAGATGAAACACCAATTCTATTAGTGCCACCCCCAGTAGTTGTCATGCTCAACCACTGTATCCTTATGTATCTTCCGTAAACCCCAGCTGGCAAGCTTACGGTCAAGTCCGGATCAGGAAAAGTATTGTCAGCATTATAGTGGTCGCTGCTGTAAGTTAAATATTTCGCATGTGACGTTGCTAAGACGTCAGCTGTAACGTTTTGGTTTTTTGTGTATCCTTCCTCGAAAACGCTAATCCTGAAATTATTTAAGTAAAGTCTTGTCACCGAACTAACGGTATCTCCTTTCTCGTCGTCAACTAAATTAGCAACGGTTAAATTACCAACTATGGAAGTAGCGCCAGAGCTTGCCCCACTGGTTAGAGTAAATATACCGCCATTTTCGAAATATATTTTAGCTCCGGACAATAAATCTTTAGGTATAGCATCCACTGTAATGCCACTGGAAGTATGATCCCCAATGGCATATCCACCCGAATTATTAACAGCTATCTCGACGCCTCTATTTCTGACAAGTATCTTCGTTAAATCATATACGTTGTGACCTAAATCTATCTCCCACCATTGATAATTGTCTGCTCCAGAATCTTTAGTTTTAGCAACAAAGTCTGTATCGTTGTCTGAATCAATTGCGTTAGCCGGTAAATAGGATGCGCTGTAGCTGGAGCTCGAAGCTGTGCTACCCACTCTGCTCGATTCCGCTATGTCTATAGCTGACGTATCTGTTGGAGTGAATTCTCCATCACTTGATATAATATTAGCTGAAGTGTCTATTCTCCTTAAGGATTCCGAAGCTGACTGAGTAAGCAGATACTTTTCATCGCTTTCTAGATTTTTAATAAAGTATTCCTTATTGGAATCATACCTAGCGCCGCTAGCGATCATTTCCGGCTGAACGCCGCTAACAAAATTAACAGTTAGGTTATGTGAATAACTGTATGTATTATCCTCTGCTATATCAAAGTCAAAGCTCTCGTCAAATTCAGAAAGCGCGCTAGAAGTCTTGTCTATCGAAGACAGCACGCCTCTGTACGTCTCTCCCCTTAAGTTATAAAGTTCATCCCCGTTAGTTGACGTTGGTATTTCCAGCTTAGCACTAAACTGCGCAAACCTGACATTGTCCTGAAAGGTACTAGCTGAACTAACGAAGTCAATTGAGACCACTCTTCCTTTTCCAAAATTATGGCCATTTATAGTTATGTCTTCCCAGTCATTTGCGACATCAATAAAATCTTGAATTTGAAGCTGAGCTTCCTTTACCCCTTCTATATCTTTGTTTTGGGTTTTTGACTGTATAAACCCTCTAACTGATATTTCCTTTACAGATCCAGTCCTAAACACTTCCCCTCCTCCGAAATTGTTTCGGTGGTTGTATGACAGCAAGGTGGCATTTTGGAAGTCTAACATAATTAATCTAACCAATCATTTAAACTGGGTGTTTGCCGTACTGCGTTTACCGAGTTCTTGGTGGATCCAGAGTTCGAGTCGTCATCTTTTAGGAGATTCACTTTTGTATCAAGAGCTTTCCATTTGCCCAACAAGTCATTTAACGCAGGATTTAAGGCAGCAGCGGCCCCAGTCTTAGCAGCATCCTCAACTCCTGTTCTAAGCTCGTCTCCACCTCGTATTTCAATTATTTGTCTAGCGAAGTCTACCTTTATGGGGCTTTTACTCATATCTGCTATCGCCTGAACAAATGGCGCGACCACCTGTGTTTGGGCGGAGGTGAATATGTCTTTTCCTACGTTGAATACTCCCCTCAGGTTTGACGCATAATCAGGATCCGATTCAAGCTTCTCCCCTACTGCCTTCATTAATGGGATCATGGTCCGCTCTACGTTTATGTCTTTTTGAGATTCGTTCAGTGTTTTTATTTCTCTGGCTCTCTTCTCTTCTTTAGAATCGAGGGTCAGCTTGTTAAGTCTTCTGTTTACTACATGTTTGGACAAATCGCCAAAGTTTTCTATCGTCTCTTTCGCGAACGGGTTTGAATCTCTGGCAGCAGATCTTTGTAGTTGTAGCATCATGTTATGCTTACCTCCAAACATGTTTTTCAACATATAGAGAGAGAGTTGTCCATGCGACACATTTTCAGGAACTAGCTTTTGTTGTTTAAGGAGTTCAGCTAGCTTATCAACAAATTGTTCGTTTTTGACTTTCTGACCTGAGGTCCCCAATGCTGCCAAGTCTGTGCCAACGAGATCAGCAGCTTCAGCCATAGCCAGCCTGAAGTTGTCGTTGCCAAAAGTTCCTTGCCATAGGGTAAGGAAATCTCGCTCTTGTGAGCTAAGTACGCCAAGCCCCATGCCGCCAAAAGATAACCCCATCCCCGCTCGAGCAAATTTTTCCATCATCCCCTGCTGGGCTCTACCGCCGAACCAATGCTCTCCCATAGCGCCAGCTTCGTTGCGCCAATCCGACGCTCCAAACATCTTCGCAAAGTCAATCGCTCCTCTTGCTGTAGTTTGAGAAAGAACTTCTTGTGCATCTTTTATTCCTTGCTCAGCAGCTTCCACCGCCAACCTGTCTGCTGTGGTATCGGTTGCTCTTAACACTTCTATTCTGTATAGAGTAGCTGCTGCGCTTCTCAATTCTGCAGCTGCATCGTGCACTTCTAAGAATGTGTCTGCTTGCAACACTGCATTTTTATTTAGTATTGCCTCAATCCTTTCAGTGCTAGATTTAAAAGTCTCCCCTTGTTGTACTAACAACGCTTTGATGGCGTCTTGCTGCTCTCTAGCTGCTTTTCCGGGATCAAGAAAATCATCAACTTGGTCTGCTGCTAACTGTGGGTTCATCAACTGCCCAGCTAACTTCGTCATGGATGGCATACCCGAAACTTGACCAAGATCTCTTAGATCTTGTGCTATAGCAGCGTTTTGAGACTGACGAGCTCTTATTGCCTGACTCCTCAGTCCCGGATTATTGGTTGCAAGTCTTTTAGTGTCAAAGCCCTGCTTCCTTAAGGTATCTATAAGGTTCAGGAACCCGCTTCCAGCCTGCAAGTTGTCTACTCCGCCCGCGCCCCAACTGCGGGGGACGGGGCCTCTACCTCGGTATATATCTTCCATAGAATCAACCAAACTACCTCTCATACTATCAAAAGATTTTGGATCCAATATAGCATTTATTCCTCCACCTCTCAGGAGTCTCGCCTGTTCTTGTTCTATTTCCAATATCTTTTGAGCTATTGTCACCTGAAGTTTTTCCTGCTCTCTTAGCTTCTCAGCTTGGTGCTCAAAGTCTTTAAACCCTTTCCTTAAGTCTGTTCTTGCTTTCTGTCCCGACTCGCCTTGGACCTCCAATAACTTTCTTATGTCGTCGTTGAACGCTGACACATCTTGAGTAGTTTCAAGGGCTTTTAACGCTTTAGTGAATTGCATCGACAGATCTGTTGTGGGCTGACTTCTTGCAACGGCTACTTTCTTAGACGTCTTAGATAGTTCCACCCCTGTAGCTATTGCCGCTAATTCAGAGGCTTTAGTTATGAAGGTGCTTTGATTTTTTGTTATTTGTTTTTGAAATGTTATTTCAGCATTTAGTTTCTTCTTTCTGAAGGTAATGTCGGCTTTCTCGAAAGCATTTAAGTTTTGAGCAGCGGCACCGAACAACGCGTCGAACTTAGCAATGTGAACGTCAATCTGATTAAACAGGTTGTCTGACTGCATTTCCCTATTAAAAACAAAATTGTCAACAAGTCTTTTTTGTGCTGCTAGCAACTCATCAGCGGCTCTGCGTTGAATTTTTGTTCCTTCAGCTATCATCGTATTATACATTTTGGTAACTCTTAAATTTTCTCTAGCTACCTTGGTATTTCTTTCTGATTCTTTTGTTATTCTCAATATGTTCAGCCTTATCGCTTCAAGCCCCTCGCCGTTAAGTGTATTAAGCATGGCGATTAAGTTGGCGTCTCCCCCCGCATTAGCTAAGGATCCGATAAAGTTGTCCCCAGTCAAACCACCAGAAGCAAGAGCTTCCCTCATTTTTTTAGGCCCTATATTAGTGAATATCCCCTGACCGATTGAACCTAAATTTTTGGAAGTTATAGCGTCAACGTCATTCGCCCCAGCGGTAAATCCTCCTTCTCCAAACAGGTTGCCAACCCCTTTAAAGAAAGAAGTGACCCCCATTCCTCTTGCTTCGTTGATACTACCAGCTAAACCTTCTGCTATCTCTGTTTGTTTTAGTTTTCTGGCTTGTTCATCGATAATTTCTCCCATTCTGTTTTGCTTCTCGGCCAACGATTTGGAGGACGTCAACAAAGCCTGTTGAGCGGGTTCGAGTTGAGATAACGTCTCTTGCAGTTTGTTGCTTAGTCTTGTTATGATGGTCCCGTCAGCGCCTTCCTTGATGGCCGTATCGAGTTTCGACGCCACTTCAAAATATCTAGAAGAAGCGTCTTGTAAATTTTGTACGCTTTCTTGAAGCTTTTCTCTAGTTTCCGTAAGTCCTGCGCCTACTTCTGCAACAAAGTTTGTAAAAGTGCCAAGCCCAGTGCCAATTGCAATAAGGGCTCCTGCTGCTATACCTGCTGGTCCCGGAATGATAGACATAGCAGTGGCAGCGGTAGAGATTCCACTAGTTAAGCTGGTAAAAGCTTTATTTGCCTTACTTCCTTGCTCAGTGAAAGTCTCAATCAGTGGACCGGCTACTGTTGGCAACAAAAACGCAGCGGAAAAAGCAGTGCTTCTCCTCTTTTCCCATTTTGCGCTTTCCTTATTTATCCCTTCCTGTTCTTCTAGGAGGCTCTTGGTCACTTTGTCGTTAGCGTCAATCTTCTTTCTTGCTGCTTCCAAATTCTTTTTTTCAAGTGCTGCTCCTTCTTGCGCGGATGCCCTTAGCCCCTTAAACTCCGCAGACCTCTTGTCTAGTTCGCCTGTATCATAATTTCTTCTGCCCTTTTTAGCTGTGGTTGTTGCTCCAGCGTCCCTAAGATCCTTTTCAGACCCACTTTCAAGTGCTTTATTGTATTTTTCTAGCGCCTTATTTGCTTTTTTTATTGCCTGCGCTGACTGTTCCGATTGTTCCTCTAGTTTGTCTAGTTCAGCTCCAACTCTTTTGGTATCAAAAGTACCAAACGCCTTGTCCTTGGCGTCGACGAGACCTCGCTTTGCACCCCCAAACAAATCCCCCAAACGTCCCGGAAGCGCAAAGTTAGGTATGCCTTGGGCAGCGAAAGAATTTCCCATGGCCTTTCCTAATCCCTCTGGGTGATCCCTCAAAACATCTCTAAAACTTTTTTGTCTCTTTTTGTCAGCGACATGGGGAAAAGGAAACATCCTAAATTCTGGATCACCTCCCATTGACCTTTCTGTAGCCATAGCCCTAGACTTAGCGGAAAAGTTTGGAAAGAATCCACCAGCTTTTGCGTACCTTTTTCTTGTGCCTCCAACGCCTATTAGATCAGCCTTGCTCAGTTTGTCTTCTGCGGCCATTTTGCCGAATATATTGCCAAGATCATATTCGCCGCCTTTAAGTTCTGCCCCTAACGGAAAAAGCTTACCTAC
>Ga0209128_1001702_pt1 | contig 14772 bp, 10 predicted proteins | sample ETNvirnome_6_100_FD_184072 | JGI IMG/M metagenome (GOLD analysis project Ga0209128, IMG submission 184072) | Marine viral communities from the Pacific Ocean - ETNP_6_100 (SPAdes) (version 2) | ecosystem: Environmental > Aquatic > Marine > Oceanic | place: Pacific Ocean | collected 2013-06-19 | reverse complement strand
TTTGGATACATCAGTTGCTTTAGGTTTAAGTGCTGATGAAGGTGCAAAATTAATAGGAACTTTAACTAAAATTCTTGGATTATCTGTAGATTCAGCTGACCAATTTGCAAAACAAGTATCGTTACTTGCAGAAGCTGAAGGTGTATCACCAGTTCAGGTTTTAAAAGATATTGCTGGTTCTAGTGCTGAGGTTGCCAAATTTACAAAAGATTCAGGTGAAAATATTGCTCAAGCTGCTATCCAAGCACGAAAATTGGGTGTAAGTTTTAGTATTACATCACAAATTGCAGGTAGTTTACTTGATTTTCAAACATCAATTGAAGCAGAATTACAAGCAAGTGTTCTTATTGGTAGACAACTTAATTTACAAAGAGCGAGAGAACTAGCTTTATCAGGTGAAATCGCGGAAATGACAAGAGAAATTGTTAAACAAGTTGGAAGTGAAGCAGAATTTAATAAGTTAAATGCTATACAGAGAGATGAACTTTCTAAAGCTATAGGTATTAGTACTGACCAATTAGCTAAATTTGTTAATAACCAAGAAAGAGGTGTTACATTAGCTGAAAAACTTTCAAAACAAAAAGGATTTGAAGAGTTGGTTGGAAGAAGAGCTTTAGATTCTATAGCTCAATTGACAAATAATTTAAAAAGTATAGCTGCTGCGATTATTAATGTAGTAGCACCAGCTGTTAGTCAAGTAACTGGATTGGTTGCGGGACTTGTTGGTAAATTAGCTGATTTGGATAGGGTTTTAAAAGGTATTGGTGGTATAATTACTGCTGTATTGACAAGTAAAGCAATAAAACCACTATTTTCTTTGTTATCATTTTTTGTAGGTCCTGGTAAGTATTTTAAGGTGGCGAGATATGGAATAGCGGGTGCTGTAGGATTGGCATCAGCTACTGGTGCGTTAAGTGATTTTGAGATGAAACCTGGAGGTCAAACAGTCATATCATCACCAGCAGGTACTTATACAGTAAATCCAAAAGATACCATTGTTGGTGGTACAGCTATGGGTGGTGGTAATACAGTATTACTTGATGCTATAAATAAACAAACAAGTGTTCAAGAAAAAACTAATAAAATTTTAAGTTCATTGGAATTAAATACTGATATAACAAATAAAGATTTAAAAGTGATTATGACTCCAAGAATGACTGAATAGGAGAAATTAAATGGCAGGGTTAGAAAAATTAAAAAGTTTATTTTCTGAAATAGAACCTACTATTGGAAGTGATGTTACTTCATTAAATAGTGATTTAGATAATATAACTTCTGCTGAATCAAATCCTTTGAGTTCGATGACGCCAACAACAATGAATGATGTTTTTGGTGAAATAGGAAGAGCTGTAGATTTTATGGGTGGAAGTAATTCATATTTTTCATCTTTTGAACCATCTATACCTGGATTTACATTAAATTTCAATAAAGGTGGTTATTCATTTGCTGATAAACAAATTGGTAATTCAAAGTATGTTGGATTCGAAAGTAATCTTTTAACTGGATTTGGTGGATTATTTAATAATGAAATAACTGCTAGGTCTTTAAGTAATATCGGTTCTATTAAATATTCTGAAAATTTTAGAGAGATTAATTTACCAACATTAGATCATATTGTAAATTTTGGAAATATAGCTGAATTAGGTAATCCTAATGTTAGTGGAGTTGGTTATTCTACATTACAACCTAAATTAGATGCGTTTAGAGAAGTTTCTGGTGAGGGTTTCTTTTTTGAAGGAATAAAACCAACTGGTTATTTTGAACCTGGAAGAAATGAAAGTGTTATAGGTGTAAAAGGTTCAACAAAAACAGGAAATCACGAACCAAATCTTAAAGCTTCTACATGGTTTTATTCAGGTGTTCCTCAAGCATTAACAAATTTTAATACTTTTAATACTGTTGATGATAATAATCAAAGAAGAACTGGATTTGTAAACGGTGATTTTGCTACATCTGCGAGAACTGGATTTTCAGATTTGAAAACACCATACACAATAGATAAATTTAGTTGGATAGATAAGAGATTAGTTACTCAAGAATTTACTACACAACCATCAACATTTAGGAAATCATTTAGACTTCCAGATTATGTATCAGATGTTATTGGGCTTCCACCTATACAAGATGCCCTTGATGGTAAAGGTGTATTTGATGCTCAAAGCATGTTTTGGCCATTTACTGGTGTAGACGCTGGAAGTTTTGGAATAACTACCGAAGAGTTTTACTTTGACCTTACTAAAGGTGATGTTTTTTCTTTAAATGATGAATTGGGAGAATTTAATACATTTAAAACAGAATTTAATCCATATATAGCTGGAGCTGCAAGATGGATGTCTTTGTTGGGATATAATGCACCAGGAAATAGTGTGGACGCTCTTGTTAATCCACTTCTTGAAAATATTTTCGGTGCATCTTTAAAAGAAATAACAGATATTCTTACAAATCCAGCGAGTATAATAGAAAAATTATTTGAAGTAAAACCTATAACATATGCGAATAGTGTTTTTGAACTTACCGAAGGTATGGTACGAAATAGGTCACAGGGGATTCCTACTGATGAAGACGCGCCTGTTTTAGAGAAAACAGGTCAAATGTTTAATTGGCGTTCTACAACTAGAGGCATACCAATGTTTGACAATCCATATAGAGGAATTGTATTTCAAACATTGGGCGCTAGAAATAATCCAGATGGTTCAGAAGAATTACCAGGATATGAAGACATAATTTCGAATATTGAATTTGGTAGGTCTTCTGGTATTGATCCAAATAATATAGATTCCCTTTTTGATACAGGAAATGATGTAACTGATATTATAAGTGCTATTAATAGTGCTGGTGATTTTAATCCATTTCCACCTGGATCTATTGTCCCAGCAAAAAGTAATGCACAACCAAAATTAGATTATAGTTATCAATTTTTAGTTCAAAATACTCTTGGTTTTCAACTTCCATTTGATATAAAGGATTTTGGTAATATATCTTTTAGTATGCCTGACGGCGCGACAGGTCCTTGGAAAGAATTTAGTTCACTAGTGTGGCCATTTGAACATTTTACATTCCCAACATTTCCTAATGTTGATTTGAAGATGGGTGATCTTGGAAACTGGTATAATAATTCTGTTGATTATATTAGAGATGGACTTGGAGATATAGGTGATTTAATTGCTAATTTATTTGATTTAGATGAAATCGGAACACAATGGGGATTCCGGGATCCAGATGCTTTTCCTATCTTTGGATGGTTGGAGGATAAGCAGAAAAGTAGTTATAATAGATTAGATGCTTGGTGGGCAGCCAATAAACCAGATTTAAGTCCATCTTTGGAAACTAGCAAAGAATTTAAGGAGATGATAGAAGCACTAAAATCTTTTCCACAGGAGAATATACTTAGTAAGTATCTTCTTATACCTACATACACAGGTCTTACTAATGTATGGCAAAGTGTTTTAACATATGATTATGAACAATTTTTAACGGATAATACAAAATTCATAACTGAGAGTGAATTGTTAAAAACTATATCGGATAAACTGGGAGGAGCTTGGGAAGGTTTTAGTGGAGCCACATCTGACTTTACGAAAGGTATAGTAGACAGCTTTGAGAAACCTCAATGGATGACGGATGGTGGTGCTGCTGTAGGAGATTTCTTTAGTGGTATAGGTGGAGGTATCGGTGATGCATTTAGTAAATTTGATTTACCTTCAATTAGTTTTTCTGGTGGTAGTATGGGAAAAATAGATTTTACAGGTCTGGCAAAAGACTTAGCTGGAGCTCTATCATTAGTAGGTGAACTTGGATTAAACTTAAATCCAATATCGGAATTTGAATTTCCATCTATAGATATTCAAAATCCTATGAAGAAAACAGATTATGGTGGACAAGCTAAGTATGCTGGTGCATGGGGACCACCTACTGGTAAAAATGAACCAAGACATCTTAATCTCACATATCCAGTAAAAACACCAACATTGGGTGATATGATTAGAACTGATGTGTCTTCTATGACTCCGACTTTTATAACTGATGCGGAATCAACACCATATGCTCAACTACAGAATCCAGCAACTCATAAAGCTCCAAATTTAAAGAAAAATATAAGGGGAATGTTTTATCCAAGTAAGTTACAAGCATTATCATCAATTGGTACCACTGCTGGAGCTGGAGACTCACATACTATAGCACCTCTTGAGAGAGATTATAAAAATTTTACAAAAGGAGGAAAACATCCAATAGAGGATCCTTCCTTTGGAATGCCATTTTATTTTAAAGATATGAGAGACGGAACTTATATAACATTTAGAGGATATATAGAAGGATTAACAGAAAACATATCACCATCTTGGACATCAGAAAACTACATTGGAAGAAGTGAACCTGTTTATATTTATGAAAGAGCAGAAAGAGATATATCATTTTCATTAAAGTTATTCGCCCAAACTAAACTAGAACTTTTTGCAATTTATGCGAAATTAAGAAGGCTATCATCATTATGTTATCCGGAGTATCATCCAGATTTAGATTTACAAAAACTTAGGATGAAGCCACCAATAGCAAAATTTAGAATAGGAGAATTATATGGTAATATGTTTAATCAGGGAATAACAGGATTTATAAAATCATTATCTTATTCTATACCAGATACTTCACCTTGGGAAACTGATATGTTTCAAAGAGTACCAAAACATATATCAGCTGCTCTTAGTTATCAAGTTATTCATGACAGTCCACCAGATAAACTTACAAAATTTTATGGAGTTTCAAGTCCTATAGAAACTGCGGATTTAAAAAGAGGATAAAAAATGGGAAGATATGAAAATACTAAAATAAATAGATCAAAAATTACAAAACAAAGAAAACAAAGTTTTTTAAAGTATAAAACTACTCTTTATAACGCTATACCTGAAAGAAATGATGATATTTTTGTAATTACTCAAGAAGGTGATAGGCTTGATAATTTAGCAACTACTTTTTATGGTAATCCACATTTTTGGTGGTATATAGCTCAAGTAAATAATTTAAGTAATATGAATGTTCCAAATGGTACATCGTTAAGGATTCCTTCAACGACTGGTTTTTCTAAAGGTACATAACAAATTAACAATGACTACATTTAATAAAAGAATTTTTGGAACTAGTATACATCCATCAGTTAAGAATAAATTAAAAGCAAAACAAGCTGTTGCTCAAGATTCTTTACCAGGTCAACCTATACAATTTAAAACTTTGGATGCTGCTGGAAATGAAATGGATGCAAGTATAGATATTTTTGAAGTATTAAATCCAAATTTTAAATTACAAGATGGTGCAAAAAAAGGTTCATTAGTAGATCTTTCATCAAGAACGCCGTGGGTTAGAATGTGGACAGCGTTAGAGTTATTTTTACATATACGAGAAAAGGCGGATATGACTGACGGTTACGGGATATCTGGAACATCTCCTGGAGGAACAAGTCACATAGATGATGTTCCTATTTATCATACTGCTCAGGATGAATTAGGATCAAATATATATCACACAGACCAAATAGAAGAAAATCCCAATTTGTTAAAAATTGAAGAAGTTACAAGAGCTGAAGAAGAGAATACAATCGCAACGAAAGCTTATGTAATTGGAAATCATAAATTTAATGTTCTTGATGAAGGAAAAGAAATTAACAATCCTGTAATAAGTGGTGAAAAGAGTTTAGATGATATTGTTCAACAACAAGCAGCTGATCGTGAATTATCTCAAGAACAGATAGACACATTAAAGGGAATTTCAGCAGGTGATTATTTAAAAAAAGAGTTTCAATCAAATCAATTTTTAAAACCAGGAGCTGGTATAACTTCTTTAACTTCAGCAACAGAAGGTCCACTTGGAGCTATCAAAAGAACAACGGTTCAGTTTGTTGTTCATAATTTTCAAGATTTTCAAAATATATATTCAAAGTATTTCTTGAGACCTGGTGCTTTAATTTTTATTGATTTTGGATGGGATACGGTAACACCTTATAATGTTAACGATGTGTTAGAAGGTTATAATAAAGGTGCTGATATAATAGATTTTTTTTACGGTGATAATGGAGTTATCAACTCTTATGATGGTGATATGGATATTCTTATAGGTAATGTGGTTAAATGGGATGCGAAAGCTAAAGATAATGGAAGTTGGGATTGTAGTGTTGAAATTGTTTCGGCTAATGAAGGTATTTTAGATGAAGAGTTATCTGAAAGAAATTCTCTTAGAAATATTTTTGTTAGTGGTATTGGTCCTCTAGTTATTGATAAAGCAGCTGCTTTATTCGGGAAGCAGTTTTTAAGAAATAATTGGAATACTAGTAGTGAGAATTTAATGGAAAGTGAAGAATATGCTAATATTTTTGCTAGTAAATTTTTTGGACAAGGACCAGCTTATGACATTTTACAATATGCATCTGGAATAATTGATATGTCTGAAGATGCTCTTTTATCTGGAGTATATTGGCAAGGATTGAATTATAAGTCAAAAACACTTTCTAATAATAACAATATTTATGTATCTTGGGGATTTTTTGAAGAAGAAATATTAAATGAAAATGTAGCATTAGGTTATGGAGAAAGTTTTAAATTTGGAGGAAGATTTGATTCATCACAGTCATTTGTAACATTGTCTCATTCACTTAAGGAGAGACAACATATTAGTGTTATTTATTCTAAAGGGAATAAAACTGACTTAAAATTTTTAATTCCACAAACATGGCATGATGGAGAAACTTATTTTACAAATAATGCGAATAGAAGAGGATATGAAACACCAATTCGACCAGAAAATGATGAACAGATAGCGAAATCAAAGGAGTTGTGGAAAGATCATTTTGGTGACTTGGAACTATATACAGAATCTTATGCACTTGATGTTACTGCTAAAAGAATTCCTTTAAGAGAATTATTTATAAATGTTGATGTTATTAGAAAAGCTTTTAGAGAAGAAGCTTCCGTAAATGACGCAATCAAACAAATATTAGATGAAATTTCAGAAGATTCATTTAATATTTTTGATTTACAATTAACAACTGGAACAAGAGATAATTCGACTTTGATGGTAGTAGATAATAATAGAGTTCAATCTAAAGATGAAAAAAATAAAAGTTCAATAATGTTTAAATTTAAACCACATTCTCCACAAAGTATAGTTAAGACAATGGATTTAAATTATTCTACACCAAAGGCTGGTTTGATGAGTATGTTAACTATTCAGGGAACTAGTACTAATTTTCCACTTTTTTCTACAACTCTTAATCAAGAAGTAAATAATGTTTTGAGAGCTTTACAAAATATTTTAAGTGAAGATCAAATACATCTTGGTATTCAAAATATTCCAAAACTTGAAAAGGGTAATGCTATTGAAAGAGAGTTTAATCTACTAGAATGGCTTATAAATCCAGGATCATTTAGTGATACGGGATTTATAAATCAACCAGTTGAAGGTGGAGTTTCACAAGAACAGTTTAAAGCTTTTCAACAAAAAGTTGATAATCGGTGGAGTGAAGTTGAGTCTAGATATAAGGCTTTGGAGGATGATGTATTTGATTTTGATGAAAATGAACCGACTAGTGTAAATGAAGATTACGTTCAAGATGAGTATATACCTGGAGTAATGTATGTAAAAAATTTAGAAGATTATTATAGATATAAAGCTACTGGAGAATTTATTAATGGTAAATTGTCTACACCTTTACCACTTGAGCTAAATTTATCTACTTATGGAATATCATCTTTAATGCCTGGAGATTTATTTGTTATTGATTATTTACCTAAGCAATATAGAGATAGAGTTTATTTTCAAATTATGAAGATAACTCAGACAATAAGTAGTAATGGTTGGACAACTTCCATTAATTCTCAAATGCGAGTTAAAGCTGATAAAAAATTATTAGGACTATATAAAAATCCTAAAATTTATCTTTCTGGAACTTGGATGCGTGAAAAAGCTCATCCACTTATTAATAAACATTTTACACATTTTGATCTTATACCATTTGGTACACGTGAAATATTAGTTTTTAAAGCTCGAGTCATAAAACATGAAGAGGTTACAGTTTACCCGCATCAATTATTTGATAACACTATTTATGATAATTGGATTAGTCCATCACAAGGAGAAAGTCTATTACATATGATCAACTCTACTGGAGCAAATGTTCTTAGTACATTTGGTGGTTTTAGTGATGAAAGTAATAGACTTTATTATATTTTAGTTTTTCTTGGAGGGGCTTTGATTATTGCTCAAGAAAGTTCGGATAAATTAGAATCTGTTGTAAGACTATGTAGTGACAAAATATGGTCGTTTTATCAATATGCAAATTCTGCATCTCGTAGAATAGTGTTTCCAACTTCTTCTGAAGAGGAAGAGGAACAATAATTTTAATAAAATATTAATTGACTTATATTATAAAAAGGTTGTATATTATAATGGTTATGAATATCATAATTCCAATATATTCAGATGGATTTCTACATCCATTACACAAAGATAATAATTTATCTCTATTATATCTACGCCATATCGGTGATAAAGAGGGTAGAATGATATGCCTATCTCATCCTGATTGTGGTGATAAAGAATCAATTGATGATATAAAGAATGATAATACCAGTTTCTATCTAACACCAGATAAGAAGAAACTTATGAATATATTTCCTAATACGAGATTGATTGATGTGAATCTTATGCATTGGTGGAAACATAATAAACCAATGAACTTTGAAGATATAAGAATAAACTCATATGATTTCTTTAATAACAAGTATTATAATATGAAAAATGTTAATGAAGTTATTCCAATGGTTAAACATAAAGAATATTGTGATAAGGTTTTTGATAAGATAAGTGAGTTTGTTGATACGGTTTATGAAAATTTATATAATCATGAAGCGATAGAAGCTTATAATTATATTGAAAAAAATGGTGTAAAAGTATCTGATGATATATGTGATATATTTGACCATAGAGTGAAACGACACATATCAGATGGTAAGTTGTATTCCAATTATTTCTTATGGACATCTACAGGTAGACCAAGTAATTCATTCGGAAGTGTAAACTTCGCAGCTCTTAATCAAGAACAACGAAGGGGATTCATACCCGAATATGACATGTTAGTTGAGTTTGACTATGATGCATACCATCTAAGATTGATTGCCGACTTAATTGATTACAAATTTCCACAAGGTTCTGTTCATCAATATCTTGCAAGTTTCTATGGTTCAACATATGACGAGTCAAAATCAATAAGCTTTAGATTATTATATGGTGGAATAGATAAAGATATAGCAAAATCCATATCATTTTTTGGAAAAGTTCAGAAGTTCATAGATAAGAAGTGGAATGAATTTAATAAGAATAATTGCATTAAAACTGATATTTATAGAAGAACACTATTAAAAGATAATTTTGAAAAAATGAATAAGAATAAATTATTTAATTATATAATTCAAGCTTATGAGACTGAATGTAATATAGTGACAATAATTAAATTACAAGACTATTTATATAATAAGAAAACAAAACTGGTATTGTATGGTTATGACAGTTTTTTATTTGATGTAGATAAAGTCAATGGGAAAGAAGAAATCAAGATAATAAAGAACATTTTAGAAAGAAATAACCATTCTGTTAAGATGAAAATTGGTTTAAATTATGGTAAAATGGTTGATATCAAGGAGGAAATATGGGTGTAATTGATATAATTTTAGAAGAGTGGTCTAAACAAGTTGGAACAATAAATAGACAAGATCCAGAACATATTGCTATATTAAGTCAGATGCTTATGGATATGGATATGCCATTTGATGATGTACAATCTGCTATATCAATTCTATCGGAAGGTAATGGTGGATTATCACCAGAGGAAAGAGAAAGGGCACATAAGAAAGGATTAAAACATCTTGGTAAAGGTACTTGGGGAAAAGATGTAGGAAGGCCAACACACAAAGCACAAGATGGAAAACTTGTTCCTATTGGTGATGAGGAAAAACCAAAAGAAAAACAACCATCGGAAGAAAAACCTAAACCTAAATCAAAAATTACAAAGATTAAATCTGACCCATTTGATAAAGATAAAAAAGTAACTACATCATCAAAAGAAAAAAGAAAAAAACTTTTTTTGAAAAAATCATCCACATTAACTTCTAATGAAAAAGATACTTTAAGAAATGAAGACCACGAGAATACAAATAATGCTTTAAATTATACAAAATCTCAATATAAGATAGATAAATTAAAAACTGGAGAAAAAGGAGTAGGCGCTGGAACTCCAGAATCAAGAGCTGGTGAAGCGGCTGTCCATTGGTCTTTAAGAACTGCGATTGATTTACTTGGTAAGGGAAAATCTATGGATGAAGTCAATGAAATTATAACAAAGAAATTAATGGGTATAGCAAAAGATTCGGATACATATTTAAAGAAAGATTGGGCAGAATCTGCTGTTAATTCTATGAATTTATTAGTTGATACTTTTGGTACTGACAATTTAAAGGAAGTGGTTTGGGATACAAAAGCGGGTAGACATTTGATAGATACAGAAGATCATAGAACTTCATCTGATATGTTTGTTACATTAAAAAATGGAAAAAGAATTGGTATATCATTAAAAAAAGATACAAAAGTATTTTTAATGAATGGTGGTGCACCCACACAACAAAAGCTGATGAAACAAATTCTTACAGATGCTAATGTTTCTAAAGAAACAGTTAGTTTATTTGATGAAGCAACTAATCCTAGTTTACATACTACTCAATTAAATGAGGCTATGGATAATACTATTTCTGTTTTAAAATCAAATATGGATATAGCAAAAGATATAAGACAAAAGTATTATGGTCAAAGTGATTTGATTATAAAAGATTTTGATTCTGATAAATACGAACCTTTTGTAAATGAAGTAGATAAAATATTAGAAAAGTTACCAGATGTGGAGAGTGTTATACAACACTTAAAACAAAAATATCCAGATAAAGCTAAACAATTAACTAAACAAGAGTTACATAAATTTATACATAAATTAGCCAAAAACGATCCATTGAGAAGTACTGCACCAGATTTATATGATAATGCTCGTAAATCAGATTTAGATTATACACGAAGATTTAGTGATTTTTTTAAGAGTAATCCAGAAGCAGAAAAAGGTTTGAGAGTAACTGTTCTCAAGGGTATGCATTTTGAAGACACACTATTTAATGGTGACAACCCAAATCTTGATGATTTTATGACTATATACGGTAAAGAAAAAACAACTTTGAGTACTAACTTTATAATTGAAACATTTGGTGTTAAAGATTTACATCAAAAATGGCAAAATGAAAGAAATCCAAAGAAACGAGAAGAGCTAAAACAGAAAATAATAGGAATTGCAGAAGAAAGTATTGTAATAGATCATCAAGAAGGTAGTAGACAAGGTGAGATTCGCATAAAGGATAAAGATAATGAAAATTCAAAAGGGGTTCATTTATTTTCATTTGGTACTCGTTCAAGACCATTGGGAGCATCACCAACTCTTGAAATGGCACAGACGACTTTTATGGGTAATGCAATAAAACAAGGTTCTACTAATGTTGGACAATGGGATGAAAAATCAAAAAATAAATGGAAGAATGAAAGAATTAAAAATTTAAAAGATAATTTAAGTGAAGCAACTACAGATGAAAAACAGGACATATTAAATGAAATTGAATATGTAACAGAATTATAATGAACACACAATTACTATGCACATTCACAACAAAATCACAACTGGATGAAACAGTTGATGAGATAAAATCTGCATATGAAATAGCGTTCAAAAAGATATATGTTTTACAGAATGAAAAAGAAGTGAATGAATTGGTGTGTACATATAATGTAGATTTAGAAAAAGGTAGTGTTGATTATAATGTAGTAGCAAATACAATATCACTTCACAGAAAGAAACATTCCAATACATTATATACAATAAATGCACTAAATGAGGTTATTACAAATCTTAACAATGGAGTAGTAGATAGTAAATTTATAGTGCCGTGGGAAAATTTTAAGAATACTTTGTTGGTTACAAATTCAGATGGGCTGAATAGAATATCAACAAGAATATATAAAATTATAAAAATAGATTAAGCGTTTTGAATTTTTATATATATTTATATATACAATACATTTAAATTATAGGAGAAAAATGGTTATGACAGATTCAAAAGAAACGACCAAAGAAGAAAAATTATCACCCTTATATTACTTTTATTCAGTAGGGTGTGGTTTTTGTAAAAAAGTAGATCCAATTGTTGATGAACTTAATAAAGAAGGTCATGATATATTAAGATTAGATTTAGCTGATAAAGATAATGCAACTTTAAACAAAGAATTAAAAGATAAATATAAAGCACAATGTGGTACACCATGGTTCATTAATGCCGAAACAGGAAATCAAGTTTGTGGTTATAGAGAAAAAGATATTTTATTAAAGTGGATAAATGGTGAAGAAATACCACAACCACCAAGACCAACAGGACCTCCTCCAAGACCACCATTGATGAACGCGCCTGATGAAGAAGTTGAAAAATGGAAAAAAGAATATGAAGAATGGGCGAAAAAAAATAAAAAGTTACCAAACATTAGAACTGTTGATGATATATTAAAAATGCCAAGACCAAAAACTTTACCACCAACTCCTCCAAATCCAAATTCAACTGACGAAGAAATAGATAAATGGAAAGAGCAATATGACGTATGGGCAGGGGAAAATTCTCATTTGCCAAATCTTATATCATCTGATGTGATAGTTCAAAGATTTAAAAATAGAGGACAACCACCAACTGGTGCACCGTCAGCTAATATAGGTGGTAATGTAACACATCAAAAAAATCTTAATTTAAAATATTATTATGTTGTAGAAAATGGACAAAAAGTTGAAGTATATGCTGAGTCTGAATATGTTAAATCACTTAAACAACAGTATTATGTAAGAAATAACAGTGGAAAATTAATTAAAGTTGTTGATGATACTGAATGGGAAAACAAAAGATTAAATAAATCACAAACTAAATTACCTGCTCGATCTACTTTACCGAGAAAAACTCCCGCACCACCTGCAAGTAAAAAACCACCAAAGAAGAAAAGAGCTAAAGGTAGGAAGTAGTGATAAGACCAAAACCAACGGTTGATAGAGAAGCTACTGAAGAAGAATTAAAATGTATTGATAAAACTGAAGAGATGTTAGAGGGAGAACAAAAACTTCCTCCAGCATCTCAGATGATTCGAAATATAGCTACAGATCACTGGAAGACATTAAAAGCTTGGATAAAAGGTTCTCAAGTAATAGCTCCACAAGAAGAAGCTGAACGAAGATGGGAAATTTGTAAAGGTTGTCCTTATCTTAAATACGATGAAACTAATCCCGACACAGGTAAAAAAGATGGTAGATGTACACATTGTGGTTGTTTCATGAATGTTAAAGTTCATTATGCTATAGCTGAATGTCCAATAGATAAATGGAAAAAACACTGTGGATGTAATTGTGATTGTAAACATGGAGATTGTGATGAATAATTTAACAAAAGAAGAACTTATGAAAATTTATAATGAAGGTAAAAACCTTATAGGTAAACCTATCTTTATAGATTTTTATGCAACTTGGTGAGGACCTTGTAGAATGTTTGAGCAGGTGCTCGATAAAGTAACACCAGAATATGAAGATAAAATAAATTTATACAAAGTAAATATTGAAGAAGAACCTGAAATTGCAGGTTTATTTAATGTTAGGAGTGTTCCTACAGTAACCACAATTTTTAAAAGTGGTAAATCAAATTCAACTCCTGGAGCTTTGAATGGAGAAACTCTTAAATATTTTCTTGATGGATTACTTTCAAAATAATTAAAAAAAAAGCTTGTTTTATATACCTAAAAAGATATATATTATAGGAATTAAGGTTATATGGTTTCATAGTAAACCATAAATAATAAACAATAAACGATAAAACATAAGGAGAATATCAATGGATATTTCACAAATAAAAAACCGCTTAAATCAGTTACAGAATCAAACTTCAACTAAGGAAAACTTTTGGAAACCAGAACCTGGTAAAACTCAAATAAGAATAGTACCTTATAAACACAATAAGGATAATCCTTTTATTGAGTTGTATTTCCATTATGGGTTAGGTAAGAATAAAACTTATCTTTCTCCTGTTTCCTTTGGTAAACCAGATCCTGTAAATGAATTTGCAGACAAACTTAAATCAACAGGTGATAAAGACGAATGGATTCAAGGTAAAAGACTTGAACCTAAAATGAGAACTTTTGCTCCAGTAATTGTTCGTGGTAAAGAATCTGAAGGTGTCAAGTTTTGGGGATTCGGTAAAACCGTTTATCAAGAATTGTTAAGCATAATTGCTGATCCAGATTATGGTGATATCACTGATCCAATTAACGGTAGAGATGTAGTGGTAGAACGAATTACACCTGCTGAAGCTGGTAATCAATATGGTAAAACAACAATTCGTGTTAAACCAAATCAAGTTCCAATTACAGAAGATAAAGATTTACTTAAAAAACTTTTTGAAAATCAATCTAATTTAACTGAGTTATATACTGAACCTACTTATGATGAATTGAAAGAAGCTCTTGATAATTTCTTTAATCCATCAGACGAAGATAATACAACTACGACATCTAATGGTGTTTCTACTACTACAACTCCAACTTCAAATGTTGGTAATACTACTAGTAAAACATCAGATGTTGAAGATGCATTCGATCAGTTATTCAATAGTTAAATAAACAAAT
>Ga0209128_1001696_pt1 | contig 14816 bp, 7 predicted proteins | sample ETNvirnome_6_100_FD_184072 | JGI IMG/M metagenome (GOLD analysis project Ga0209128, IMG submission 184072) | Marine viral communities from the Pacific Ocean - ETNP_6_100 (SPAdes) (version 2) | ecosystem: Environmental > Aquatic > Marine > Oceanic | place: Pacific Ocean | collected 2013-06-19 | reverse complement strand
TGCATCAAAAAGTAGAATATTAATGACTGAAACAGAAACGGCAATTAATGATTCTTCAGCAGACCTAGATTTCAGAGTTGAATCAGACGGCAACGCCAATATGCTCTTTGTTGATGGTGGTAATGATGCGGTTGGAATTGGTTGTTCTCCAGCTCATACATTTCATGCAGATGCAGGGGGTAATGGCACTGGCATAATTGGAGCCTTTGAAGGCTCTAATGCTGGAGAAAATAATATTTGGATAGGAGCTGCAGGCAGTGCAAATAATAGTATGATTATTGGATATAACTATGCTGGTGGTGCAGGCAGTGCAAATAATTATGGTTATTTAGTAAATTATGGAGATAGCCCTAGTGCTGCTGTAGTAATAGCAGATGGGGGCAATGTTGGAATTGGTGCCGTTCCTGGATCTAATAAATTAATGGTAAGTGGAGATTTTGGTGCAACTTCTACTGCTGGGCTTTATATTACAAACACAGGAGTTGCAACAGCAAATGATTTGACTCCTGTTGCATTTACTACCAGATCATCTAATTGGGGAACCCAACATGCAGCCACTATTGCTGCTGGCACTACAGATGCTACTGATGGCGGGGCTTATTTAGCGTTATCAACATCTACCACAGGACAATACGCTCCAACAGAACGCATGAGAATAGACTCATCGGGCAATGTTGGAATTGGTACTACCTCAAACTTTGGCAAGCTCAGTGTAAATGTCTCTGCTGGCGCACCAGCTACTTCAGGCGACATGACCAACGGCTTAACTGTCCACAACACTGATGGTGGTCGTGCTATTCAGTTAGGCGTTAATGAATCTGGCGCATACACCTTTATTAACTCTGGTTATGTTAACAGCGCAGGTAATTCACAGCCTCTGGCGATTTTTACTGGTGGCACAGAACGCATGAGAATAGACTCATCGGGCAATGTTGGAATTGGTGATTCCGACCCCTCAGAGGCTAAACTCAGCATTGATAATGTAACTGCTGGTGATGCTGGGCTAAAGATTGTTCAAGCACAAGATAGTCAAGGAATATATCTTGACATGGATGGTAATGAACGAGGAATTTATGTTGAATATGCTGGAACTACTAATGATGCTTTACAAATAATTGATGAGGGTTTAACAACAGGTAAGATTGCGTATTTTTATTCTAATACTGCAAATACCAGCACTCGTGATTTAGTACGTATTAGAAATAATCATGCTGATGCAACAGGTACTACTTCTTTATTAGTAGAACAAGATAGTACAGGATTATGTGCAGATTTTCTTGGCTCTAAGATTAGAACATCAGGAGGAATCCTGTTTGGCACAGACACAGCAGCCGCCAATGCTCTAGATGACTATGAGGAAGGCACATTTTCACCAGACCTTTATTTTGGTGGTGCTAGGACAGGTATGTCATCAGCTAAGGCAGGACAATATACAAAAGTAGGAAATGTTGTGCATTGTTGGTTTAGCGTTTCACTATCAGACAAAGGTTCATCTACTGGAAATGCACAACTTCAGGGATTACCTTTTACTGAAGGAGGAGGAGTTACAGGAGCACCGACTGCATCGGTGCAGATGAGTACTCTAGCTGGAGATCTATCGGGTGTTTTTGGTCAAATGAGTGGTACAGATTTAAGGCTAAAAGAAGCCAATTTTACTACTGGCGGTGATACAAATATTACAGACGGTGATTTTACCGACAGTTCAATAGTAAGAGGATACGTTAGTTATTCAATATAATTATGTCTAGTAGATTCTAGGCATGGACAAGTGCAATAAAGCACGATAATAAATAAGAGGAAAATAAAATGGCATTAAGCGAAGTAAAACTGGCAGATAAAGTTGAAGTGATTGGAGAATTTCAAGACGTTCAAGTGAGGGTTGCAACCATCATTTATCAAGATGATGTGGAACTGACAAGAGCCTTTCACAGGCACGTTATAAATTGTCAAGTCATGGTCGATGGCGAATGGGAAGATCCCGATATATCGGGTGAATACCAGAATGTTCAAGATATCTGCAATAGCGGAATCTGGACTGAGGCGATCAAAGAGGCTTATCGAGAGGCTAATACTCCCGATGAATAATAATAACAGTTAAAACCAAGAGGAAAAAATTAAATGGCAAATGCTGAAGCAAAAGAAAATGTAGTCTTTTTAGACGACAAGGAAATCAAGGTAGCTGACCTTAGCGATGAGCAGATCACGCCGACATCAGAGACTAAAACGATAGGCGGTTAATAAATATATATATACATATATGACACATCAATGGAATTTTCAAGTTACATAGTATGGAACATATTATTATCTTTAGTGGTAGCTCCTTTACTATATGGAATCAGGACAAATACTATAGATTTAAAAAGATTAGACATCTTATTAAACAGAACACGAGAAGAACTAGGTAAAGATTATATATCTAGAAGAACTTTTGAAAACGATTTAAATCGTATTATGAAACTTTTAGAAAAAGTAGAACAAAAGATAGAAAGACAACATGCGATGTTAGAATCTAAAATTGATAGATTAATAGAGAAATAGATAATGGCAACAACAAGAAAAAGATACAGTAAAGGTAAACGAGTAGATATGCGACAAGGTGGTCGTGTAGGTTTTAATCAAGGAGGAACTTTCTCCCATACTTTTAATAAAGAAACTGGAGAATGGACACCCCATCATCCTGCAGACCAAGACGGCACACATTCAGGCGGTGGTGGTAATGGCTCTACTACTCCTCCTGCAAATCCTATTGATACTTCAATACCTGTTCCTTATGGACAAACAACAGAAGAAGAAGCAGAACTTGCTAGAACACAAGTAGAAACTGCTGCTACAGGTGTAGTACCAGAAGCAGCTAAGATTCCTACTCCACAAGAATTAAAAACAGATGATCCAAGATGGACAGGCGAAGGGAATTTTGATTTTAGTGTTGATTGGCAAGAGGGTGGAAATATTGGAAAATATAGTAAAACTGATGCAGGACAAACAGCAGAAGACTTGTTTAAAGCTATACATGCTGGAGGAGGCGATTCTGTAACTATAGATAATAAAACTTATGGTTGGGGAGACTTTCATAATTTAATTAAGCAAGATAAAGCTTTACATGGTACTGAAAAACCTTCTGGTCTTTATGAAGCTGATGCTACTCTTATGGCAGACGATACTACTACAGCAGCGGCTGGAACAGTTGCAGATGTAGATAAAGAAGTTGTTTCTGTAGTACCATCACAAATATATACTCAAGAATTTATGGATGCTAATGCAGGAACAATATCCAAAAATGAACAAGGATATACTGCAAAAGATATATTTGAGTTTATTGGTGAGGTACAACCAATGCCTTCAGGACAGAACTATACTATGAGTGATGCTCTAAAACTACTTCAACAAGAACAAACTCTTATAGGAACACCAAATCCTTTATTTGCAGCACAAGAACAAGTAGCAGGAGATATTACAAAAGCAGCAATTGAAAGAATATATGATGAAGATGTTGATGTAGAAACAGCAACAATAAATAAAGACAACGCATATAAAGCAGCCGTAACTGAAATTCGTGATTTAACAGAAGAATTTAAAGCTCAAGGAATGCCAGATAAAGATGCTGTAGCTGCAGCCAAAGCACAAGTAATATCATTTATAACTAGAGATGAAGCTACTGCACCAATATTAGATAGACTTACCAAAGTAACTGTTGTCGAAGCAGTAGGACCTGTTGCAGAAACCAGAGAAGGTCAAGTAATAACTGCAGCAGAAGAAGCAGACATTCTAAGCAGAGTCACAAAACAAGGAACAAACCTAGATGACTTAGGAACTTATCAAAAAGCAGCAACAAGAACAGCACAGACAGGAGATGCAGCCACAAAGATAGCTGAACAATTAGGAACAGCTCCCAGTAAAGATGCTGATACTCGTGCAGGAATAACATCAGATGGTGTAGCAAAAGGAGATGCAGCACAAATAGGCGGTGTTCCAACAGCAGAAGCAGCTTCACTACAAGCTGTAACAAATAGTGAAGAAAGAACAGCAGCAGCTCAAGATATGTTAGCAGTTGTTGGTGATGTTCCGCCTGAAATTGCAGCAGCAGTTGCTGATAATCCAGCAGAATTAACAGCACAATTAGATGAAGATCCTGATCCTAATGTTGTAGCTTCCGTTGCTTCATTACCACAAGAAGCTCTTGTTTCAGTACAAATGGAAAACTTATTATCTGGTATTGAATCAGGAACAACACCTACTTGGGCTAGACCAGCCGTAGATGCTGTAAATCAAATGATGGCAGATCGTGGTTTAGATGTTTCAACAGTTGGTCGAGATGCTATGTTTAATGCAATTATTCAAAGTGCTTTACCAATAGCACAAGGAAACGCACAAGCATTACAAGCTAGAGCGCAACAAAATTTATCATTTGAACAACAAGCTAATTTAGCACAATCTCAGCAGACTATGCAAATTCGTATGGAGAATTTGTCTAATAAAAATGTAGCTGCTTCACAGTCTGCTCAAATGGCACAACAAATTAAAGTTCAACAAGCAACATTTGAACAACAGGCTGTTATAACTACTGCTGAACAAAGACAACAAACAAGAGTTCAAGAAATGCAAGGTGAGCAACAAAGACAGGCTCAGATTTCTGCTCAAAAGCAACAAGCAGCAGTAGCAACCTTCTCTGCTGATATTCAAAAAGATTTAGCAGATCTTCAATATTTAAATACAGCAGCAAAAGAAACTATGACTGCTGATCAGCAAGTACGTTTAACAGAATATAATGCTAAAATAGCTAAAGTCATGCGACAAGCAGATCTTGATCAAGAAATGGAGGCTGCTAATTTAAGTACTGATCTTCAAGTTGAATTAAAGAATTTAACTGAGATGAATGCTACTGACAGAGCAAGTATGTCAGAAGAAAATAAGATGCGTTTGGCTAACTTAGAAGTTTTAGTAGATTTTTCAAAAACTAATGCTGCCATGGCACAGCAAATGAAACTAGCAAATATGTCTAATGAGCAGCAAATGGAAATAGCTGAACTAAGTGATAGAGCAGCTACAGATACTGCAAACTTTACAGTAGATAATCAATTTAGATTAGAAGAACTAACAACTACAGCACGTATACTTTCAGAAAATACAGAGCTTAGAACTCGTGCAGAATTAGCACAGCTTGGTGCATCAGAAAAAGTAGCTCTTGCAAATTTAACAGCTAAGAATCAAGCAGACTCTGAATCTATGAATGCTACTAATATAGCAGATCTTGCAAGATATGACAAACAAATGAATGCTGCACAGCTTAATGCACAGCTTGCACAACAACTAGGTTTGGCACAACTAAGCAACGATCAAGAAACTTCTTTATTTAATGCACAAGTCAATGCAAATATAGACATGGCTGAATATAGTTTTGAACAACAAAAATCATTAGCAGATAGTAAATTCATGCAAACAATGACACTACAAGACTTTAGCCAAAGACATCAAGGAGCAATGCAAGATGCTACAGCAATGGCATCTTTAGATATGGCTGCAGCAGATCAAAGAACAAAATTAACTATAGCCAACGCACAAAACTTTTTACAGATGGATATGAAGAATATGGATGCAGAACAGCAATCCTTTGTAATGGAAGCTCAAATAAAACAACAAGCATTGTTAAGCGATCAAGCAGCTTTTAATGCTAGTGAACAATTCAATGCTACATCACAAAATCAGTTAGATCAATATATGACAGGGCTTGCACAACAAATAGAACTAACTAATAAAACAAGAAATGATGCTATGCAACAATTCAACGCAACACAAGACAATGCTGCAGAAGCCAGAAGAGCAGGCAACGAAGCAAGAGCAAATATGTTAGAAGCACAATTAGCAACAGATGTATCTAAATTTAATGATCAACAAGATTTTAATCGAGAACAATTTAATGTAACACAATCAAATGCTATCGAACAATTTAATGTTAATTGGCGCAGAGATGCTAATAAAATAGATACTGCTGCTACAAATGCTGTTAATCAGCAAAATGCTCAGAATGCTTTTGGATTAAGTACACAAGCTATGAGTTTTATGTGGCAAGAATTACGAGATCAAATGGATTATAGTTTTAAAACTTATGATAATGATCAACAACGAAAAGCATCATTGATCGTAGCAGCACTAGGAAATGAAGCTGCTAATCCTGATGCTGGTGGTTGGGGTTCTACTTTTGAAGGCTGGACCAGTTTGTTTGGTAATTTTTTAGAGTCTTCTGATTGAGATTAATATAATAACGGAGAAAAATAATGGGATTATTTAGTAAATTAGTAAAAGGTTTGAAAAAAACAATACGAGGAATTGGTAAAGCTATTAAAAAAGTAACTAAGCCAATTAGAAAAGTAGTACGAAAAGTTCTAAAACCTTTTGGTAGAATTTATGGTAAACTTGGATGGGTTGGATCATTAGCCTTGATGTTTGCATTGCCAGCGATGGCAGGATGGATGAGTAAATGGTTTCAAACTTTTTCTCAATGGGCTACAAAACCTGGTGTTGCTGATTGGTTAACAAATGCTTCTAAAGCACTTGGAAATTGGAGTAAAACATCAAGATTACGCTTTGATAATATAACAACTAAAATTAAAGAAGGGTTTAATAATGTTACAGGTCGTGGTCCTGAATTATATGATCCTGTTGCAGGAAGAATAGAAGCAGGAATAGCTCCAGAAACATTAGCTCAAAAATTAGGAACGGCAGGAACAGAACAAGCTGCAGGAAAAGTAGTAGCAGATCAAAGCTGGTGGAAAGAACATTTCGGAGGTAAACGAATTAAAGGTATGAAACAGTGGATGGAAGAAAGACCTCTTTTTGGACAAACAAAAAAATATCCAGCAGGACATGAACTAGCAGGACAGACAATGTTTTATCCAGACCCACTCAATGTTGGGAAATTTACAGATGTACCAATACCAAAAATTGCATCTGTAGGAGATGTAGTAGGTCTTGGAGAAGCTGGACTTGCAGGTCAGCAAATCTATACAAAATATTTTAAAGATGCAAAAACTTATGAAGCTCCTTTCTACAATGCAAATACAAGTTTAGCAAATGCAATGATGAGTCAAACAGAACAAACAAGTCCTTATATGGAATCATTACAATTTGTAGATCCTGGTGCAACAGAAGGAGATGATTTTTTTACGTTGTCGCGTAAATACGCAAGTGGCTGGGGTAAAGTTGTTCCAGAAGGTACAAATCCTGTACAATTTGCAATGAATTTACCTGGTTATGGTTATAATCTTGAAGATTATTATTGGGATACAATATATGGAGATCAAGAAACTTCTGATCTTTATGATCCATATAGTAATGCATAGTTAAGGAGATAATAAACAATGTCAATACAAGAAGCAGCAAAAGAAGTAAATCTTTTTGATGGTCCTATTCCTGGGCAATCAATGACAGCTAGTTTAGAAAATAAAATGCCGTGGGATGGACCGCCAAAATATTCAAGTGTAAGAGAAGCATCAGAAGCAATATTCTTAGATTTATTAGAAGATGAAAATCTAAAGGCTGTTACAAAGTTAATGGCTGGTGGAACTCCTATTACTGATGTAACACATATGTTATTAGTAGCTGGTTTTTCTAAAGGACAATTTAATCCAGATTTAATGATGTTATTGATTGAGCCTATTATGTATATGCTAATGGCAATAGCAGATAAAGTTGGTATTACTGATGTTAAAATGTATAGTGGTGAAGAAGAAGATGAAGCAGGTGATGATATATCAGAAGAAGAAAACAGAGAAAATGTAAACACTACATTACAGACTATATTTCAAGGTAGAAAAATAGCTCCAGAAGCCAGTAGAATAGTAGAAGATTCTGAAATAACTAAAAAATTAGAAAATATAGATGTTGAAGGATTAAGTTTAATGGATAGACCAATAGTAGAACAAGAGCAAGAACCTGAACCAGAAGTAGAACAAGAACAAGAACCAGAAAGTTTAATGGCACGATAAATAGAGGAATAAAATAATGGCTGATAATTTAAATGAAATAATAAATAGTCTTCCAAATATGTCTATGGAAGATTTGGGTTCTTCTTTACTTGCTAGACAATCGCAACAAAGAGCAGTAGCTAGCCGTAATGCAAAAAAAGATGAAAAGATGCAAAAAGTATTAGCTGTCCTATTAGGAGGACAAGCAATATTTCAAAAGACTTTAGCTAATAGACTTGATGAATTAGACGATGCAAAAACTATAGAAAAATTAAATGATGAAAAAATGATTTCTGTAGCTAATCAAACTGCTAGAATATTTAGTGGGTTGCCTGCGGATTTTTTACAATCAGACGATGCTTGGGATCAATATAATAATAATAAATCTTATTCTGATTTATTTTATTCTGGAATATCTCCAATAATAGCTTCAGCTTATAAAAAAGGAGTTGGTGAAGAAGCATATAATTTAGCAGAGAAAGGCGGTCAGCTATCACAAATTTTAGAAGAGCGAACAAAAGCAGTAGCAAAAAACTTTTTTGAAAAAAAAGAAGGAAAACCAACTTTAGCGCAATCATTTTTTACAGGTGCTGAAGATTTATTTAAAGATCGAAGTCTAGGAAAAGATGAAATTATGCAAAATATGTTAGGATTAGATACATCAACACTAGAACTAATAAGAGCTAAAAATGTAGCAGGAAAAGAAAGAGACTTAAGAGGACAATCAGGATGGCTTAATATAGTACCTCTATTTAAAGATGTAGGTCGTAGAATATTTAAGTCTGATGAATCAGATACAGCACCTGGTTTCTTTTCAAAACGAGATCCTACTGCAATAGATTTCTTACCAGCAACATTAAAAGAAGCAATAAATAATATAAATCTTGATGAATTTATAGTTCCAGATTATTCACAAGCTATGCATGATTTTAATGCTGGTATAAACTGGTTAAATGTTGGTTTAAATAATACAATATTAAATAGTACAGAATCGACTGGACAAATAGCTTTAGCATTAGATAGAATAATTGATAAACATCAAAGAGCTATAGCTGCTAATAGTTTAGATGATCTTCGTGCTGGTAGAAGTCCTAATCATATGGATCTTGCAGCAATTAGAAAGTTTAAAGATGCTATGTTTGATGCCTCTCCTACAGAAACAGATAAAGCAGGAGCTAAAGATTTAGCTATTAGATTTGCTGGAACAATTGAAGCTATAAGAAAAAATCCTAGTATAAAAAGACAGTGGATAACAATGATTGCAAAAGATAAAGGTTTAGAAGAAGGAACCGATGATTATAATACATTTGTTAGTCGGCTTAATGCTGGAGATGATTTAGTAAAAGAAGTAGTTTTATTATCATTAGCTGAAAAAGCAATAAATGAAACTTATCCAGGTAAAAAGAATTTAATGGAAAAAGAAACTCCAAGATCAAGAAAAGGAAAAAGAAGTAGAAAAAACTATACATATGACTGGTCAGACATTGATGCTATTTTATCACCAACATTAAAAATTAATGAAGATGGATTTGTAGCAACCAGTCTAGAACATCAAGCTGCTTCAGAAGATACTCAAACAGCAGAAGTACTAGCTTCTATAAATGCTGGCAACTCAAGTTCTGATCCAGAAATAAGACAAGTAGCAGAACAAGTATTAGCACAAACATGGCATAATCCACAAAATGATGATGGTCTTAGAGGACCTTCTGCAAAACTACAAGAAAGATTTGGAACATTGTTGGATGCTAATTCAGCTTTAGAATTAGGTCAATTATTATATGATTCTAAAACTCAATCTTTCTTTGAGAGTGTACCTTTAGGAAGAACAGAAGATAGTATATTAGCAGAAATACAAGCTAGTCAAGAATCAGGAAGACAATTTACTACTCAAGAAAGAGAACAACAAACATTTACTACTGAAGAAAAAGAGCAGATGCGTAAAGCAGGAGTAGCGGTTAAAGACTTTTTTACTGTATCTGAAGAAGAAAAACGACAAAATGCATTAGATGAAGTAAACAAAATTTTAGCTTTAGGAAAAGCTCGATCTCCTAGTTTAATATCAAGAGATTATTTTATACAAAAAGGATTACCAACTAAGACTGGTGTTGTTACATTAGACCATTATCAATTAGTTAAAGAATTTTTAGAATCCCCACGTACTCCTAGATTAACTATGTTTGGTGGCGGTCCAGTGTATACGCATTGGTGGGATTATGAATGATGCAGAAAAATCTTTCAATGAATTTATGTCTTCTATTCATGGCGTAACTCCTTATCTAAAAGAAGAAGAAGAAGAAGATAAATTCAAAATTCCTGCTCCTCTGATTGAAATCTATAATCAGAATCAGAATCCATTAGTACAACAAAGAAGAATCCCTACAAGACAAGTAGAACAATATAATAATTCACTTACAGATTCTACAGAACCAACAGTTGCTTCAGACCTTGGAGCAGAATATACCCTAGACGATCTTGAACAAGATCCAGAATTCCAAGAACGAGCAGAACGCTTCATGGAATCTATCAATCAAGACGAAGATATTTTTGAATATATTAGAGATGCAAATTTTAATATAAGCAGTGCTTTAGTAAGATCTTTTGAAATAGCTGATTGGTCAGAAGAAGCCAAAGCAGATTATACATATCTTAAAACAACTTTTGATAAAGCAAGTATAGGCGGATTAAGACAAGGCTTAAGATTAACTAAAGATATGGCTATTGATGTTATTCGAGATCCTTTAAATCTTATATTCATGGCTGCTGCTCCTGTAACAATGGGTGCATCTATAGCAGCAAGAGGAGCGATACAGACAGCAGTTAAAGAAGCTACAAAAAAGATTTCTACATCTCAACTAACTAAACAAGCTCTTAAATCAGCTAAAAAACCAATGATGTATGGAGCTTTAGAGGGATCAACTTGGGCTGGCGCACACGACTACTTTATACAACAAGGTGAAATAGAACTAGATGAAGCAAGAGATAGTATTGATTTATCACGAACCGCACTTGCTTTATCTCTTGGTGCTGGTATAGGCGGTGTTTTTTCTGGTGCTATAGGTACAATAACTGCTCTTTCTCCTGTATTAACTAGAAAACTTGGTAGATATTCCAACGAAGATCAAATTATTACAGCAGGAAAAAAAGACCCAAAGAAAACAAATAAACAATACGATGAAGAACAAAAGCCGTTTGATGTAGATCCTAAAGATAAAACTGTTGATACAAAAAATAAAGATTTAAGTAAATTTTTAGAAGCTATATCTATTACTATTGGTAAGCCAACAACAAGATTTCAGAGAATAGCTGAAAACGCTACAAAATTACCAGAACTTTTAAGTAGATATAGAAATGATTGGTATCGTACTTTTACAACTTTATCTACTCAATTAGAACCAGAAACTTTTGGTGGTTTATTAGGAAGATATTTAGGTACATTTCGAGAAGCTGCAGAAACTGCTTTTGGAGAAGTCAAAAGAGTAGGTTTTTATTTAGATAAAAAATCTCAATTTAAAGTTCTTCCAAAAATGCCTCGTGGTTGGGTTAGAGAATTTAATAAAAGAGAAAATGATGAATTATTAAATTTAATAATTAATCCAAAAACTAAAAATGTAGATGGTTTACCAGTAACAAAAACTTCAAGAGATGGAGCAAGATATCTTTCAAGAAATGTATTTGGAGCTATTCATAAAGAGTTAGTACGAAAAAAATTACTTGCTACTGGTATTCAAAATAAAAATTATTTTCCTAGAAAAATACAGTATGAGCTTGTTGAAGCAGATCCTATAAGATTTCAAAATAAAATAATTAAATATGGTTATGCTGATCCTGTAGATACTGTATCTAAAAAACATAGAGAATTTTTTATTAATGTTTACGGAGAAAAAATGGAAGGAGTTCCAGCAAAATCGTTAACAGTAGATAGAGAATCTTTTTCAGAATTTTTTAATACTCATAGAAAAAGAAGCGGAGCAAAATATAAAGGTTTTAGAGATTGGGCAAAAGGACAAGGAGCAAAAACAGAAGAAGAAATTTTAAAAACAGCACAAGGAAAAAAATCAGAATTAATTAGAAAAAATGTTTTAGAACATAGAGATAATCCTTTTGAAACTTCTGGAGCAACTACTGGTGGAGGAACTGGATTCTTAAACCCAAGAATATTTGATCGTATTCCTGATGAAGAAATGTTACCATTTATAGATACTCGTGTTGAACACGTTACAAATGAATATGTAGCAGCCTCGTCATTATTGCTTGCAAGAACAGCTAAACTAGGTAGAAATCTAAGAGAACACAAAGCAAATTGGCTTATACCAATTAGAAAACAACTTCTAGATAATGATGTACATGTAGATGTAGCAAACGCTGTTGTTGAAAAACTTGAAACTATGTATAAACAAATTGCTGGTATAGAAATACCACAACCTTTTGGTACTGGTAAAACAAGAGATTTTGTTGATTATGTTAAATTAAGTCAACAAATGGCTCATTTACCTTTTGCTACACTTTCTAGTCTTACTGAACCTTTAATTATGCTGACAAGAGTTGGAGCTGCAGATAGTCCAAAAGTTATAAAAGATGTTGCTTCTGCATTAACAAAAGAGACAGTCAAAACATTTGAAAAAATAGGACAAGCAGGTAAAAGACAATTTGGAATTGCACATAAAGGAACCAGAGAATTTAGAATAGATCCTAAAACTGGTAAAAGTAAACCCTATAATATTGCAGGTGTTAAACTTTCAACTGAAGAGTGGAAAGAAGCATATCAAGTTGGGTTATCTTTAGAACAAGCTGTCATGGATAGAATGGCAGGTTTGTATGGAGAAACAGTTAACACTTCAGCTAGAAAATTAGCAAGAGGATTCTTTAAAACTACATTACTTACACAGTGGACAAGTGCTGTTCAATTAGCAGCTTATACAACAGGCAAAAGATTAATTAGAACAGATCTATCAAAATTAGCTAAAGGCGGATTATCTAAAACCAAAAAAGAAAGAATAATTAGTAGATTGAATCAATTAAGCATTGATGAAAATAAAGGATTAGCGTGGTATAAAAGATCATTAGACAAGAATGGAGAATTTGATGTTAGTAAATCTATGGCTGGTAGAAGTAATATAGCTTTTTATAATAATCATTATATGGTAGGAGCAAATAGATTTTCAAGAGAGATTATTCTAAATCCTGATATCACAGAAGCTAATAAACCTTTGTGGTATTCGCATCCTGCTGGTCAGCTTCTTATGCAGTTTGCTAGTTATCCAACAGCATTCAACAATACAATTTTAAAAAGATTTGCTAACGAAGCATATAGAGATTTTGCTACTTTAAATTTTGAGGCTACTCCAAAAATTCTAGCAACAGCATTATTAATGTCATCAAGTGCTATGCTTACTAATGCACTTCGTAGTGGAGGAAAAAGTTTGCCTGAAGAGTGGGGTGGCGAAAGAACTATGTCAAAATCAATGATAGAAGCAGTTGAGCGTTGGGGTGGTTTAGGACCAATGCAATATGGCTGGCGCTTTTGGGAGAATGCACAAATGGGTGGTGGTCAAATAGGTTCTTTACTTAAAGCTCCTACTGGACCTCTAGCACAAGATGCTTTAGATGCTATATTATACAGAAAAGGATTAGCAGAAATTCTTGCAGGTAACGTACCTTTCTATGGTGTATTACCTACAGATACCAGAAAAGTTGTACGAGATGCAGCAAAAGAAATTGATAAAGCAGCGTTTTCATTTTTTGCTCCTAAGAAAAAACCAAAAGAAGTAAAAGCTCTTTCTCCTTTTAGAAAATTTGAGCCTGGTTTGTATGCTAAAGGTGGTATAGTATTAGATGTTCCTGGTGTTCCTGAAGAACCAGATGAACGTGTAGATCGAATGACAGGTATTCCTTATAATATACAGGCTGGTATTCTTGGTCAAGATGAAGAAGATAGATTTAGATTTGCAGAAGGTGGTGAAGTTACTGAACAAGATCAAGAAGCTTATGCTTTTTTAACAAAAGATTTAAGAAAACTAGCTCCTATATTTTCAGATCCAGAACCACTTAGTTCTTATACTAAAGAAGAATTAAAAACTTTTGTAGAAGGAATTAAAGAACCTGTCTATAGATCAATAAAACGAAATACAGAGCAACAAAGCTTAGAAGATTTTAGAAATTCTGAAACAATAGGAGTGCATGTATCCACAGATAAACCATCAATAAACTCTTTAGAAGGATATGTTAGATTAGTTAGACCTCTTGACTTATCAAAAATGGATATTTCATATGAAGGATTTAGTTTTGTAGAAGCAGTAGAAACAAACGAAGAATTACAAAATAAAATAATTGATGAATCTATTTTACCTAATGCAACAGCAAAAGAATATATAGAAGATCTTTTATTTAAACATGGATTAGCAAAAGAAGTTATAGTCAACAATAAAAAATTAATGGGATTAGATAAAATACTTAATATAAGAGCAAGCCATGCGATTCGTGATACACTTAAAGATATTGGTTACGATAGTATACTGTACGCAGATGGCAAAGCAATTATTTTTGATCAAGGACAATTTAAAGCTACACAATCTGCACCAATAAAAAATAAAACTAGATTAAAAAATACATTAGAAAAACGCAAAGCTAAAAGAGATGGTGGCGTTATGGTATCGGTTGGCATTACGCCAATAGATGAAGATGATGTAAGTAAACTGCGAAAAGCTTTGAAGAAACGTAAAGCTAAAAGAGATGGTGGAAGGATTGGATTTCAAGAAGGTACATCAGTGATGGAAGAAATAACAGTAACAGCACGAATGCCAAGCCTTCAAAGAAGACTTAAAGAAAGAGCGCCAAGATACGGTCAACAAAGAC
>Ga0209128_1001691_pt1 | contig 14851 bp, 19 predicted proteins | sample ETNvirnome_6_100_FD_184072 | JGI IMG/M metagenome (GOLD analysis project Ga0209128, IMG submission 184072) | Marine viral communities from the Pacific Ocean - ETNP_6_100 (SPAdes) (version 2) | ecosystem: Environmental > Aquatic > Marine > Oceanic | place: Pacific Ocean | collected 2013-06-19 | reverse complement strand
ATGTAGTAAAGCAGAAGTAAAGGAAAATTTATCATTAATATCAAAAGAAGAAGTTAATCAAATATTGGAGAAATACGGATTTGATCCCAAAAAAATCAAAAGTATCTGTAAGAGAAATTTCTAAAAAAATAGCTAAAGAAATGATTGTAAAACATCATTACAGTCATGCTTGGACAAGTTGTAGATATGCTTTAGGTATATTTTATGAAATGGATAATGAACATTCTTTCTTTGATGAGAAAGAAGAAAAGTTAGCCGGTGTTGCTATCTATGGTTATCCAGTAGGAGCTAGAGCAGCTGCTTCGATTTCAGAAGAATTACAACCTAAACAAGCATTAGAACTTACAAGGTTATTTATACATGAAGAGTATGGTAAGAATATGGAAAGTATTTCTATATCTAAAACATTTAAATGGTTAAAGGAAAATGCTTCAGATATAAAGGTACTTATATCATATGCAGATCCAGGTCAAGAACATATCGGTGGTATATACCAAGCAACTAACTGGATGTATCAGGGATATAATTTAGGTTTAATGGATAATTATGGTATTAAATTAGAACCTGCTGGTAAATGGATTCATTCAAGGACTGTATTTGAAATGTTTGGTTCTGGTAATTTAGAACATTTAAAGAGTAGAATAGGTCACACATTTTGGAGAAGAAAAGAACCAAGAAAGCATAGGTTCTTTTATTTGTTAGGTAGTAAAGGTGAGAAGAAGAAGATTGTACAAGATTTGAAACATCCGTTACAACCATATCCTAAAGATCCAAAATTATATACGCCTGAAATAGAAAAAATAGTAGTGGAAGAAAAATCAAAATTTTATGAGTAAATATAATAAACATAGGAAATATACATATTTAGATGCATTTATCAATTCATCTATTGTAGAAAAGTTATCTGTAATTATATGTGTACCAATGATAATTTTTATAATAAGGATGATATTTAGTTATTATGAGTAGAATATCATATAGTCAAATATCAATGTATAGTGATTGTCCTCTTCGGTGGAAATTAAATTATGTTGACAAAGTTTCAATATCGGAATCAAACATACATCTTATATTTGGTTCAGCTATGCACGAAGTCCTTCAGACATATCTTAATATAATGTATATGGATAGTGTTAAGAATGCAGATACATTAGATTTAAATAAGATGTTAAGAGATAAACTTATAGAACAATTTAAACAAGCCGAAGAACAAGATGGTAAACCACCTTGTACAAAAGAAGAATTAATGGAATTTTTTGATGATGGTATACTTATTATTGACTTCTTCAAAAAGAGAAGAGCTGAGTATTTCAGTAAAAGAGACTGGGAACTAATAGGTTGTGAAATTCCAATAGAAGTAGACTTAAAAAATAACATAAGAATGGTTGGGTATCTTGATGTAGTAATGAGACATATACCAACCGATTCAATTAAAATCATTGACATCAAAACATCCACAATGGGTTGGAATAAGTGGATGAAGAAAGATGAGAATAAAACTCAACAACTGCTGTTATATAAACAATTCTATTCTAAACAATATGATCATCCTATTGAACGGATAGAAGTAGAATACTTCATAGTAAAAAGAAAACTATGGGAGAAAGCCGTGTTTCCACAAAAGAGGGTACAAAAATTTGTACCTGCTAGTGGTAAACCGAGTATGAATAAAGTTAATGGAAGACTACTTAAATTTGTAAATGAGGCTTTTACAGAAGATGGTGAAAAGAAAGATGATATGTTAGCTACACCAAGTAAGAAAGCTTGCAAGTGGTGTGAGTTTAAGAAAACTGAACATTGTAAATGGGGAATATAGAATGGCTATAGGTTTGAGATACTACTCTATCAGAATGAAGTTAAATGATGTTATTAAAGACGCAGATACGGAACAAACTATATTAGAAAATATAAGAAGATGTAGTAAACTTGTAGGGAAACTCTTTAGAGTTGTATTTTGGCATGACAACTTGACTGAACAAAATTGTAAAGATTTTGTAAAACGTAATGAACACCTTTTGTTTGAAGTTAATACAAAAATAACAAAAACATTTGGTTCAGTTTGGTTTGTAATAGATTCAAAAAATGAAAAAAGTCAAGCGAGGTATAGATTTGATGGAGATATATTAAAGGGTATAGTTCAATATTTAGAAATAATTAATCATATTAAGAAAAGGGACGGTGAATGAAAATAGGTATTGTTGGTTCAAGAAGATATGAAAATAAAAAAAGAATAAAAGACTTTATATTTAAAATTAAACAAGAAAGGGGAGAGGACACTACAATAGTATCTGGTGGTTGTAAAGATGGTGCTGATAGATATGCAAAGAAATATGCATTAGAGTTGGGTTTACAATATGAAGAGTATCCACCATTTCACGAGGTACACAATATGTATTGTACTATACCAGAAAGTCGTTATTCAAAGCCATATAGTGTAAAAAACTTTTTTGCAAGAAATAAAATAATAGCCGGCACTTGTGATATGGTAGTTGGATTTATACCTGAAGGCGTAGAAGCTAGAGGTACAATGTCAACAATTAGATATGCAGAAAAATTTGGAAAGAAAACAATAATAATTCATTAGTTTTTTTATATTCGTATATATTTATATATACAAATATACAAAATGATGGAGAAGGTTATGAACAAAGCAAAACTTACATCTGTTAAGATTCTTGAAGATTTATACAAGAGATTTAAAGCAAAAACGGTAAACACAAAAATGACGTTACAAAAACTAACAAACCGTTCTATCGATTTATATTTAACAGATGACACCTATAAAAACAAATTAGAAACATATGATAATTTAACAATTAGCGGAAGCAATTTATAAGGAGAACAAAGGTTATGGCGGGTAAAAAGAAAATACTCTTAATGTCAGATGATTTAAGAATGCATTCGGGCATTGCTACTCAATCAAAAGAATTTGTTATGGGAACATTAAAACATTATGATTGGGTTCAGATAGCAGGGGCAGTCAAACATCCAGAAGAGGGTAAAATAATAGATATGAATGAAGCTATAAAAAATGAATTGGGTATAGAAGCATATCTTAAAATTTATCCAACGAGTGGTTATGGTAATCCAGATATGTTGAGACAAATTATAGAAATAGAAAAACCTGATGCTATATTACATTTCACAGACCCCCGATTTTGGATTTGGTTTTATCAAATGGAACATGAAATTCGTCAACATATGCCTATTTTTTATTACAATATATGGGATGACTTACCAGATCCACAATATAATAGAGATTTTTATAGAAGTTCTGATTTACTTATGTCAATATCAAAACAAACATATGGGTTAAATTATAGAATTTTAAAAGATTATGGTTATGCTGATAATTGGAAATTGAAATATGTACCTCATGGTGTTACATCAAAAAGATTTTTTAAGGTACATCCAGATAATAATAATTTTGTAAAGTTTAATCAAAAATATGGATTAAATAAATATAAATTTAAAGTTCTATTTCTCAACAGAAATATCCGTAGAAAAAATCCAGGTGATGTTGCTCTGGCTTATAAACACATGATGGATAATCTTACAGAAGAACAAAGAAAAGAATGTGTATTTGTATGGCATGCAGCAGTAAGTGATGATAATGGAACTGATATGAGAGCTGTATGTCAAACATTACTTCCTGAATATCCTGTTATTTTTACTCACGACATTAGTGGACCAATGAATGATGAAGAAATGAATTTCTTATATAATTCAATGGATGTTTATATCAATCTTGCATCAAATGAAGGATTTGGTTTAGGTTCACTTGAAGCACTTACTGTAGGAACACCAATAGTAGTAAATGTAACTGGTGGAATGCAAGATCAATGTGGATTTAAAAAAGAAGATGGTACATATCTTACTGCCGATGATTATGTTGAGTTGGGCTCTAATCATAGAGGTGAATATAAAGAACATGGTGAATGGGTTAAACCTGTATTTCCATCCAACATATCATTATGTGGTTCACCACTAACACCATACATTTTTGATGACAGATGTCAGTATGAAGATGCAGGTGATGCACTTTTGGAATGGTATAATGAAGGTCCAGAAGAAAGAGAGAGAAAAGGTGAAGTCGGAAGACAGTGGGTTTTAGGTGACGATGCTAAAATGACGGCAGAACATTTATCTAATGGTTTTATAGATAGCATGGATACTGCATTTGAAAAATGGATACCAAGAGAAAAATATACATTGGAGGTAGTTTAATATGAAAAAATTAATGTTAATATGTGCACCAGTTACAAGTAGAAGTGGATATGGAGCACATTCTCGTGATTTGGTGTGGTCATTCTTACAACATAATAAATATGACATAAAGATTTTAGATGTCCGTTGGGGTGACTGTCCACGAAATGCACTTAAAGAAGATAATCCAAATGATAAAAGAATTTTAGATTGTGTCATGTCACAACCACAATTAGATAGACAACCTGATATATATGTTGATATTCGTATTCCAAATGAATTTGAAACTCATGGTAAATTTAACATTGGAATAACAGCTGGAGTTGAAACCGATGCTGTTTCAGCCAAATGGTTAGAAAGTTGTAACAAAATGGATTTCGTTATTGTTCCATCTGAACATTCTAAATTTGGATTTGTTAATTCTGTTTATGATAAAGTTCAAAATATGCCAGATGGTTCTCAACAAAAAGTTGGTGAGCACAAATTAGAAAAACCAATAGAAGTTTTGTTTGAAGGAGCTGATGAAGATATATATAAACCATTAAAAATGGATGAAATAGATGATGATTTCTTTGATATGTTAAATGAAAAGGTACCTGAAAAATTTGCATTTCTTTCAGTAGGACAATGGACTAAAGGTGGATATGGTGAGGATAGAAAAGATATATCTAAGTTAATAAAAGTATTTTATGAAACATTTGCTAATAAGAAAAAACAACCAGCTCTTATATTAAAAACAAACGGCGCCACTTATTCTATATTAGATAAAGAGGAAACGATGAGAAAGATAAGAGAAGTTAAGCACCAATTTCCTTTTGATTGGAAATTACCCAATGTTTATTTATTACATGGTGATTTTGATAATGACGAAATAAATAATTTGTATAATCATCCAAAGATAAAAGCTATGGTGTCTTTTACACATGGTGAAGGTTTTGGAAGACCTTTACTTGAAGCTACAATGACAGGACTTCCAGTCATGACTACTGGTTGGAGTGGTCAGCTTGATTTTTTAAATCCAGAAAAATCAATACTAATTGATGGTGAATTGCAAAAAGTACCAAGATCTCAAATTTGGAAAGATATAGTGATTGAAGAAAGTAGATGGTTTAACATCAATGAATCTACAGCCCATAAGGCCTTAAATTACATATTTAAAAATGTACACGAAATTAAACGCAAGGGTGAATCATTGATGTGTGAAAATAGAGATAAATTTACATTAAATAAAATGAAAGAAAAACTTGATGAAATAATACAAAAACATACAAAAGATTTACCATCTCAAGTTCAATTGAAATTACCAAAATTAAAAAAAGTTGATAAAAAAGAACCACCAAAAATTAAATTACCAAAACTTAAAAAAGTTACTGCAGAGGGAGCACCAGTATGAAAATAATATCTACTTGTCAATTGTGTAAAGAACATTCACTTCATGTAGTTGGTGAAGAAGAAATGAGAACAATGCAATGTATAAATTGTGGATATGCTAGTTCAGATAGATTTGTAGGAAAGCCAGAGGAAAATCAATCGTATAAAGATTTGACAGATGATATGAAATCATGGGTTAAAGAGACAGATGGTAGATTTTGGATACCTTCTATTATGACTTTACCATTTGGTATGTTATATCCATTTGATCAGGATGGTAATATGAAATGGGCATATGCTAAGATGGTTGATATATCTGAAGACAAACAAAAAGATTATCCAGATGGTAACGGTGGGTTTTTTAAAAAAATGTACGACACAGAAAATGCTAAAACTTATGATCAATTTCTACATGCTATATCTGAAGTAAATGAAGATGCTAAAAAGTTACAAGAACAACCACAATCTTTAAAATTACCTAAACCAAAAAAGATAGATGGCTGAAAGAAAATATAATCACATAAAAAAAATATTAAGAGAAACAAAAATTCCTGAAAAATCTATATTACCTGGAATGGTTGTGAGATTTGAATATACAAAAGCAGGTGTGTTTGATGTCAGACCTGTTTTGTTGGTGTTGGGTGTACATTCTGATAAAGTTGATGGTATAAATTTAAATTATTTAAATGAATATCAAGTTCAAAGAATGTTTTCGATTATACAATCATTGATTCCTGTTGTTGAAGAAAACATACTTAAATTAAAAGAACCATATTATAGATTACAATTAAGTAGCAGATTACGGCCATCATCTATTTCCGGTGAAAATGTTTATGATAGAATTAAAGATAAGATGGAGTTTAAAAATGCTTTTAGAACTTACATTTTTAGAGTTTTAAATTCACCAAAATTGGTTGATTATGATTTGGATGTTGTTAGTGATATAAGAGCTGGTAAGAGAACAAGTGCAGAAACTATAAGACGACAAAAAAAAGCAGAACAAGATAAAGGAATGAAGGATGAAGATTAGTTATAGTATATTAACTCATAATGAAACGAGTTCATTGGAAAAGTTAATTCAATTTTTAGTAAAACATAAAGATGAAGAAGATGAGATAGTAATTCTTGATGATTATTCAGATAATGAAAAGACAAAAGAAATACTTGATGTAACTGTTTCAATTTATGAAATAAAATTTGAACAACGACATCTACATAAAGATTTTGCAAATCAAAAAAATTACTTAAATGGTATGTGTGATGGTTCATATATTATGAATCTAGATGCAGACGAAATATTGACAAAGTATTTTATAAAGAACATAAAGATGGTATTGGAAGCCAATGAAACAATTGATTTATTTTGGATACCTCGTGTCAATACTGTAAATGGTATAACACAACAACATATACAGAAATGGGGATGGGAAGTAAATGAAAATGGATGGGTTAACTTTCCAGATTGGCAACCAAGACTGTATAAGAAACGACCAAATATCAGATGGGAAAAACCAGTTCACGAAAGGATTGTAGGTTACAGAGAACATACATTTTTACCAGCAGAAAAAGAATGGGCAATAGTCCACAAGAAAGATATAGAAAGACAAGAAAGTCAGAATGAATTTTATAGTAAAATATGATTAAAATAAAATTATTAGAAAATCACATACATAGAAACGAAACTACTTTTAGACCATTTCTGTTTGCTCAAGATTTGTTTCGTGAAGTTGGCATAGAATTTACAGATTCAGATGATTATGATTTTGCTTGGGTTGGTCAAGCAAGTATAATAGATAAAAAGAAATCACTTCAAGAATCAATTGATAAAGGGTTGGAATTTATATCAGAAATCACAGGTGATTATATGATAATTGATGGTCAAGATTCTACATCATTGATTGGGACAATTGATGTATTTCGTGAATCAACTGCGTTACTTTTTCTTAAAAACTCTTATTTAAAAGATTTAGATTTATATAAAAAAGGTTGGGCTAATGGTAGAATGTATTGGGGTGATGGAGATTATTCAACACCAGATATTGATGAGCTAAAACCAAAAATGAGATTGACTGGATGTAATTGGTTAAATACATTACAACCAAGATGGTCTCGTTATAATTCAGATAAGAAATATGACATATCTTGTATGTTTAGTTATCCTACAAAAGAAAATGTATACGAACACGAGTTGTGTCAAACTGATTATTATGATAAACATAGGAAAGAATTATTAGAAGTTCTTATGTGTGAATCTTGCCAAGGTGATAAATATAAAATAGCAGGTTTGGTGGGTGGTAAAAGAGTACCCTTAAATGAATATTATGATAAAATGTATAATTCCAAAATTATAATGGCACCTTTGGGTTATGGTGAGATGGCACCCAGAGATGTTGAAGCCGCAATGTTCGGTTCAATTTTAATAAAACCTGATTTAAGTTATATCAATTCGAAACCTTTTTTATTTGAAGATGGTAAGACTTACATAGCATGTAAATATGATTGGTCAGATTTGGAAGAAAAAGTTGATTATGTTTTATCGAATTATGGGGAGTTACAATCATATATTACAGAAAATATGAGAAAAGCTTTCATCAAAAAGAATGACAAGAAAAATTTAGTAGTTCACATTCATGAAACATTTCAATCTTTAAATTGTGTGGGGTCTGTATGAATTATGTATTTACATTTATAGGTGAGTTTGGTTACGAGCTTTTGAATTGGCAGGGGACGATACGCAAATGGACTAATTTATATAAGAAGGACAATGACAAAGTGATTGTTTGTAGTAGAAAGGGGTTACAATCTTTGTATGAATTTGCTGATCATTATATTGATATATCGAATTTAAAATCATACAATGATACCATAGGTGATTGTTACACTTGTTATGTGTTTACAAATGAAGGTGGTTCTGATGCTCCTAGACCTGAATGGGCTATCACAAGAACTGGAAAACATTTGGATGATGTCAAAAGAGATGTTATGTTGGTAGTAAATGATAAGATTAAAAATACACAAGATGAAACAGAATGGATTTGGAGCTCTGACTTTATAGAAATGGGGGGATTAACTTTTGGTTTGGAATTTCCTGGAGGACGTAGTGGGATATACAATGAACCTCAAAACAAATTAAATGTAGATAATAATGAATATAAGTTGATTTCTACATTTAATGATTGTAGAAATGACATTGAAGACGAATTAAATTTTGATTTAAGCAAACCATATATTTTATGTCAGACGGGGTGGAGGAAGCATATAGGAATATCCAAAACAGAAATAGACTATGAAGTTTTTATTCCAAAATTAACAGAAAAATATAATGTTATATTCTTAAATTTTGAAACGGGGAGAACGCACGATAGTTATTCAAAATTTGAAAATAAATATATGAAATATAAATGTAAAACATTTGATGAGCAGGCAACACTAATATCAAATGCTGATCATTGTGTATTTTTTACTGAAGGGGATTTTAGATCTCATTTATATTTGCCACCATTTTTGGGAAAAGATGTTCACACAATAGCATCAAAAGACATATGGAATTTACATTCAGCACCTTATGAATTTTGGAATGAAAACATTTTTAAATTTGGTGGACAGATAATACCATATGTATATGAAGATGTAATTAAAGATTTAAATCAAATAAAGGTATAGTATTTTATGATTAACATTTATCAACCATCGTTGGGAAAAGAAGAATTAAAAGCTATAGAAAAAGTTTTTGAAAGTAATTGGTTAGGTAAAGGAAATCTTACTGAAAAGTTTACTGAAAATATGGCGAGTAAATTAAATATTGAAAGAGACAATATAGAAACCATAAGTTGTTGTACAGAAGGTTTGTTTCAATCCATGAAAATATTTGGCATCGGTAAGGATGATGAAGTAATTATACCTTCAATACATTTTATAGGTGCTATAAATGCAATAAAATCTTGTGGGGCTAAGCCAGTATTTTGTGATGTTGATAAGAGAACATTGAATACTGATTCTGGTTACATTCAAAAAAAGATAACATCAAATACCAAAGCGGTTATGATATTACACTATGGTGGACTTCCCTGTGATATGGATGGCATTGTTAGTTTATGTAAAACAAATAATTTAAAATTAATTGAAGATAACGCCAACAGTCCATTGTCAACTTATAAGGGAAAACATACAGGAACTATAGGAGACATTGGTGTATGGTCTTTTGATTCTATGAAACAGATAGTGATGGGTGATGGTGGGCTAATTTATTGTAAACAACAAAATCAGATAAAAGATATCCAACAAGAATCATATTTAGGTTTGATGTCAAGTAGTGGATTTTCAAGTACGGTAGATAAGAAGTGGTGGGAGTTTGATGTTGATAGACCTGGAAGAAGAACTATAATTAATGATATTCAAGCTGCTATGGGATTGGAACAACTAAAGAAGATTGATAACTTTATCAAAATAAGAAAAGATATACATGAAAGATATTCACAAGAGTTATCAGATTTAGATTGGTTAGATGTTCCAGTAGAGATTCCAGAAGATAGAACAAGTTCTTATTATATGTATCACATACAAACTGAATACAGAGATGACTTGGCAAAATATTTAAAAGACAATGGTATTTATACCACTTTTAGATATTATCCATGTCACTGGGTTGAATTTTATAATGAAGATGAAACATTAAAAAATTCAGAATATATTGCAAACAATACCTTATGTATTCCACTACATCAATCGTTAACAGATGATGATGTAAATCATATAATTGAAAAGATAAGGAAATATAAATGAAGGATATAATATTTCAAGTCAATATAAAAGGTAAACGACATAAACATGCTTTTGATTTATCAACTGATAGTTGGAAACATTGGGCTGACAATAACAACTGTGATGTAGTTGTGTTAGATGATTTTGTAGTTGATGAATCATATATGAAACCAAATTGGCAAAAGTGGCATGTATTTAATTTGTTAGATAACAGTGGTATTAAATACAATAAAATTTGTGTGGTGGATGCTGACACTATAGTTCATCCAAATTGTCCTAACTTTTTTGATGAAGTTGGAAATGATTTTTGTGCAGTTAGGAATGATGGTTGTTATGAATGGGCGTTGAGGAGTATTAGAGAATATAAAAAGTATTTGTTTCCTGATTATGATGTTGATGTATTTGACTATTTTAATAGTGGATTTATTTGTTTAAACAAAGAACATAAACCTTTTATCAAAAGTGTGTTAGAGTGGTATGACAAACACCAAAAAGAAATTGAATGGGCTGAAGAAAATATTAAGGCATCAACTGAACAAACACCACTAAATTTTTTAACTAAAAAACACAAAGTAAGAGTAAGACTATTGTCGGAGAAATATAATCTACAGGATATGTATAGAAAAAATTTGTTGTATTTGCATGATGGACAGAGGAGACCACCCTCATGGATGTCAGATGAATTGATTTTTTTAGATGCTGGCTGGGTTTATCATTTTAATTCAATACCACCAGCACCTTTAAATAGAGATATTAATTATTGGATGAAGAGAACTTATGAACAATTATATAGAGAAAATAAATGAAAGATATACTATTTACAACAGTTTGTAATGATGATTATGCACTTGGTGGTCAAGTCATGTTATATTCTATGAAACAAAATATAAAAAACTTAGATAGATGTGATTTTAAAATTTATTATAATGATGAGTTTGCTTCATTATCTGAAGAAAATAAAGATAAGTTTAGACAAATATTTCCTGATATAATACTTGAACATGTTGACAAAGATTGTTATTTCAATAGTAAATTACCACCCGCCGGCAATAGAGCACAAGGATGTAAGGCTGCTTATTTAACATTGGAATCATTTCAAGAAACTGAATATGACAAAGTGATAATGTTTGATGTAGATATGTTATGTGTGGGGGATTTATCGGAGTTGTTTGATACTAATATACAATTTGGAATACATAATAGGAATACAGGGTTTGTTGTATTGGGTAATGAATATAGAAATGAACAGATTTATAATGATTTGACATCTAAAATTTATTCTCACGATGGCCAATTTATGGATCAAGGTATAATTAATAATACCTTTGCTCATATATTTCAATCTTTGCCTAAGATTTATAATCAATATCCATTGTCAACTGTTAACGAAGACTCAAGAATTTTACATTGGGCTCATTATGATCACATAAAACCTTGGGTGGTTGATGAATGGAATGATAAAGTTGATTTGTTTCAAGATGCCCCACCATACCCAAATGGTGGTAAGGATGTAGGGAATATACCTATAAAATCAGATAAGAAAGCTTTTGATTTATGGGAAGAATATAAGAATATGATGGAAAATAAATGATGGAATTGAAAGATGCATTACGACTGGCTGAAAAGCAATTTGACAATGGTGAATATGGACAGCGCCAGAGTAATGGACCTGCAGGTGCGGATGACCCTTCAAGATATCCAGTAATTATAAAATTATTAAAAAAAATTAAAAGATATCGAAAATTACCGAAAGACTTTTCATTGGTAGATTTGGGGTGTGGTATGGCTGGAGTGTTAAAAGAAATTAAAAAAGAGTTCCCACACTCAGATTTATATGGAGTTGATGCGTTTCCTTTGGAACGAAATTTCCCATATAGAAATGGGACTGGCGATTATGAATTTTATAATTTAGATTTTATGGAATTGTTGGAGTTGGATTTTCAATGTGATGTGGCATTGATGTTAAATTTATATCATTCTCCCGGCGTATTTCAGGTTGCTGGTGATAATGACATCAATAATGATAAATTAAAAGTTTTTATGGAAAATCTGGAAAGAGGAATATCATTAAATTTTGATTACTTTATAACATTACTTAATTATTACCAATATGAATCTTTTAAAAATGGTTTCTCTTATTACAGCAAAATTCCAATAAAAATTATTTATAATGAGCCAATGGAAGTAGGAGATGCTTCTATTAGTCAATGGGTAGTCATAAAATTTAAGAAAAAGTCATGAACATAACTACTAATTCTTTACAATATTACATTGACAAACTAAAATCAAATGAAAAGTTTTCATTCACTAGATGGGGTGATGGTGAATGGGGCTGTGTCTTTGGTGCTGAAGGACATAATGTAGATAGACACCAATACTTTCCAGAAATGTCAGAGGGTTTGTTGGAAGCACTAGCAGTTGATAAGGGATATATCAAAGCTACCTGGCCATTAACAGTTCCTATGTTTTCAAGGATAAATCCATTGATAACAGAATTTATAGAAGTGAATGAAATAGAAAATGAATGGCATGATGCAAGAGTGTGGGAAGAAGAAGCTATGAAAGGTAAGTTAAATCCATTGATTAAACAATTAGAAGAAATGGATTTCATAGTAGTTTCTGAAGAAAGCAAACGGAGATTGTCAGTAAAATATGCTGATTTTATAGAGGTGCCTGCAGTCGATTGTTTTTTAGAGAAAGAGAGTATAAAAGAAAAAGTCATAGATATGTGTGACAGATATGATAAGCCAGTTTTTGGTTTTTCTGCATCAATGGCTACAAATGTTATAGTTGATGAATTACATTCAGTAGTTGGTGACAAGTGTTGGATGATTGATTTTGGTTCAATATGGGATCCTTTTGTAGGCAACATCACACGTAGTTACCACCATAGATATGAAAGTAAGGAAATAAAATGAAAGTTTTAAATCAAAATGATGCATTAAAATTTAATGAATTATATTCAGCTGAATTTGATTGGAAATTACAATGTAGTAGTTCGATTAATAATCATGCGTTTGCTGAATTTGAATCAAAAATTTTATACTCTTTGATTAGAGGAGTTAAACCAAAAAATATAATTGAATTTTCACCTGACAGAGGATTTACAACTGAAATACTTATACAAGCTTCTATTAAAAATAATCAAGAAACTTATATTAAAAGTTATGATCTTCATGATAAGAGTGCACATTTAGATATAGAGGGTTTAGTGACAAGGACATTTACGAAGGGTGATGTGAAATCTACCTTAGATTTAGAAAGTGTCAAAAAATGTGATTTTATGTTTATAGATTCAGATCATAGTTATGATTTTGCAAAATGGTATTGTAAAAATATTTTACCTAACTTAAATAGTGGTGTTCCAATTTGGATACATGATTGGTCTAGTTATAATGTACCAGTTGGAGATAGTAATAAATATTTTCCAACCATACAATCACTCCAAGAACTATTATGGAAAGTTAGCAACACACGATATATTGATGAGGAAGTGGTATTTAATAAAGAAACAGGTTTATTGGAATCATTAGAAATAGTTGTACCCACACCAATGACTTGGAACGAGGTTCAGAAAAGATTAAATTTACATAATAATGAACATGTGGTAGTCAAACGAATTTTTATTGATGGTGGACTTGGTAATCCGGTAATTAATTTAGCAGATTATCTTTATTCCATCGGAGAACAGAATGATGTAGGGGAGCCTGCAAAATCTCCTTCACAAATTTTGGTAAGGAAATAATTTATGAAAGCAAAAAGTATAGTAATAATAGGTAGTGGTAGAAGTGGAACATCTTTTTTGTCCAACTTACTACATTCTAATGGAGTATATGCTGGGAATTGCACACCCGGTACATTAGAAAACACAGATGTTAGAAAAATAAATGATTCTTATTTAGAAAAGTATTACAATGGTATAACAAGAAGTAAAACTCCGTATGGCATTTTACCAGATGATGAGATTGTAGTTAATGATGAATATCAGGTTAAATCATTAAATTTTGTTAATGAAATGAATAGTGTGGTTAGTTCTAACCTAAAAAATTCATGGTGGGACAATAATATTAATCCATATTGGTTGTTTAAAGACCCAAGAACAACTGTGTTACACGACATGTGGGTGAAACATTGTGATGTGGTTGTCGGTGTATTTAGAAATCCAGTAGAAGTTGTGGAATCTTATATGAAATTGCTTGGTGTATATTATACAGACAGTAATGTGGATGAGGGTTATGCTACAATGTTAAATTATTGGAAACGATTTAATCAATCTCTTATTTACACTTTTGAGAATACAAATAAACCAAAATACTTATTGGATTTTAATGGTGATGTCAATGGACAGGTAAAGAATCTTTTTGATAAATTGAATATTAAAGTTGGCACTTTTACATATGATGAGAATAAGAAAAACCAGAATAGTGACAATATGTATGATGATGGGGATGTAGAAACAATTTATGGTGAATTAAAAAGTATGAGGAATTTAATTTGAAAGTTTATATATCAA
>Ga0209128_1001685_pt1 | contig 14875 bp, 14 predicted proteins | sample ETNvirnome_6_100_FD_184072 | JGI IMG/M metagenome (GOLD analysis project Ga0209128, IMG submission 184072) | Marine viral communities from the Pacific Ocean - ETNP_6_100 (SPAdes) (version 2) | ecosystem: Environmental > Aquatic > Marine > Oceanic | place: Pacific Ocean | collected 2013-06-19 | reverse complement strand
CTGATCAAAGAATGCATAAAGGAGGTGATGCTTGAAGATGGTATTCTTTCAGGAATTGTATCAGAGGTGGCTACCGGAATGGGTAGAGTTCAAATTGTTGAAGCTGGACCTAGAGAAAAAGCAGCAGCAAGGCCCCCCAACGACGAAAAGTTCGCAGAGATGCGTCAAGAATCGGCGCGAGAACAAAAAACCAAACTAAATGAACAGAAACAGAAACTCTTAGACGCTATAGGTAGAGACGCCTATAACGGGATAGATCTGTTTGAGGGCACAAGCGCACTAAAGTCAGCCGGCCCAGCACCCGGAGCAGGGCCCTCCCCTCAAGGACCCTTGGCGAACGTGGACCCCGAAGATTCTGGGGTTGACATATCCAACTTGTTTGGGAGCGTTGGAAGAAGCTGGCAAGCTCATATGAATTCAACTAAATAAGGGACTCTCGTGGCAGTAAATGTATCAGTGGTAAAAAGACCTCACGAGAGTCCCGAACGGCTAATCAGAAGGTTTATTAAGAAGGTAAAAAAAGATAGAGTACTCGAAACCTATCGAGAACGCTGCTCATATCATGTAAAACCTTCGGTTAAAAAAAAGCTAAAACGAAAAAAGGCGCGCCGCGAAAGAGAACGTTTAGAAAGAAAACTTAATAAAAGGAAATAGTAATCAGTGATGACTAATTATAACAGTTTGGAGAAGAAAAAATGACATTTAACCACATGAAGCCGGGCCTTTTTAATGTGGGCTCATATCAAGTATCGGGCGCACCCTGGATAACAGGTTCAAACACGATAGCGGCCGGAACAGAGGACCATATTGTATTTCCTAGGACAGCTAAGGCGGTGACCGTTATTAATACCGACGCCGCCGGATCCGACGACCTTCGAGTTCATTTTAATTCTACAAGCTCAGGAAATGTTGTTGGTGGTCTCCATTTTGTACAGCTTAATAGCGCTACCGATAGTATAGCCTTTAATGTTAAGTGCAAAGAAATATTTGTTTCCAATGTGGGTCCCGGTGTTGGCGCCTATACTGTTATTGCGGAGTTAACAAGCATCCCGTCGGATCAAATGTTTGAACTAACGGGCTCTGGTTTAACTCAATAGGAGAACAGGATCAGTGCCTACCACGTTTAATCCATCTAGAAATATAATCTTTGGCACTGCCAGCCCCAACATCACTCTTGATGTGCATTATACCGGCTCTGGTAATCCATTAAACCTTGGCCACACTCAAGGTGGCGGTGAGGTTGTATTTTTTGGTACAGGGTCCACTTCGATAGGTTCATTACACTATCTCAAGTCGGATGGTAACTGGGCTAAGACAGATGCGAGCGCCACCGGGAGCGGCCACAACCAGCTATTGGGTATCGCTCTTGGAGCGAGTGCGACCGGCAGCGGGATGCTTGTTAAGGGATACTTCAATGCTATCCCATCATACTCAGGATCCTTCACCGCCGGTGGTCCGGTGTATGTTGGTCTAGACGCCGGAGCCATGAGCGGCACCGCGCCCGCATCGTCTAATGAATTCGTACGAGTGGTCGGCTACGGCACAGATAAAAGTAACATCATTTACTTCAACCCGGATGCGACCTATGTTGAGTTAGCATAACATGTTAACATTAAGCGTGTAGGGAGTAGAAACGGATGACAGACTATAAAGTTATTAACACTGTAGCGGCCGCCGATATTAAAATCATATCGAATACTGCTATAGCAGATATTCGTTCAGTTACTGGAGATGCCAAGCAACCTAGCAGCGGCTTCGAGGGTCTCTACGCTCTAGACGATATTGAAAAATTTACTAGTATCAACAATATGAGCTACGGATCGAGGAAGAGCGGGTGGCAGGGCCCCTGGACCGGAATCGCCAAGCATGCTCTCGATACAACCTACTCGTGGAAGTCTGCATGCAGGTCGGTTGCCGAAATAAAAGGCGAGGTCGGCGGCGTTGCCTATGTTGAGTGGAAAAACGATCTCGGCTATTATACTGGGTGGGAGATACTCGTTGGACTAGGCTATGTAGATGATGATAATTGCGGAGGCACAGATCCACGCGATTGGTTAACGTGGACGTGGCATCTCAAGGCAGGGGGGACCGAAATGTATTGCGGGACGTGTCCCGGGGTCGAGTCCGCCTGGGCGGGCAACTGGACCAACGGAGTCGAGGGCAACAACACCAACTATCAAAAATGTAGACTTGAGATTAATGGCGGCGAAGTGAGTTGGAAGTACAAGATTGGCGCCGGAGCCTGGACATCAATATATACTTCTCCTAGAACTGTTGATATACCGGGAAACAGTAATTTAGTTGCATGCGTTGCGGTAAAATCACCTCATGGATCGGGCGCAACCCCCGAGAATCTCAAGCTCTACGGAAATTTAGTTAATACATAAATAAGTAATTTACACAACCTTCATGAAGATTTAATCTATCAGTGCTACTAATACTATAGTTCGCAACTATTTAATTTAAAGTGTGGTTTTGTGTCGATCGAAGTAAGTTGCCACAGGGAGTGAAATATTAAATTATGAGTGGTTGGGCGTTTATAGGGTGTGGTTCTGGAAGTGTGGCACCAGATTACTGTACAGAACCTCTTTCAGCTAGTGTCATAGTCGGTTGCTCTCCTCTCTCTATTTCTGCCTCCCAAGTTGACGTGACCAGCAGCATACGTATATCTGGATCTAAGCAGATAATGTTTGGCGCGCTTGGCAGCAGCCAATATATTCACGGGGATGAAGCTGGTAATACACTGACCATGCATGCTGACGGCGATTTACAATTCGACTGCGGCGGCGATCGTATTAGTTGGAGGAACTCTGGAGGAACATCCGTAGGAGAGATGAACACCCTCACCCCTGGCGCGTGGATATTCAATGATTCTACGTCGACCGAGGTCATGCGAATAAACAGTAGCAGACACTCACTATTTGTAACAGGCCCGTCGATCTTGGGCAACGAAGTCCACTTGGGCGCCGGAAACCCGGGCAACGAAGTCACAACGAACGGCTTGCTACAAGTCTCCGGAGGGATGCAGTTTGGAATTAGCTCCTCTCTTGCTAGCGGCGGAGGTATCGACCTTGTTTATCAGCCGTTTGTTACGACGGCGAGTATAAATGTTACAAATGTGGGTCGCACCTATGTTGTTTTCAGCGGATCGTCGCCCTTAACGGCTACGTTGGGGCCCATTATGCCAGGACGCCTTGTTAATATCAAGCGTCACTGGGCTATGGGCCATGGCGTAGAAATCGAGACCGCCGGCGGAAATCTAATAGATGGATCAGGCAGCCTAACGCTAGCAATCGCCGGCGATGCTGTGACATTGCTTAACTTGACAGAGACAACCGCCAGCATAGCATCACATTGGCATATATTTTAGGAGAAATTGATGGCATATAACATCAAAATCCATAGAAAAACTCCCAGCCACGTAAGGACGCGAGAGCGACCAAAAAGTAATTCAAATCGTCTTTTCTTTGTCTTAATAACTAATTAAAAATGTAAAGATGTACTGTAGGAGTTAATTTATGTCTTCATTATTGGAACAGGCCATTGTAGATGCGACCGCACTAAAAGAGGCCGCATTAAAAAATGCCGAAAACGCAGTTTTAGAGAAGTATTCTCTAGAAGTAAAAACTGCCTTAGACACCCTCTTGGAGCAAGATGAAGCTCCTGCGGTGGATTCTTCTTTTTTGGATGAAGTGCCACTCGCCCACGAGGATGTGGACATAGAAGGGCTCGAAGATGATGAAACCATTGAAATTGACTTTGATGACCTCCGAGCGCGCCTGCACGCCGAAGAAGAGGCTGGCGTTGAGCCAGAGGCCGACGAGCTTATGAGTTCGGAAGAAACGGCCGAAGAGATCTTTGGGGCCGGCGAAGAAGACCTAGGCGCAGAGGCTCCCGAAGATGACCTAGGTATGGGAGGCCTAGCTGAAGAAATAGAAATTTCTGATGAGCTAGTAGACGCCCTCGCAGAAGAATTAACGGTTGATGTGGCTGCCCGCCTTGGAGGCTGGGCCCCCGTTGCTAGCGGTGAAACGTCAGAACATGTTGCGGAGATGGAAGCAGAAGAAGAAGCTGCAGCCGCCCAATCACAAGAAGTTACTGACGAGCAAGAAAAATATAGATCCGCAGAACTTTATGAAGCACTAAAAGAACATAAAAATGAAATTAAAGATTTACGGTCTTTGCTCGGTGAAGCAAAGACTCAATTGAATATTTTGATTTTGGAGAACGCCAAACTCCTTTATCAGAATAAGGCTTTGAATAGCACCTCCTTGAATGAGCGACAACGCGAAAGAATTGTCGAGGCTGTTCGAAATGCCAGTTCGGTAGAAGAAGCAAAGGTCTTGTTTGAGACTCTTCAAAGCGCAGTGGGTGAACGTAAAGTTCGCCGCTCAGAATCACTTCGCGAAGTAGTAAGCAAGCCTACCGCCTCAATGTTATTATCATCGAATAATTACAAGAGCGGACCGTCTTCTACAGCAGTCGATCCTACCATGGATCGAATGTTACGTTTGGCAGGTTTGAAACAACAATAATAAAGGAGGATTTTTAAAAAATGTCTATTGTTCAGAAACTAACTGAAGGCATCATTAATCGAGATCTCTCAAAAGAGGGCGCGGCTCTTATCTCTAAGTGGGAAAAGACCGGACTTCTAGAGGGCCTTGAAAGTGATCACCTTCGAAATGGAATGGCCTCTTTGCTTGAAAACCAGGCAAAAGAACTACTCCGTGAGTCATCCGCCATGTCGGCTGGTGACGTTGAGGGCTTTGCAGCTGTTGCATTCCCCCTCGTTCGCCGTGTATTCGGCAACTTAATCGCTAACGATCTCGTTAGCGTTCAGCCCATGAGCTTGCCTTCTGGTCTGATTTTCTTCCTAGACTTCACGGTCTCGGATGAAATTGGTGCAGATGATGTCGCGACAACTCGTTTGGGTTACCCCCCAAACACATCGTTCTATGGTGGAGGCGTTGTTGGTGCCGGCATCACTCAGGGTGTTAACCTCGATGGGGTTAATGCTGAGCGTGGTCCGTATGCTCTTAATAACGGCTACTCGTCACCGACTGGTTCTAACACCGCCGCAGTCACAGCGTGGCCTGTTCTAGTTTCCGGCACCGCCGGCAACCACGATCAGCTACTTGCGGCTGACGGTGTTCAGACCTTGGGTACTTTGACTGGCTTTGATATGGATCTTATTTCTGGCACAACGACTGTTGCTGTCTTTGATATGCAAATTCAGAGCACGGTCGCGTCTCCCGGTGCTGACGGTGTTATCGGTGGTACGACCATTGCTGACTTCGGATTTAATTTCGATGATCTGACCGCGATTCAGGTGAGCACTCCTGACCCCGTAACGGGCGCGCCGAACTTCGGTGTATGGAACTCTGGAACGTTGGCTCGGCGCCTATGGCGCTTTAGTTCAGCGTCCCTGGCTGGGCCCATTAATGATCGCGCATCGACCAACTTCTTGATGGTCGTGTGTTCATACGATGGTACTTTCTCGGCTAACGACATTGTCGCTAGTGTTCAGGCAGAAGCGGCAACGTGGACGTGGCCGATGGTTGATAACTTCAACAACTCTGCAACGTCTCTCGGAGCCATTGCTGGCCACCCCGAGTGGGGACTGGAAGGTAATGAGAACATCCCGGAGATTGATATTCAGATTGATTCCGTGGCTGTTACTGCGGTCACCAAGAAGCTCAAGGCCAAATGGACTCCAGAGTTGGGACAGGATCTTAATGCCTATCACAACTTGGATGCCGAGGTCGAGCTTACTCAGATCCTATCAGAACAGATTGCTCTAGAGATTGACCGTGAAATTCTTAACGACCTCGTTAAGGGTTCTACGGCTGGTTTGCGATATTGGTCGCGTGCCCCAGGTACGTTCCTCAATCGTGAGCTTGGTACTCCTCTTAACATTGCCGCTGCTTTCACCGGTAATGTGAGCGAGTGGTATGAAACTCTGGTTGAGACTGTTAACGACGTTTCAGCTCAGATCCACCGGAAGACTCTCCGTGGTGGTGCCAACTTTATTGTCTGCGGACCTGAAGTTGCCAACATCCTAGAGTTCACCGCTGGCTTCCGAGCCAATGTCGCTGTTGATAGTGATCGAGGGACTGCCGGCGCTGTTAAGGTCGGTAACCTCTCTAAGAAGTGGGATATCTATGTTGATCCGTACTTCCTCCGAAACGTAGTTTTGGTTGGACGTCGGGGAGGTAGTTTCCTAGAGTCAGGATATGTGTACGCTCCGTACGTGCCGCTCCAGACGACTCCCACCATCTTTGGTGTCGAAGATTTCGTGCCCCGCAAGGGTGTCATGACTCGGTACGCCAAGCAGATGGTGCGTCCCGATATGTATGGGCTGGTTGTTATTGCTGATATGGAAGGCTAATAGCTAGATCCTTATTTGGATAAATAAGTGAAAGCCCCGGCTCATTAGAGCCGGGGCTTTCTATTTATGATAGAACCACTATTTACCTTGAGGATATTATATGGCGCTTCCAGTTTTAAGACCAAAGTCTACAACCAATAAAAACGTTTTGCCAGCGACGGGCTCTGAGTCTAATGTGGCTGCGACGTTGCCATTTGGGATATACGCCGCTGTTCCTCAGTTCCTATCTGGCGCGGCAGATCAGGTTGCCTATACATATAAAAAATTGGGCGGCGATGTTCTAGATATTGAATTGACACAGGGTAATATTTATGCAGCCTATGAAGAGGCGGTCCTAGAATACTCTTATATAGTTAACGTACACCAATCAAAGAATGCTCTGTCGAGCTTTTTGGGGCATACAACCGCCTCCTTTGACCAAGACGGCCAGATAGTAGCCGGCGATGGCCTGGCGGGCACGGAGATAGAACTTAAATATCCTAAATTTGATTATGGTTACATGAGGCGCCTCAGCGACCGTGCAATTACTGAAACGGCACTAGGGGGAACAGATAATATTTATTCCGGGTCGTTCCCGACTCATGCTGGTCAGCAAGATTATAATGTACAAAGTATAATATCGGCATCCGCGGCCAACGACGCCTCGGTACCATATTTTGGAAGAGTTGGAAATAGAAAAATTATAATTCGGAGAGTCTATTATAAAACCCCGAATGCGATGTGGCGTTTCTATGGCTATTACGGAGGATTTTCTGTAGTGGGGAACCTACGAACCTACGGGCAGTATGCTGATGATTCCACATTTGATATTGTGCCCGTTTGGCAAAACAAACTTCAGGCCATGGCGTACGAAGATGCTCTTAATACTCGGGTTTCGCACTGGTCTTACGAAATCAAAAATAATAATCTAAGAATATTTCCTCAACCAAATTCCACGTTCCCTGGCAGCCTTTGGTTTAATTTTACCATCCCTCGCGATCCATGGGAGGAATCAGAACCAGACCGCACAACTGGCATAGAGGGTATCAACAATATGAATACGCTCCCATTCCAAAATATTGCGTACACTAGCATTAATTCAATTGGCAAGCAGTGGATTAGGCGGTTTTCTTTAGCTCTGGCAAAAGAAATGTTGGGCCAGGTCCGAGGTAAGTTTAATGTAGTGCCTATTCCGGGTGACAATGTGACCCTAAACCACGCAGATCTCCTGGGTCAAGCAAAAGCAGAGCAAGACGCTCTAAGGGAAGAACTCAGAACAACTTTTGATGAGCTTACATATGCCAAACTTGCAGAGGTGGACGCCGTAATGGGAGATAATACTGAAAAAATGTTGGGCGATATTCCGACCGGCATATTTGTAGGGTAGATAGATGGGAAACCCAGATGACAAATGGACACAACCTGACGCTCCCCCTCCTCCCATGTTTTTTGGGAAAAAAGAGAGAGATCTGGTTAAGCAAGTCAACGATGAATTGGCCGAACGAGTTATTGGTCAAACGGTCCTCTATTATCCCATAGATTTAGACACTACAAATTTTCATCCGTTGTACGGAGAGTCACTCCACAAGACATTCCTGCCACCTGTTCGTGTATACGCGTATGTGGTGGTTGAGAACGAGCAGAAGAACGATAAATATAGTTATGACTACCAAACAAAACTAACAATTAATTTTCATCGTAAGCGACTTACAGCAGATCAAAACTTGTATGTACGAGTGGGAGATTTTGTTCAGTATGGTGACGAATTGTATGAAATAGTTCGCACATACAACGATACGAGATACTATTTTGGCCAAGTGGATCATAAATTCCAGATCAGTGCTGAGTGTGTGCGCGCACGGAGAGGAACGTTCAGAGGCATTAACGATGGCGCCAACCAAAATGGTGCACCATCGGGACAGGTATAGGAGATTCAAGTGCCAGTTAAAAAAACACAAGACGAATTACAAAACCAGACGGCCAATAGATTTAATTATGTGGGGTCTAAAAACGTACAGGAGAAATTACATGAAATTGTTTTTATGCCCTCCACCCTAGAGACGATTGATTTTGCTTTATATAATTTTGTTAATGATACAATGAATCTTTCTACCACCACTAACGAAGGATTTAATAAGGTGCCGGTTATATGGGCTAGCGCTGAAAGATCTTTCCAAATTAAAAATCGAAAAAACATCCGCGATAGAGAAGAATCGCTGATTCTCCCACTGATTACGGTGGAACGAAAGACTGTGGTAAAAGATCCACAAAAACGCGGCGTTCCATATGCTAACTTATATCCAGTGAACGATGAAAAAGGTGGAACGATTACTATTTCTCGCCGCATAAATCAAAAAAAGACGGCCGAATTCCAAAACAACTTTGCGCGTAGGCGTTATGGCGTAGGCGGAGCTGTCAGATCGGGATTAGAGAGCACCAATAAAAGAAATATGTCTACGCAGAGAGTAGTATATGAAACAATTACCATTCCTCTTCCTACTTGGATTAATGTAACCTATGAAATTAGCCTAAGAACTGAATATCAACAGCAACTTAATGATCTTCTCCAGCCGTGGGTGACTGTTTCGGGGAATAGCACGACTCCTCCCAGGATTGAACATGATAATCACAAATTTGAAGTGTTTTTGGAAGGAGACTACTCCAACGCGAGCAACGCTGGTAACATGGAGATGGCGCAAAGAAATTACGAGACAGTTATATCCGCTAGAGTGTTAGGATATTTAATTGGCGAAGGGGACAACCAAGAGAGGCCGAAGCTTGTTCGAAGAGAAAACGCCGTTGAATTTAAATTCGCGCGCGAACATGTTATTTTAGGTGATATTCCCGAAAATATTGATAGTAGAGGATTTTATAGAGAATAATACTGTTAGGTCGCTCTCGTACTATTTAATAATGAATAACATTAGGTTGTTGATCGAGATTTAAAGAGGAGATCTCCTAGTATGTCAGTTAAGAAGTTTAGGTTTGTATCGCCTGGCGTATTTATTAATGAAATTGATAATTCGCAGCTGCCGGCATCCCCGGCAGGAATTGGCCCACTAGTTATAGGCCGAGCGAGGTCCGGCCCGGGCCTTCGTCCCACTCAAGTTAATTCATTTTCCGAATTCGTAACAGTATTTGGCAATCCCGTCGCCGGCGGCGGCGGAGAAAACAGTGATATCTGGCGCGATGGCAATACGGTGGGGCCCACTTACGGACCATTCGCAGCTCAAGCCTATCTTCGCAATAGCTCTCCTTTAACTTATATTCGTCTACTGGGCGCCGAAAGCCCCGACAAAACTACCGGCGGAGAAGCCGGCTGGGCTACCGTTGCATGCAACGATCATGACGGCGGTGGCGCTTATGGCCTCTGGGTTTTCAATTCGTCATCCAATCATCAGGTCACCGGCGCCCTAGCTGCGGTGTTTTATGTGGTTAGTTCTTCACAGGAATGTAGCGTGGCTCTTACTGGCACTTTGGCTGGCACGAGCGCCGCCGTAACAGGGACGTCTTGTCTTATCAACTCAGAAACGTTTTACGAATACAAGATGATGGTGAAGAACCACGACGGTGCCAACGATCTTGTCACGACTTTTAATTTTAATGAGAACAGCTCACAGTATATTCGGAAGGTGTTTAACACCAATCCACAACTTACGAATGCTCAAACAACCGACAATGAACTTCTTTACTGGCTTGGGGAGAGCTATGAACGTCACCTGAAAAGCACGATCCCATATGGCCCTACATATGCGGCCCTGATGCCAATGATTTTGGCCACGGCCCCGGGCGACCACGCCGGAGATCTTGAATATCCACTGATATCAGCACAAACACCATGGTTTTTCAGTCAGGATGTGACCACGGATGCAGCGAGCTATAGCCCTCGTAACATGGCCAATCTGTTCCGGATACATGCGCTGGACCAACCAGGAGCTTGGACTAGTCAGAATCTCAAAATTTCGATTGAAGACGTTAAAGCTTCAACGAACGACTCTACGGATTATGGTACCTTCGCGGTTGTAGTGCGCCGACTAGACGATTCAGATAACGTTGTGCAAGTGGTCGAGCAATATAACGACTGCAACCTTAACCCGAACTCTTTGAACTATCTCGCTCGTAAAATAGGCGACGTGGAGACTGTATGGGATGACACGGAAAGGCGATATCGCCAACGGGGACAATATGGAAACAACTCTAAGTATATTCGCGTAGAAATGGATTCCACTGTCGACCGCTCGGGCCCACCGGATGCTCAAATGCTTCCCTTCGGCGTCCGCGGAATTGTTAAGTATGCGGATGTTAGCATTCATAACACCTCTTCGGCGCTGCCCACCTACATTGGCCAAACAGGATCAGCCTTTGACGTGGGCGACCAGCTAGCTGGAGATATCGAGGGGACATATTTGGTCCATGACTTGGCCGGTGTGGGACCAAATGTTTTCACCGCTTCAATGAAATTCCCCGCTCCGGCGATGCGCGTAAGCGCCTCGGACGGCGGAATAGGAAACTTTAAAGATGCTTACTTCGGTTTCGCGGTAGGCCGCCGACCCGAAAGCCTTCGATTTGAGAGATCGAACCTCGATCTCCTGCGCCCGCTCGGGGGTATCGGAGCTGCCAATCAATTTAATCCGACAGCGACCGGCTGCGAGGCGAGCGACGCCTTCACTCTTGACGACATTGTGGTTGTGGGGAATGATGCCAACTGGTCTTCTGGTTCACGAGCCGCTGGCACGAGCCGAACTGCAGCCGGCGGATCTTGGGAAGCAATTTTAGACTCAGGGTTTGATCGCTTTACGGCGCCTCTGCACAGCGGATTCGACGGTCTAGATATTGTAGAGCCGGAACCATTTAACAATACAGATTTGGGAGCGGTCCCTAATGAGTTTGAGAACTATGCTTTTAACAGCATCAAGAGAGCCATCGACTCGGTAGCCGATCCCGAGGCTGTAGAAATGAATTTGGCCACCATCCCTGGTCTTACTCAGGCGGGGCTTACCACGCAATTATTAGACACCTGCGAAGCCCGGGCCGACGCCCTAGCTGTTATCGATTTAGAGGGCGGCTATGTTCCCGTTACTGAGAATACTCAAGACTTTGCAAGTCGACGAGGGAGTGTTGGCGCCACCATTAGCGCGCTACAATTGCGCGGCTTAAATTCAAGCTACGGGTGTTCTTACTATCCATGGGTACAAATGCGAGACAGCATTACCGGAATGATACTCTGGGCGCCCCCCTCTATTGCGGCGCTGGGGGTTTTCTCCAGTTCACAAAGGAGAACGGAAGTATGGTTTGCTCCTGCCGGTTTCAACCGGGGTGGGCTGACTGTCGGAGCCGCAGGGGTCCCGATTATAAATGTTGTCGAAAGGCTTACTCGCAAGGATCGCGACAATCTTTATGAGGCGAATATCAATCCAATCGCTAAGTTCCCGGCTGAGGGTCTAGTAATCTTTGGACAGAAGACACTTCAGGTGACCCCATCGGCCCTAGATCGAATTAATGTACGACGACTCTTGATTTTCCTCAAGAAGAGAATTTCACAGATTGCCACTCAAATTCTATTTGAGCCCAACATTCGTAAAACGTGGGATCGATTCACTGGTCAGGTTAACCCCTTCTTAGAAGAGGTTAAGACAAACTTCGGACTGTCTGATTACAAGCTCGTACTCGACGATACTACTACCACTCCGGAGTTGGTAGACCGAAATATCTTGTACGCGAAGATCTTCTTGAAACCCACCAAGGCCATAGAATATATCGCACTTGATTTCAATATAACAAGAACGGGAGCCTCATTTGTAGATTAATAAAGGGAGTATTTTAGATACTTCTACTATTTAATTTTAGGAGAATAAGACATAATGGCATTTTGGAATTTAGCATCATCAGAACCAAAGAGACAACATAGATTTTTGGTTAATTTTAGCAACCTGCAGACAGAGGATGGTCAAACCTTCCAAGAGTACCTCGCCATGACGTGCGGAACGCCGGGATATAGCATCAATGCTGTGACCCACAAGTTCCTGGGGAACGAATACCATTACCCAGGTACCGTCACGTGGGATGAAATCCAGATCGGTATTGTTAACTCTGTGAATCCTGATGGAAACTCACTTCTGTATAATGCTTTGATGACTTCGGGCTATCTTAAGCCCGACGAACAGGCTGATGCCTTTAATTCAGGCGATCCTATCGGGACTGTCAACAAGGCCCAGGCGCAGTCCGGCCTCGGAGATGTAATTATCCGCGAACTCGATGGCGAAGGCGTCCCTGTGGGCACCTGGACCCTGAATAACGCGTGGATTACAAGCGCTAAATTCGGCAATTTGGATTACGGCGCGGATGCTATGCTGGATATAACTATAGGCGTTAAATATGACTGGGCTACGTATGAAACCGGCCAAGCGGCAGGCCTCGCAGGCGTGCTCCCCGCGTAGGTCTTATCGAGAAGAAAAGAGGTGATGAGTGAGTAGACGAAACAATGAGGAGCGCCTTGGAGCGCCCCACCCGGACAGTAGCCCTCCCCCCGCAGTACAAAAAGATTCAGAAGATATGTTTTCCTTTGTGGTGCCTACAGAATTTGTAGATTTACCAAGCGAAGGAAAATATTATGCAGAAGGCCATCCACTTTGTGGACAAACATCTGTTGAAATAAGACATATGACGGCCAAAGAGGAAGACATCTTAACTTCCGAGAGTCTTTTACGTAAGGGCTTAGCAATTGAAAGATTATTGCAGGCGCTCCTGGTCAATAAATCGATACGTATCCCCGATCTCTTGGTTGGCGATAAGAATGCTTTAATTTTGGGCGCTCGTATAACCGGGTACGGTCCTTTTTATAAGACCAATATTCTTTGTCCGGCTTGCGCCGACAAACAAGAGGTGGACTTTGATTTAACCCTTATCAAGACCAAGGAGAGCGATTCTGTCGATGGAATATATGTTTCCTCGGAGACCAAAACATTCTCATTGACATTGCCCCAGTCGGGTGTTGAAGTAGAGGTGCGTCTCATGACAGGTCGCGACGAGCGTCGTTATCTAGAATTGACGGAGACCAAAAAGAAGAAAAAGCTCCCTGAGGCTGGCTCCACAGATTTACTAAAACTTCTGATAGCTTCCGTTAACGGGAGCAGTGATCCCCAGGCGGTAAGCAAGCTAATACAGGCTCTCCCCATAAAGGATTCGCGCTACATTAAGCGAGTATACGAGTCGATAACTCCTGATTTAGACATGACTTTACAATTTGAGTGTTCAAGTTGTTATCATGAGGGAGGTGTCCCGGTACCATTAACCGCGGACTTTTTTTGGCCTAAGTGAGGATTATCTTGAAGCCGTTTATGAGGAATTATTTGTTTTAAAACATTACGGAGGATGGAGCTTCATCGAAGCATACAGTCTGCCTGTTCAGCTTCGTCAATGGTTTGTTAAAAGACTCATTAAAGAATTCGAAAAGAAGAAAGAAGCTGAAGAAAAGGCCATGTCTAAACATAAGCTCGATCGGTAGTAGAGTTTTGTTAATTCAGAACTAATTATTATGTTATTTTAGAGGGTCTCCAATGAATGATTTACAGCCGTTAGTTATTAAATTAAACGTTGCCAAAAGCAAACAGCTCAATGAAAGTTTCATTTCTACTTTCGGGTCAGTTGTTAAATTTTTATTGGGGTACATGTTTGGAGACGCCAAGGCCCCCGTCAGCGTTAAAGAAGAAAACAACGCCCCTCTTTCCGATTTACGACTTAAAATAATAGGCTCCCCTTCGCAGGTAGATTCTTTTGTAAAAGCGCTTACGCTTGAAAAGAACTATATGCAAACCTATATGGAGCTAGGTCTCCAGGACCCGGAAACACTAGATGCCAGACATGCCCTAAATAGGGCTGTGGAGGAGTTCGAAAAGGAAACCGAAATTCGGTGGCCTTTCCAGAACTAGGGGTAACTTCTAATGCCACCAGATATAGAAAAACAACAAAGAGTCCTGGAGTTGGCTCGCTTTCATAATGAAGAAAAAGTAAAGGCTCTCCAATTAGCCCAACAAGAGCATGCGGCCGCCGTTCAGACTAAAGCAGATTTGGAAGACGTAATAAAACTTAAAAAGGCTGAGTTTGAGAGCCGGAGAGAGGCGATCCAGGCTTTTAGAGATGAGAACAAGGCGGCTTTGGCTCTTGCGCAAGCCGAGAGAGACGCTGCCGCCGCCGGCTCCCAAGCGCGCACAGAAGCTGAGGCGAAAATCGTTCAACTCCGGGCGCTAGGTACAGCTTCTGCCGCGCTTCAAAAGACAGTCGCGGAAGAAGAAGCCGCCTGGGACAAGCTAGCAGCCGCGCGCGAGAGTGCCAAAAAGGCTGGGGAAAGTCTTGCTGAAGGTATTTTTGGGCTTGATAATAAAATATTAAAATTTGGTGAAACCCTGAAGAAGGCCATGGAGGGTGACGGAGGGATGGAAGACTTCGTTGCAGGATTCAAAAAGGCTCTTAAGCCAGCAAAACTTATGGGCGCCGGGCTCTTGAAATTGT
>Ga0209128_1001678_pt1 | contig 14956 bp, 13 predicted proteins | sample ETNvirnome_6_100_FD_184072 | JGI IMG/M metagenome (GOLD analysis project Ga0209128, IMG submission 184072) | Marine viral communities from the Pacific Ocean - ETNP_6_100 (SPAdes) (version 2) | ecosystem: Environmental > Aquatic > Marine > Oceanic | place: Pacific Ocean | collected 2013-06-19 | reverse complement strand
AAGATTCTAAGTCTACAATTATGTCTACGGATAAGGATTTTTTACAGTTGGTTGATGATAGAGTTGAACTTTATTCACCTACCAAAAAAATAACGTATGATGCTGAGTTGGTTAAAAAAGAGCTTGGTATTTACCCACGAAATATGCTAACTTGTAGAGTTGTAGATGGTGATAAATCAGATAGTATTCCTGGAGTTAAAGGTGTAGGTATAAAAAGTTTGATAAAAGAATTTCCCATCTTATCAGAGGATAAGGATTTTGATATTATGATGTTGTTAGATTCAGCAAAGACAAAAGCAACACGAGTATCAAAAATGGTGAATGAGAGTGAATATATTATTAAGAGAAATTATTTATTGATGCAGTTGAATGAGCCAGAAATACCGAATCATGTTAAATTAAAGATAAATGATGCAATTCATTCTGTAGTGCCACAGTTGGTTAAGTATAAGTTTCAGAGGTTGTTTGTTGAAGATAAATTGTGGGGACAAATACCAAATTTTGATACTTGGGTTACTGAATTTATGATATTGGATAGGTATTGGAATAATAATGAATAAAACAAAAACAATATCTGAATATGGATTTAGTTTTCAAGTAAAATTTGTTGTTTGTTTGATTACGGATAAATTGTTTTTAGAACAAATTGTAGATATTTTAGATGAGAAGTATACTAGCAATGATGCATTTCGTTGGATTATAAAAGAAATAAGAGAATATTACAATGAATATAAAGATGTTATCACTATGAATGTCTTTAAAATCAAAATCCAAGAAATAGATTCTGATTTATTACAGGTTAATGTCAAGGATGTATTAAAAGAAATATTTAAAAATATGCAATCGGCTGATCTTGATTATATTAAAGACAAGTCATTGGATTTCCATAAATCACAAGTATTAAAGGATGCTATAGTTGAATCAGCTAAAATATTAGAACGAGACGGAGATAGTGACGAAATAAAATCTTTAATTGATACGGCGATGAGAGCTGGGGTTGAAAGAAATTTAGGTCACGATTATTTACAAGATATTGATGCTAGATATGAAGAATCTGCAAGAATAACATCACCTACACCGTGGGATATAATAAATGAGTTAATGCAAGGTGGATTGGGTGCTGGTGAATTGGGAGTTATAGTGGCACCTGCTGGTATTGGTAAAACTTGGGTATTATCTGCTATGGGGGCATATGCTATAAGTCAAAAATTAAATGTGGTTCATTATACTTTAGAATTGAATGAAGCTTATGTAGGATTGAGATATGACAGTATCTTTTCTGGATTTGAGGGTCAGAATTTAAAATATCATAAAGAAGAAGTGATGGAAAAGTTATTTAAGTTAGATGGTAAATTGACAATTAAATATTATCCAACTAAATCTTGTACTGTTAATACTTTATCTGCTCATTTAAAGAAGGCTACTACTTTTGGTGAAAAGATAGATATGGTAATAGTTGATTATGCTGATATTATGAGAGATGTTCATAAGACACGGGAGATGAGACATGCTCTTGGAAACATCTATGAAGATTTAAGAGGACTTGCCGGTGAATTGCAAGTTCCAATATGGACAGCATCACAAGCCAATAGAAGTGCTCTTGATGAGGATGTTATTGAGGCATCAAGGGTTGCAGAAAGTTATGCAAAAGTAATGACAGCAGATTTTGTTATGTCGTTGAGTCGTAAGATAGAAGATAAGATAAGTAATACAGGTAGGTTTCATGTTATTAAGAATCGGTTTGGTCCTGATGGATTAACTTATCCGGCACGTATTAATACTAATATTGGTAAGATTGAGTTATTTGAATCGACATCAATACAAGGTAAAGATGTTCAACATAAAATTAATAATAGAGATAACCAAACTAAACAGATATTGTCCCAAAGGTACGAAGATTTGATGAGTGGAGAAGAAATTGATAACTAATGCTCAAGTATTGACTGAAACCTTTGGTTATGATAAAGATGATTTGGAGTTCGAAAGAGTTACATCTAATTTACGAAGTGTTGATATAGATTACGGCGTAGATATTATATTTGATTATTATAGACGACATGGATTTCCACATTATACTATTCGAGAAGATGAAAAACATCAACATATCAGAAAATTACAAAAGTTTGATGTTGATAGTATTTTTATCAATAATGAAATAATTCAAACGATGCATTGTTTACGATTGGCTTGGACATATTTCCCACATTTTTGGACTATTCGGTGTGGTGGGGCAAAATATACTCCGATGGATATATATTCTGATGATGATAAATTTAAGTCTGCAATAAGGAAGTGTTGGAATTGGTGTTTAAGACATATAGATGATGAAAGTCAATTTCACGAGAATCGACTAAGACAAACTTTAAAGATTCATACTAACTCACAAGCCGTAAGTAATTTTAGACCAACGGCAGCCAAACTAATATATGAGAAGTTTGGTGGTGATGTGATTTGGGATATGAGTTCAGGTTGGGGTGGTAGGTTATTAGGATTTTTGGCAAGTTCTCGAAAATATTATATTGGAACTGAACCATCAAGTAAAACTTATGATGGATTGCTGAAGATAAAAGAAGATTTTGAATATTTGGGAAAAAAAGTTGAAATACATAAATTAGGAAGTGAAGTTTTTCAACCAGATAAAGAATCATTGGATTTGTGTTTTACAAGTCCACCATATTTCGATACAGAAAAATATTCAGATGAGGATACTCAGTCTTATGTCAAATTTTCAACAAAAGATGATTGGGTAGATGGTTTTTTAAGAAAGACCATAGAGAATTGTTACTATGGATTGAAAAAAGGTGGTTATATGTTGTATAATATAGCAAATACATCAAAGTATAAATTTATAGAAGAAGAAACAGTAAAGATTTCAAAAGAATTGGGTTTTATCCAAGAAGATACATTACAATTGACATTATCAAGTGTAATGGGAGCTGGATATAAGTATGAACCAATATTTGTTTTTAAAAAATCATAATATATTAAAAAGATGAAGATTAACTTAATATTTATGAATGTATCATTCCACATAAGATTGTTAGCATTTAGTTTGAAAAGGTATTTTATATGAGCAAAAAGTTTTTATTGTCTGATAATTTTATAGGCAAATATAAACGGAAAAAACCTCCATTTGGTTTTAACGGTTTAGGTGAATTAGTTTATATGAGAACATATTCTCGTATTAAAGAAAATGGTAAAAATGAAAGATGGTGGGAAACTGTTAAACGTGTTGTGGAAGGAACATACACGATGCAAAAAAAATGGATTGATTCACATCAATTAGGGTGGAATGCGTGGCAAGCTCAACGGTCAGGTCAAGAAATGTATGACCGAATTTTCAATATGAAGTTTTTGCCACCCGGCCGAGGTCTTTGGGCTATGGGAACGTCTATAACTGAAGAACGAGGATTGTACGCCGCCCTAAATAATTGTGCTTTTGTTTCTACCAGTACTATCAAGGACGATTACTCAAAACCATTTTGTTTTTTAATGGACGCGTCAATGTTAGGTGTAGGAGTTGGTTTTGATGTAAAGGGTGCCGGTGAAATTATAGTTAAAGGTATTAATCGTGATAGGAATGAAGAAATTTATATGATACCAGATACCCGTGAGGGTTGGGTGGAATCGTTACGATTGTTATTAGAATCTTATTTTCATGGACTTCCACATGTTGAGTTTGATTATAATCAAATTAGACCAGCAGGAGAACCAATCAAAGGTTTTGGTGGTGTATCGAGTGGTCATGAACCATTAAAAGAAGTTCATGGGAAAATTAGAAATGTGCTAGAGGATAATACAGGTGAACCAATATCAGTAACTACTATAGTAGATATAATGAATTTGATAGGTAAGTGTGTTGTTGCGGGCAATGTGAGGAGAACTGCAGAAATTGTGTTTGGTGATCCATTTGATGATGAGTATTTAGATTTAAAAAATTACGATGTAAATCCACATCGTGACCAATATGGTTGGACTTCAAACAATTCTATATTTGCAGAATTGGGTATGGATTATACTGATGTATGTAAAAGAATTGTAGATAATGGTGAGCCGGGATTTGCTTGGTTAGAAAATATGAGAACATTTTCTCGTATGCAAAATGGTGGAGACAACAAAGACCATAGAGTTGCAGGTGGTAATCCTTGTTTAGAACAATCATTAGAAAGTTATGAATTATGTTGTCTTGTAGAAACATTTCCACATAACCATGAAGATTTGGAAGACTATAAGAGGACACTTAAATATGCTTATTTGTATGCTAAGACAGTAACACTTGGTAAAACTCATTGGCCTGAAACTAATCGTGTCATGTTAAGAAATAGACGGATTGGTTGTTCAGTAAGTGGCGTGGCACAATTCATTACTAATAATGGTTTAGATACATTACGGAATTGGTTAGAAGATGGATATGATGTTATACAAGAGTGGGATAAACAATATAGTGATTGGTTTGCAGTTCCAAAGTCAATTAAGACCACGAGTGTTAAACCAAGTGGTACAGTTTCACTCTTAGTGGGAGCAACACCTGGAATGCATTATCCGGAGTCAAGATTCTACATAAGAAGAATGAGATTATCAAATCAATCAGAATTAATAGAACCATTAAAGAAAGCTGGATATAATGTAGAACCAGCCTTTGGTTCAGAAGACACTACAACGGTGGTAGAGGTACCGGTGGATGTAGGAGAGGGTATTAGAACAGCGGCTGAACTTTCGATTTGGGAACAATTTAGTTTAGCTTCTTTCTTACAACGGCATTGGGCAGATAACCAAGTAAGTTGTACAGCAACATTTGACCCTGAAACAGAAGCGAATGAACTACCACACGTATTAAATTATTTTCAGTATAGATTAAAGGGTATATCATTATTACCAAGACATCCATTAGGAGCTTACAAACAAATGCCTTATGAAGCAATAGATGAAAAAACATATCATTTTGAAGTTGAGAAACTTGGTAGGTTGAGTTTTGTAGGAGTTGAAGGAGAGGAAGCAGAGATAGATAAATTTTGTAATAATGATGTTTGTGAAATCATACCAATTTCAGATGATAAATAAAATTTCCACATACAATAGTAAAAAATGCGGACAGGCAGTTGACACACCTGTGGAAAAATGTGTCTTAACTTCGTTAACGAAAACAAGTAAGGAGAACGTTTATGAAAAAGCGTAATCTATTATCTTCATTGTTAGTATTTCTTGCACCAATTGTTCTTTGGGGACAATCGGTATCTGGGGTAGTTAGTGATGGAGATAAACCTTTGGTTGGAGCAAATATAGTAGTTGACGGTACTGATTTAGGAGCTACATCTGCAGATGATGGTTCTTATATTGTTGTCCTAGAGGGCGGCACAGGTACTTATTCGATTACTGCTTCATACATTGGGTACTCATCGGTATCTAGAAGGGTAGTGGTGGGTGAAGAAAATGTAGGTGTTGATTTTGTATTATCAATTGATGCACTTACTATGTCTGCACTTGAAGTTTTGGCTTCTCGTGCTGATGAAAAAACACCTGTTGCTTACACTACAGTATCTAAAGCGGATATGGAAGTTCGTCTTGGTAGTCAAGACATTCCTATGGCTTTGAATACTACGCCAAGTGTATATGCAACTCAACAAGGTGGCGGAGCAGGAGATGCTCGTATTAATGTAAGAGGTTTTAACCAACGGAATATAGCCGTAATGATTAATGGTGTTCCCCAGAATGATATGGAGAACGGATGGGTCTATTGGTCTAATTGGGATGGTGTAGCAGATGCTGCTCATTCTATTCAGATGCAACGTGGACTGTCAGCTGTTAATCTTGCTACCCCTTCCATTGGTGGAACTATAAACATTATTACAGACCCCGCTTCTCAAGAACAGGGTGGTAAGTATAAACAAGAAGTTGGTGCAGGTGGATTTTTGAAATCTACTTTTAACTACAATTCAGGTTTGATTGGTGATAAACTAGCACTTAGTGGTACGATAGTTCGTAAAACTGGTGATGGTCTCATTGATAAACTTTGGACAGATGCTTGGGCTTACTACTTTGGTAGTTCTTATCAAATGAACGATAAACATCGTTTTGAGTTGTATGCAATCGGTGCACCACAACGTCATGGTCAAAATCTTTACAAACAGAATGTAATGGCTTATGACCAAGAGTTTGCTAAAGAAGTAGCTGATTATGATGCTCTTTCTGCTGCTGATTCAGATGATGATGGTACAAGTGATTGGGATGAATATGTAGCAAAATTTACCGATGATCATGGTCATGATGCTGGTAGACTTTTCAATCAAAACTGGTCACCTATAGACCCATCATATACTGGTAAACAATATTGGTATATGTATGGTGCTAAAACGGTAGACAGACATGATCCTAATTACCTTAATGAAAGAGAGAACTTCTTTCATAAACCATTGGTTAACTTTAACCATTTTTGGACTATTGACGATAAAACACGAGTAAGTTCTGTGTTGTATTGGTCTGGTGGTTCAGGTGGTGGAACAGGTACTTATGGTAAAATACCTACAATGGATGCTGATGGTAACTTGGGTGATGATGACTATAAATTCTATTACGGTTCATCTCCGTGGACTCGTGATTGGAATACACTTATAGCATATAATTCAGGTGATGATGATACAGTTTATGTAGATAAGAAAGCTCTTGTAAGAGCGCCAGATCAATCAGTTGGTATTCTTCGTAATAGTATTAATCGTCAAGACACTTATGGCTTGATTTCTAAACTTAACTATGTAGTTAGTGATGAGTTAGAAGTTCAAGTTGGTGTTGATTGGCGTACTGCCGGAATCGAACACGCACGTGAAGTACGTGATTTGATGGGTGGTGAATACTACGTAGATTATGCTGACGACAATGCGCCTGATGGTAAAGAAGTTGGGTTAGGTGATATTATCGCTTATCACAATGAAACTACCGTAGATTGGATTGGTGGATTTGTTCAAGGTAATTATACCGCGGACAAGTTAAACCTTTATGGTATGGGTGGTGTATCAAGTATTAAATACACTTACCAAGACCATTTTACCGTTGCTGATGAAGTAGTTAAAGCAGATGCTATTACAACACTCCAAACTAAGGGTGGAGCAGTTTATGACATAGATGATAATGTTAGTTTATTTGCTAACGTTGGATATGTTGAAAAACCACCTATTATGGATAATGTAATCTACTTTGATGGTACGGTTGCTTCCGATCCTGCTAATGAGAAATTCATTGGTACAGAAGCTGGTGTTTCCTTCCGTTCTGAAAACTTTGGTGTTAAAGCTAATGTATATAATATGGATTGGAAAGACAGAAACCTTACTAAATCTGTAACAACAGGTCAAGGCGATAGTGGGGATACAGATGTTATCTTCCTAAGTGGTATTAACCAAAAACATCAAGGACTTGAAGTAGAAGCTTCTTCTCAAGTACATCCGATGTTGAACGTAAATGCTACAGTAAGTCTTGGTACTTGGAAGTTTGATGGTGATGCATCAGGCAACTATCAAGAGAATGAATACAATGAAGAAGGTCAAGTAATTGGTCTAAAATCTACACCGTATTCATATGCACTTGATGGATTGCTAGTAGGTGATATGCCACAGACTTCATATACAGTTGGTGGAACTGTCACTCCTGTAAAAGGACTTAACATAACAGCACTATATAATGTTTATGATAACAATTATAGTGATTGGAGTCCTGATTCTCGTGAGTATGATGGTTCAGATGAAGATGCAGATAGAGAACAAGTATGGAAAGCCCCTGGGTATTCCAAAGTTGATTTTCATGCTTCTTATGTCTTACCAGAGGTTGCGGGTGTACATCCTACACTTTTTGCTCATGTATTTAACGCACTAGATGCGGTATTTGTGCAAGACGCTGTAGATCATAGTCAATATAACAGTTGGGGTGACAAAGTTCACGCCGCTCAAAACGCTGAAGTATTTCTTGGGACACCAAGATACTTTAACGTGGGTGTTTCTATTGATTTCTAAAAGTTAAGTTTGGGGGATTGAAATATATCCCCCGCTTTTCTTAAAAAAGACTTGACTTGTATAGGGTTTTATTGTTATATTTAGGTATGAAAAAAAGGGATAATATAATGAAAAACGATAAAGTAAAAAGTCTAGTTGAATCAAATCTCTATAATTTTACATTAGGTGAGGAATATGGTCAAAGAGCTGTTGGAGATAAAATAGAAGCTGAATGTGCCAATATATTTAAAAATCTATATCTCAATGAGTATGTTAATCCTTCATCAAAAAGAAGTACAGATGACTTTAGTTTAGAGTATGATAATCACAAAAAATTATTGGATGTAAAGAGTCATTGGATACAAGAAGATGAAAATGGGTTTTCAATGCCTAATTTAATTTCTATCAAAAAGTTAAGAAAATTATTAGAAGATAATACAAAGTGCCTTTCTTATATTTTCGTTGATTATGTTCGTAGAGGTGATGATGTTATTATAGGTGATGTTCATGTCCCATATATATGGGAACTAGATTGGTCTATTCTTCATATACAAAATTTAGGATGGGGGCAATTACAAATTAAAGATGCTAACAAAGAATTAGTATTTACAGATATGGGAAAAGAAAAGTGGTTTCAGAAGTTCAAGTTGGAGGCTAAAAAATATTATGAAAAACATTTGACTAAGATTGAAAAGGAATTGAAAAATTGGGAATAGAATATTATAATGAATCATTTGACCAGTCGGTTAAATATATAAAACCAAATTCAGTAGACTTATTTTTCTTAGATCCACCATACTATATAAGTGGTAATAAAAAAAATATTGATTTAACTGATGGTGATAGAAGCGATTGGGATTCCCAGTGGAAAACTAAAGGTGAGTTTTACCAATGGATTAAAAAATCTTTAGAATTAGCCTATTTGCAACTTAAACCTACTGGCTCATTATATTTGTGTATTTCTTGGCAACATTCACATCATTTTCATTCTTTATTAGAAGAAGTTGGTTTTAATGTTCAAAATAGAATAACTTGGAAAAGAGATAAAGGTCGCGGTTCTAAAACTAATTGGAAATCTATGCACGAAGATGTTTTTTTCGCAACTAAACACAAGGATAATTATACTTTTAATATAGATGATGTAATGGTAGAAAAAGATGTCGTTGCACCTTATAAAAATAGTGATGGAACACCGAAGGGTTGGTGGATAAATGAAGATGGTAAAAAGGTTAGACTCACTTATCCTGGCAATATTTGGACAGATTTATGTGTTCCTTATTGGAGTATGCATGAGGTCAAGAGTTATGCCAAAACTAAAAAAACACCTACTAATAAATTTCAAAAACACAATACTCAAAAACCAAAGGAATTGGTAAAGAGATGTATATTGGCCAGTTCTCATGTAAATGATTTAGTAGTGGATTATTTTTCAGGTAGTGGTACAACGGCAGTAGTCTGTGCTGAGCAAAATAGAAAGTGTATTACATTTGATGTGAATAAAACCTATATTGAAATATTAAAAACGAGATTAAAAAATGAAGTTTCAAAAAACACTTGACTTATATGTGGTTTTATTGTTATATTTACATATCAAAAATGGGGATTTTATAATCTAAATGTACCAAAATATTTGGTGTGAAAAACGAGGTGGCAATCAAGTTGAAGTTCATTTATGGGATGATGTGGCTGGTTATCAAAATTTTGTATTTAAGAATTATGCTTATGTAAAAGATGGTTCTGGACAATATCGTTCTATATATGGAGATAAGTTAAAAAAGGTTACTTATTGGACGGAAGAAGATTTTAAAACAGGAAGAGTATTTGAATCGGATATACCATTGGATACTCGTATTTTATTAGATAGATATGAGGATTCAGATGAACCATCCAAAAATCACAGAGAATTATTTTTTGATATTGAGGTGGAAGTTACAGATGGTTTTCCTGAACCAGTAAAAGCTAATAATAAGGTTACTTCGATTGCCATGTATACTAAACATGATGATAAATACTATGTATGCGTTTTAGGTGACCGCGATCCGAGTTTGCCTCTATTGACAGATAAAAAAGGCACGTTGATAAAATTCTTTCGTAATGAAAATGATTTGTTACAAGCTTTTCTTAGGTTTTGGATACAACTTAAACCAACCATTGTTACTGGTTGGAATACGAATAATTTTGATATACCTTATTTGTATAATCGAATATCTAAAGTTTTGGGTGAAGAATTTGCCAATGCTTTATCACCTATTCAAATTGTAAAGTATAATCCAAATAAGAAGATGTATCGAATTGCTGGTGTCAGTAGTTTAGATTATATGGACTTATATAGAAAATTTACTTATACTCAACAATCGAGTTATAGATTAGACCATATTGGTCAATTGGAAGTTAAAATAGGTAAGGTGAAGTATGATGGTAGTTTAGACGACTTGTATAAGGACGATATAGATAGGTTTATAGAGTATAATTTGAATGATGTTAAGATTGTTAAGGCACTTGATGAGAAATTGAAGTTGATTGATTTGGCCAGAGCCGTGTCTCATTTGGGTAGAATACCTTATGAGGAGGTTTATTTTAGTTCTCGATATATTGAGGGTGCCATGTTAGTGTATTTAAAAAGTTTGGATTTAGTGGCGCCAAGTAAAGCTCACGATGTCAGTTATGATGGCTCTGATGGTAGGTTTAGTGGTGCTTATGTTAAGAGTCCTGAACCAGGTCGTTATGATTGGGTATTTGACTTAGATTTGACTTCTATGTATCCGAGTATTATTATGAGTCTGAATATGTCGCCGGAAACTAAGATAGGTAAGATAAATGGTTGGGATGCGGAAGAATTTATTAAAGGAGTTACAAAGACATATTCAGTTGAAAAGAATGGTAAAGTAGTCAGACGATTTAGCAATGGTGAGTTAAAAGATTTTTTTAATAGAAACAATGTGTCGATATCGTCTAACGGGGTGATATATGATTTATCTAAGAAAGGTGTTATACCAGCTATATTAGAAAAGTGGTTTAATGAAAGAGTTGAATATAGGGGATTGGCTAAGAAATATGGTGAAGAAGGTAATGATGAACTACATGGATATTTTAATAGACGACAGCATGTTCAAAAGATTTTACTTAATAGTTTGTATGGTGTCTTGGGTTTGACGGTATTTAGATTTTATGACATTGATAATGCTGAAGGAACTACAACAACTGGTGTTCAGTTAATTAAGTTTACTGAAAAAGTTACGAATAACTATTATAATAAAATACTCAAGGATGATAAAGATTATTGTATTTACACCGATACCGATTCAGTTTTCTATTCTGCTCTACCTTTGGTTCAAAACAGATTACCAAATGCTGATATAACTGATGATAAGTTTATGACCGAACAAATTTTGGATATTGCTGGTGAAGTTCAAAGTTATATCAATAAATCATATGATTATTTTGCTAAGATGTTTTTAAATATTAAAGACGAACATAGATTTGAGATTAAACAAGAGTTGATTGCTAAGAGTGCTTTTTGGGTAACTAAAAAACGATACGGTCAATGGATTATCAATGATGGTGGTACTACATGTGAGAAACTTGATGTAAAGGGATTAGATATTGTTAGAAGTTCATTTCCACCATCTTTCAGAGATTTCATGATAAAGGTATTGAAAGCTATATTGGCAAAAGTAGGTAAAGAAAGAATTGATGAATTTATTTTAAATTTCAAGAAATCATTACATAATGAAACGGTGGATAATATTGCATTACCTACCGGCGTTAAAGGTATAAAGAAGTACACGAAGAAAAAAACGACACGAGGATTTGGTGGTAAATCAATGTTTACGGAAATGGAAAAAGGTGCACCAGTTTATGTTAAGGCATCAGTTGTTTATAATGATTTGTTAAAACATTTTAATGCTAATAATTGTGAACCAATTAGAAATGCGTCTAAGATAAGATGGGTATATTTAAAAGATAATCCGTTCAACATAGATGCTATTGCTTTCAAAGGTTATGATGACCCAAAAGAAATCATGGATTTTATAAGTCAGTACATAGATAGAGATAAGTTATTTGATAAGGCATTAAGGAAGAAAATTCAAATGTTCTACGATTCTATGAAGTGGGACATGCCCGTAGATAAAAAAGTTTCAATTGAAAGGTTTTTTTGATTGACTTTTACAATAAAAAGTATTAAATTAAAACATAATAGGAGAATACTATGAATAAAATAACGTTGGATACTTTTATCCAAAAATACAATCTTGGTGGGAATGTTAATTCCGTCAAATGGAACTCCGATGGGAGTACATTGTCCACGAGATTTATATCACCTGACAAGAGTTTATTGGGTGATTTAACTTTGGCAAAACAAACTTTGCCTGAATTTGAAGTGGGTGTTTATGACACTCCTTTATTATCTAAAATGTTAGGTACATTGGCTGACAAAGTTGATTTTAATTTGACTAAAGTTGATAACTCACCTGTTGCTTTTCATTTTACGGATTCAATAATGTCGGTTGATTATGTATTAGCGGCAATTGGTGTCATACCTGATGTTCCTGAATTAAAGAATGTTCCTGAGTTCAATACTTTGGTTAATATCGATAATCAGTTTATTAATTCTTTTATTCGTGGTAAAAGTGCTTTAGCTGATGTTGAACATTTTGCGGTTAATCCAATAGATGGTGGTTTGGAATTTGTTATTGGTTATAGTGATATTAATTCAAATCGTATTAGTATTAAAACTCAAAGTGGTGCAGTTGCTATGACAGAATCAATAGTTTTTAATGCTAATCTTTTTAAGGAAGTATTAAGTGCTAATAAAGAATGTTCTAAGGCAACACTACAGATTTCTAATAAGGGTTTGGCACATATTGAATTTAATGTTGATGATTTCAATGCTAAGTATTGGTTAGTGTCACGGCAGACTTAATATGGAATCACATGGATTATGGGTTGAAAGATATCGACCACAAGATTTATCGACTTATGTTGGTAATGAACATCTTAAAACTAAAGTTGATAGATTTTTAGAAGATGGAAATGTTCCACACTTACTTTTATATGGTAGAGCTGGTGGCGGCAAAACCACACTTGCTAAAATTATTGTTAATAATGTTGAGTGTGATTATCTATATATTAATGCGTCGGATGAACGAAATATAGACTTGGTTAGAGACAAGTTGAAGACTTTTGCTTCTTCAATTGGTTTCAAACCTACCAAAATAGTCATACTGGATGAAGCGGATTATTTAAATGTAAATTCTGCCCAACCAGCTCTCCGTAATTTGATGGAAACATTTTCTTCACATTGTCGATTTATATTGACTTGTAATTATGTTGAAAAAATCATTGAACCAATACAGAGTCGTTGTCAGACATATAAGATAACACCACCATCTAAAAAAGAAGTTGCATTACATTCTAAGACTATCTTGGAAAAGGAAAATATATCTTTTGACTTGGATGATTTGGCACTTGTAGTTACGGCTGGTTATCCTGATTTGAGAAAAGTCATTAATGACTTACAAAGACAATCTATTGATGGTCAGTTGAAAATTGACAAACAAGGGATGTTACATAATGAGTTCAAACTTCAGTTCTTAGAAATGATAAGAAATAACTCTGATATCAGAACTATTCGTAAGTTGGTAGCTGATAGTAGTTTTAGTGATTATACAGAATTATTTAGATTATTATATGATGAAGTAGAAACAATTACTGGTGATAAGATACCAGAAGTAATAACAGATATATCAAGTGGAGCTTATCAAGATGTACTGGTAGTAGATAAGGAGATTAATTTTATTGCTACGGTATCAAACATATTAAGGAGATTGTAATGAGTATGAAACCAATGAAACCATTACCTAAGGCACAAGTTCAAGTTGATTTAACTGATGCTGAAACCATGACTTGTATGAAATGTGATAATAAGATTTTTATTCAGGGTTATGTCATAAAAAAGATTTCAGCAATTATATCACCGACTGGTAAAGAAGTTATTGCACCTGTTCAAGTATTTAATTGTGGAAATTGTGGTGAATTGTTACCATTGGGTGATGCGGATGAACTTATTTAGTTGGATTAACGAACTTTTTGTTGGTAAACGAGATTGGGATTCTTTTTCGGATGCTGACAAGAAGAAATTTAGCCCTTTTATGGTAAATCGTTATTTGAGTATGGGTGAAGATTTTTTACCGTTTGTAAATCATTTTCAAAAGTACACAATAGAGGTTATGCCACATAAGGCTGTATATCAGTTTTATTGTAATTTGTTACCAAAGAAAAAGACTTATTTGAAATACTTGAGTGGTAAGAAAGAAAAGACAAATGATAAAGTAGTTCCGTTCATTATGAAATATTTTGAAGTGAGTAAACTTCAAGCGGCTGAGTATTATGAATTGATGTCGAAAGAGGATTTAAAATTAATGTTAAAAAAATTCGGAAAATCCGATAAGGAAATAAAGAAGATGAGGATAAAATGAATAAATTATTGATGGCAATTGGTGTATCATTGATAGGTCACATTTGGGCATGGTTTCACATGCAAGGTCAATTTAGATACGAGTGGGCGAAAAGTGTTTGGTGGATTATATTAGGTGGAATACCTATAAGTTTTTGTTTTTATTATGGTACACGGTGGTATTATGAATATTTTGGAAATTATTGGTATGTTAGACCTATTGGTTTTGGGATGGCAACAATAGTTTTTACTTTCTTGACTTACTTTATATTGAATGAGATACCAGACACAAGAACTACTATTAGTTTAATTTTATCAGTTATCATTATTATGATACAAATATCACATGTAATAATAAAGTAGGAGTATGATATGGAAATAAAAGAAAGAGAGTTAGAAACTCAAGTCAAAGACCCTATGGATGATGTTGAGATGAGAAGTATTTCGATTGTAAAACAAATGGAACTAGAGTGGCCAGAGATGACCAACGAATTTAAAGAGATTCAACGAGAACAATATGAGT
>Ga0209128_1001677_pt1 | contig 14956 bp, 17 predicted proteins | sample ETNvirnome_6_100_FD_184072 | JGI IMG/M metagenome (GOLD analysis project Ga0209128, IMG submission 184072) | Marine viral communities from the Pacific Ocean - ETNP_6_100 (SPAdes) (version 2) | ecosystem: Environmental > Aquatic > Marine > Oceanic | place: Pacific Ocean | collected 2013-06-19 | reverse complement strand
TAGCTCAAAATCCATTTCTTTTAGAAGTGGCATAATGTCTGTCTCTTCCCAGAGACACTTCTGTAGAGCCATTAACAGGGCTCCTGCTGCTTGATCTGATAGTTTCATTGTTTTTCTCCTTATCTATCTGTTATAAAAAATTGAATCATGCTCATACATGATTGTAGCTAATTCTTTTAGGGTAGTTTTAGGTACCCAGCCTAGTTTCTCTTTGGCTTTTGTGGCATCACCTAGTAAAATTGGTACCTCGTGAGGTCTAAATAGTCTTTCATCGATTTCTACATATTTCTCTATACTTAGATTAGCTCTTTCGAAGACTAATGTCAAGAACTCTTTTACGCTGTGAGTCTTTCCTGTGGCTATAACATAGTCATCAGGTGTATCTTGCTGCAACATAAGCCACATTGCCTCAACATAATCTTTAGCATACCCCCAATCTCTCTTTGCATCTAGGTTTCCTAGGTAAAGTTTGGTTTGATACCCCTTCTTGATGGCCGCTGCAGCTCTTGTGATCTTTCTTGTAACGAAAGTCTCGCCTCTTCGGGGTGATTCGTGGTTAAAAAGGATGCCGCAAGAGGCATGAAGGCCATAAGATTGTCTATAGTTCCTAACCAAACTGTGTGCAAACACCTTTGCGCAGGCATAAGGGCTCGCCGGCATGAACTTTGTATCTTCATTTTGAGGATAGTTGGGATTATCACCAAACATTTCTGATGAAGAAGCTTGGTAAAAGCGAATTTTCGGGTTGATAATACGAATTGCTTCGAGCCACTTCAGTGTACCCATGGCAATAGTCTCCACAGTCTCTTCTGGGACATCAAAAGATACCCTAACGTGGGACTGCGCGCCTAGATTGTACACTTCATCGGGTTTATAATGGAGTAATAAGCGGTATAAAGCCCCCGAATCGGTGAAATTGTAGTATTCCATATGGAAATTCGGGTGTTTATAGCACTTTTTATTAAGTCTAGAGGTGCAAATTGATGAGTTTCTTCTCTTAAGACCAACAACTTTATAGTTCTTTTCTAGGAGCAATTCGGCTAAATACGACCCATCTTGACCCGTAATGCCGGTTATTATCGCTGTTTTGGTGGGTTTTGTGTATGTTTTTCTCAACTTATACCTCTGAGATTGGGATGGTTATCAACAAAGTGCTTAATTGTTTGTAATAATCCTTCTTCTAGCTCTGTATAATACTCTTCTTTCCATCCTAAGTCAATGAAATTCTTATTACAACTTGGTTTTTTGTGTTGCCCTCTGGGTTTAGACTCATCCCAAACAACCTCATCGCGATAACCCATCAGTGTACAGACAGTTTCAACCACTCTGCGAATTGAATATTCTTTAGTGTTGCCAATATTAATCGGTATCGAATCGTTATAGTTCTCCAAAAGAAATAAAAGAGCCTTAGATATATCTTGAGAGAAAGTAAATTCCCTTAATGGTTCACCATCACCCCAAAAGATCGGTGGAGTACCGGTCTGTTTTGCTTCGTATACCTTTCTAATGATGGCTGGGATGACATGAGAATTCTCCAAATCGTAGTTATCGTGAGGTCCATAAAGATTATTTGGTATTGCTGTTATAAAGTTACAACCAAATTGTTGCCTGTATGCCCTTGATTGGACGTCTAGCATCCTTTTAGCGTGTGCATACGCGAAGTTGGATGCGTGAGGAGGACCATAGTGCAACTGCTCTTCTGTGAGCGGATAAGAAACAAACGATGCGTCAGGGTAAACACATGTTGAGAGCAGGCTTACGACTTTTTCGATACCACAATAATGACAGGCATCTAAAACATTACAGTTTATACGAATGTTTTGAGTGTAAAAATCTGCGATGTAATCAGTATTTGCCTTTACCCCACCCACTTTTGCGGCCAAATGAATGACTGCATCGGGTTTTTCTTGTTGGAGTAAGCGAATAAGCTGTGAGTTATCAAGTAAATCTGCTTGTTCTCTACCCACCAACAAAATTTCATGAGGTGTTTCAATGTGCCCAAAGGAGGAGCCTATCATTCCGGTACCGCCGGTTACTAATATCGTCATTCCTTCTCTTTTATTTAGGGAAGATCTTCACTAGTTTCTAAATTGTGATATACATTAAAACTCTCGAAGATCAACGTGGGCGCCCGATTTAAAGTCTTTTATTTTTGGTAATAATGATATTAACTTTTTTGCTATTATATCGGGTGTATTCATGGTGTTATACATATTTTGAAATTTTTCAACAGATGGTATAACTTTCACATCTACTTTATTAATATATTCTTGCATATTAGTCTTTATTATTCCCGGTGCAAGTGATACAAAATGTACATCAGGCTCTTCCTGAGCATATGTTGATAACATTTGCTTGAAAGCCGCCTTGGAAGCACAATATAGAGACCAGCCATAATATGTTTTTAAGGCGGCCCCCGAAGATATACCAATTATCGTTTTTACGCGCGTATTGTTTTTCAATAGCCAGTCTATAATAATCTTATTCGCCAAAACATTAACCTTAAATATATTATCAAATTCGTCTATTGAAATATCTCTTGATTTAGACAGAGTACCCAACAGTCCAGCGTTTAAGATTGCTGTGTCCACTTGGCTTAAACCTATTAGATTGTTTAGGGCGCCGGGTAACTCTTGTAAATCGGAGAAGTCACATACTTCTTGCTTGATATCTAGATCTGTTTTACTTCTGCTAATACCAAATAGAGTATCACCCTTCACATTATACTCTTTAGCTAGTTCATACCCTAGCCCCGAGCTAGTACCGGTTATCAATATATTCATTTTATATAATTCTCTAAAAGTGAAGAATCAAAATTATCTCTATTCAAACCTGTAATAGTTTTACAGAATAAAGAAAAAGTACTCATGGGTACACATAATTTTATTGCCTGGGTCGCATAGTTATCTGTTATTCCGATCTTCCCAGTTACCAAGTAATATGGGCTTACTGTCTTCTTAAAAAGGGAATCGTAGTATAAGTTTTTAAATCCATTCAGCACTAACGTTTCTTCTAGAGACAATACTTCTTCTAGTCTAAGATTTCCCGCTCCTTTACCCAGGCCACCTATAGATGTATCACATATATCTATATTCTGGCTTTCGGAACATTTGATATAATTTATATATGCTTGACCGGTATGATTGTGTAAGTGAAAAGATGTTTGCATACCGGCCTGTTTTATTCTTCTGAAGTGTTTCTCATACCTAGTATTATCTTTATTCAAGTTCAGATGGCCATGAGTATCTGCAAAGCCCACCAAATCCAAATTTGTCCCTAATACCTTATCCAGTGTGACTGTGAGCTCGCTATCTGTATAGTTGGTAGTATTGAAAATATTAAATGCTATCTCCAAACCTGTATGTTGTTTTAGATTGACCGCAAATTCTAATGCATTATCGATCATATCTTTTCTTGCCGTCATCCGGATCATCCGGATTTCATTTTGAGAACTTGTAGGATAATCGTTTAGATCCTTACTACAATAGTGATAGTCAATCATCACACATACATTGTTGTGGCCCGCTTCACCCGTAATTTCCTTAATGGTATCATAATCTAAATTAAAAAATCGATTCTTGCTTTTAGACGTCTGTTTCCAATATCCTAATTCCATGCAATCAACATTTAATGTAGATACTAAAGCATAATATTCTTTAGCAAATTCCATTGGCCAATCAAAATCACATGTAAATCCCCCGTCTCTCAATGTTACATCTACTATCTTCATAATCCTCTCCTCACTATGGTTGCTAGATTGAAATCTTCTATTGTATCTATTTCAATATTTTCTGGAATGTTTAGTTTATAATAATATGGATTTTTGCCAATGCGATTATTTAGTTTTTTAAACATCCTTTTTCTAAATATAAAAAATGCCCCATTTGACATCGTAATGGCAGGTAAATCTTGGGTGCGCTGTACTACACTTGGATTGAAATTTACTGGGGTCATATTTGGTCCTAGCCAGGAAAATTCATGATGTCTAGTTACGGAATGAATACTGTCGTACGATGGGTCTTTTTGCAGGATGCGTACAGCATCCATTATCGTGGACCCTTTTAAAAAAGGCGACGTCACATGCGTGGTTACTATTATTTCATTTTCATCTTCTACATATTTATCTAAGAAGTTGTCGATCATCATCAAGGCAGGGCTTAGGTTTAGTTCGTTTTGTTCTTCATAATCGATAAATCTTTGTTCTCTGGAATATGCCGTTACCCATGATAGTTTATTACACTCGTCGAGCACCTTGGAACTATCTGTGTCTATAAATACATTGTAATTCTTTAACTCATAAATCAAATGTTTCCATAGCGGAATATTATTTAGAAGTTTAAAATTCTTTTTATAAACTCTTTTGGAGTTTTCTTTTATTATTGTGAAAATTTTCATGAGTTACATAAGTTTATATCTTTAATTTTTTCATTCTATTCTCCAATAAATGTACATATTATCTCTCTATCTCTATTGGGATCTAATTCTACTACAAATATTTGTTTCCACTTTCCAAGTAATAAACTTCCACTATCAATGGGAATAGTTTCAGAAGAATTAAAAAACATACTTCGTATATGTGAGTGCCCATTTATTCTTTCATCAATGGGAACATCATTACGAAGTGAGATTAGATCATGTAAGTATTTTATGTTTTTTTGATCACCCTCCGGGTTCTTCCATCGGGGCGCCATTTTGTCTAGAAAGAATCTAACATCTGTATGGTGCAGCAATTCATCTTCTGTTAGCCAGATAGAACAAGTTGTGTGTCTGGAGAATATATTAATCAGACCTGATTTAGCCCAGTCTTTTGCTAATAATTCTATTTTTGGCGTTATGTTGGTAAATAATTTATCTGTATTTAAATTTATCGTTTTTTTCATATCATATCTCCTCTATTCTTTTTGTTTTATCGCAGATAAGAAGTTCATATGCTGGCTTTTCTCCTACACTGATATCATGATATTTACACTTCCAGGAGTCTAATTGACCCTTTGTAATCTCAAACCAGTCAATACCGGTGACATACCCTCTTGCTGTCCAATATGTTATTTTATTCCCCTCATCGTATAGTTTATTTATTTTAGCTATATTTTCATAATTTGGTATTGCAGATGAATAGTCTCTTCCTAGAGAAAATTTTGTTAATTTGTCATCATAAAAACAAATTGTATCATCTATGTCAACAAATATATTCATCTATATTCCTCTATGATGTTTAGTATTCTGGTGGTCGGGCGCATGCCATATGGCGTAGAGATGGATAAACCCTCAGTGTCGGTCAACATACACAGCGTCACATCTATATATTTATTGTTGTGTAACCAACATAGAACTTCGACTTCTTCTGAAGATTTGTGAATTCTATTAGTTTTCTGAATTGTTTTGCAAACTTCTTCTTTTACATAGGAAGATAGCCGAACTTCATCTGTAATACTGTAACCATGTACTAGTATCTCGACGTCGCCATTTTCTATTTCTTTTTTATATTGAATAATTGCAAGTAACAAACTTAACATTCCGGTTCTGATTTGCTTAGTTAACTTGGGTGCCGTATTGTTAGATACTAACATTAGAAATTCATTTATTTTTGTTGCATATATTTTGTTAGTACCATCTAATAACTCTATCTTTGTATACTTATTTTTATCAAAATTAGTCACAAAATCAAATATACTATCTTTTCTATATTCGTTACCGTATACAGCTAACATGTTTGTTTCACATAATTTCTTTTGCATAACATTAAGATATAAATGATTACATAAGTATAATTTATCACAATGAGATCCATTGTTACGATCGGGAAGTGCCATATTGTGTCGGACGGTATTCTTTGTGATGGAATCTAACATATCCGTTATTCCCGCTTTATTATAGGGCTTGCTGCCTATAAATAATATAGATTTTTTTCTATTCATTCATAGATACTCTCGATTAATCTCTTTAGATTGTATCATATAATTTCGAAACATTCAATTTATTTTTAAAATTTTCATATTCTCTTATATAATTCTTTTCTGTATATTCGGAATTTGCAAAAACTAAAAGCACACTTTCTTTTAATTTAAAATTTAAACTCAACCAAACCATTTCTTTTTGATAAAAACAATCACCCGCTTTCAGAGTGAAAGTTTTTTTTCCTTCACTATCTTCACTTAATATTTCTATTTCTCCACCAAGACAAATTAAAAAGTGCTCTTCATTAATGTGTGCATGATTCCCTCTTTGACACTCCTCTTTCTTACTCTTGACTACAAAACAACGCTTTAATTCAAAAGGAATTTGAGATATATCAATCGGCAGTAAGAAGCCACTATCATTTTCTTTAATATCTATTAGCATATTTATTAACCATTTTTATAACAAAATTAACTTCATCTTTCTTCATTTTTTCATGAAATGGTATACTAATTGTTGTATTTTCTTCACCTTCTGACATTGCCAGAGAGAGTCTCGATGTCTTATAAACAGGGTTCAAGTGAGCGGCTGCGTAGTGTACACCGGTTTGAATGTTATTCTCTTTTAGAAGTTCTATAAGTTGTTCTCTGTTGTCGACATTTAATCGATACAAGTGTTTACTGCTGTTGTTTAGATTAAACGCCCTGTTATATCTGTTTTTAATTTTTTCTAATTTATTATTTTTCTTTTCAAGTTTTTCAAGATTCTTCTCTGCAATAAAACATTGAAAAGAATTCATATACATTTTATAACCTGGAAATTTAATTTCTCTATTCCAGTTATCTACTGAATATGTCATTCCGTTTAATGTAGCTTCTTTAAACCACTTTATCTTTTCGAAATCATTTGATACTATAATTCCCCCGTCGCATGATCCTATGGGTTTAGTCGGATAAAAACTGAAGATCATCAAATCCTGTTCGTCGGCCTCTTTGATAAATTGATGTCTTTCAACTTTTTGTGCAGAATCAATTATTTTATATTCTCCAAAATTATGCAATATATAGGAATTACCAACCCAGTCGATATTATCGATAAAATTAATAGTACTTCCAGCTGTTAAAATAGCATTACATACTACTGGTGGTATGATTGAAGGTAAATCGACACGAGTATTTTTGTTCAATAAAGATAAGTATATTGCATTCGTGGCGCTATTAACACTGCATGCATATTTGGCGCCAATAAAATTACAAAATTTCTTTTCAAACCTTTCTACAACTTCATCATGTAGAAAATGATTAAAGGTGGCTGTATTGAGTTTATAATTTGGAATATTGAATAGTTTTATCATATCAAGATTTCTAGTTTACACATGAAGCGCTTTATCTATTGATAACTCTTAAATTTCTCCATCAACGGTTTGGCGCGCTGGCCTTGAAAGTGTAGGCTATTAAATCTAACGAGTGTGTTTAGAAAAACATTTTTTGAATAGGGTAATGCATCTTTCCAAACAATCTTTTTCATCCCATTCTCAAATTCAAAAAAATCTGCTGCATTAATGTTATGATCGAAGGTGCTGTCCCCATGGATTCCCGAAATCTCACCTACCATAGTTGGGTCATCGATTCTTCTTAACTGACTCCAGAAAGTCATGTCAGAGACGCCTCCGGGTAAGTTGTTTAAATTTCGATTAAAAAATACTGCAAGTATATCATCTCTAATATGTTTAAACATTTTTTTACTCTCTCCTCTTATTGTATAATTGTTATCTTGATTTAACTCATCGTAAAAACCATCTACAAAATTACAGTAATCATCTAATACTGTTATATCATTAACACAGAATACGGCTGCAGATACCGAACATGAAAGAGAATATCTGTGTGAATCGAACTTTGCCAATTCCTTTTTCAAGTCACAGTATATCATTACGTCCGAATCTAAATGGAAAAAATTAGTAAAGTTTTCTTTTTTGCATAAATTTCTAATAGTAAACCATCTAAGTATACATATTTTCTCAAAATCAGCATTATTTGTACTATAATTTCGAAATTTATGCAAAAAGTTCATCGATTGTTCGCATAGTAAATCTTCATATTCATAAAATTTTACTAAATCTTTAACTTCTTGTTGGATGTTATTCCCAATTAAATAAATTTCTTTTTGAGGATTAAAGTGTTTAAGCTGCTTGATGGATGTTGGGAGATAATCACTAGGTCCTATATGAAAATAAACTATTTTATGACTCATTATTTTAACCCCATATAGCAAATCCAGGTATATGAATTGGCTTCCTCGTAAAAAATTGGATAATCTTTTTTCCCGTCCTCAGTTAACAGGGGTGGCTTTGTAGGATATTTACCCTCTTCCCACTCATCCCCCCATCTAGTTTCTTTGGTTTTAAAAATTGGTGGCAACTCTTGATAGATTTTTACACAATTATCAAATTTTTCATAATCAAAATAAGAAAATTTATGAACACTTCGTTGGCCGGCCTTGTCCATAATATAATCTTGACAAGCTAATATTTTTTTAGGAGAAAAAGTATCTCCTTGTGATGAGGGATAATTATCTTCATAAAGAACATGTTTAATTCCTAGTTCATAAATAAATTCCAATCTTTGCAAAAAATTCTGATGATCGTCCAAGAAAACAACTATTTCTTCTTTTTTTATGTGAGGATAATCTTCTTTTAAAATACTTTCCCAATTAAATGTGGTGATATCCTGGTTTAAATAAACTCCACTTTCATTTCTATATTCTAATTTAGAATAATCAATGTCGATCGATATTATCTTAGCCTCTGGTGCGGCATGTTGGAGGATCCATGTTCCAAGACCTTTCCAAACTCCACTTTCTATTATGAGCTTCGGTTTAAGTTGTCTAATAACATGCCATGTATTGAATAAGTGCGGCGACTTCATCCCTCCATGGTTGTCTTTTACTGGTCGTTGTGTATAAAGTTTTTTAAACTCTTTCAGACCTAGGTTAATCTCATTTTTATTATAATCTATTTTATTTTCTTTCATCTTTTACCAATAACATGCATTCTCAACTAAATGTGCATTAGGGGGCACCTCGTGAGAAAAGGGTCGGATCCAATTTTCAGTACCATACCAATTACTATTTACAAACTTTTCATTATTATCCCATCGTTTTCCTCGAATACCAAAAAGAATCTGGTTAGAGCCACCCAAATGTACACATGGTTTGCCTTGATTTTTTATAAAATCTAACAAAATTAAAGAATACCCCCCTGCGCCAACAGTCGCAAAATCAAAATTAACTTTTGCTATTTCATTTTTCATTTCTTCCAAATGATAATAATAAGGTTTAGGATTTGTCTCTCCTAACAGTGCCGGCGGGAAGGGGGACTTTACGACGTGAACATCGGCAGGAGATACTCCTGGCCAAATCTTCTCCATTCTTTCAAACTGTTTCATAATAGAGTCTCTAAAAGGTGAAACAACTAAAATGTTTTTCTCGCTAAGAGAAAAATGCCACCCTTCCGAGCCTAAAACAAAAGGTTCGAGACCGTCGAATGAAGAGAATTTTTCTTTTCCCTTCCAGACGGAATCTAGAATATATTTGTCTCCCTGTTCAGGGCACCATTCTAAAACATAATCTAAATTTTCTATACTTTCGATATAAGATTCACACCAAAATCTAAGTTCATTCTCAGAAGCAGTTGCGATACCTGCATTTATTGCTAGTGAATTTCCTCTTGTTAGTACTGGTGTTCCTGTCCGAAGGTAGTGTTGTATGTGCGAGGCTTCAATGCCTCCAATTTTTCCAAAACTATTAGGAATACATTCATTAATAGAGTTTTTTATTATATTATTTATTTTATTCATTTTGAAATTAAGAAGGTTTTTTGTGAATCGGTATTTTTGAATGAATTTACTTCATGAATAATATTAAATTCATTCAATTCGAATATTCTAGTAAGTATTTCGTAATTAATAACCGTTTTTGTAGTTAAAAGTCCCCCATATGTAGGGTATGTTTCAAGTCGAGTTTCTTTATCGGTTACTTCTTGTCTATGTAATATAACAAATTTTTCTGCATTTAGCAACACATTTGACAATATTCTGTACCAATCTGGTATCTCACTTAAAAAACTATTCATTAAAACAACATCAAACTCTTTTAAAATGCTATAATCGCCTTCATTTGCATCAAAATGCAAAAAATTTCCATCTTTATTCTTTGATCTCGCAACATTATCAATAACATGAGGGAGATCGGCTCCAGTATAATCAAAATTTTTAAAAGCACTAAAAGCTTCGCCGGCGCCACACCCGAGATCGAAAAGAGTTTTTCCTTTTACTTTATTAAAACACTCACGCAGAGAAGGAAAGTGATCAGACTCACGGAGTGGTTTAAAGCCTGAGTTGTTCATCGACTCTACTATCTTCTCCTCATCAAACCACGCTGTTTTCATTTAACTCCTCTTTAATTCTATTCTTGAGCCTAGGCAAGTTTTGTGTAATTGAAGCAGGATGCACGCCACAGAAGTCGGCCGTGAAACAATCACCCCTAAATTCTGGTTTAAATTCGTGTACCCCTCCAAAAACTTTCTCTAATTGATATCTTTCTATTTCGTCGGCGGTCATCCAGGGTAAGTATATTTTATTATAATAATCATCAATACACTTATTTAAACTAACTTTTGCTTTATAATATTCTATTTTATTCTTAACTTGATTCGGGAAAACATAAGAATAGTGAAACATCTCAACACCTGTTTTTTTAAAAAATGTTTCACTATCGATATGCTTATATTTTATGTTTTTATCTGGTGGATATTGGATGGTTGGGGGTCGATGTGTTAACCATTTACTTCCCTCGGTAACTCTGAATATTCTTAAAAAGTTATCTTGGGCTAGCTCAAAGCCTGTAAGATAATGATCGAAGCCGCCATAAAAACTCCTACTTCTTACTCCCACACTAGTGGGTAATTCTTCTGTAAGAAAATGTAGTGTTTTCTCTATGTCTTTCGATTTATAAACTTCATCACTATCTAAATTCCACAAATAATCAATGTCTGAATTGAGATATTTGATATAAGCATTACATTGTTCATCTTTTTCGAAAAATTGTCCATGTATAATTTTAATTTTATTTTCTGGATCTGGAAAGTTATTTAAAATTTCATTAGTAAAATCGGTCGATGTAGTTCTTCCCCGATCTTGCCAATACCTCACGGGGCCTTCAGCTATTAGTATTTGAGTTGCATAAGGATATACCTGTTCTAAACACTCGCGGAGGACATAGTCTCCTTCGAAAACTATCATTCCAAAAGCTAACTTAATCACAAGGAAACCTCTTCAAGCATTCGAAATATTTATTAGCTATATTTTTAATAAAATTATTTGGAGGATTTACAAATCCATGCCTAGGAGCTAAATCATACTTTTCTTCATAAATCTTAAAATTAGAAAAGTGGCAATAAAGTAAGTCTTGTGCTACATTATTCCAAATAATTTTCTCGTTATATTGATGGAAATTAAAGTTCCATGGTGCCAGATGCCCAATAAACTTATCTAGTACCCCAACTTTTCTAAATAATTTTGGAAATAGTTCTAAATATTTTTGGTCGCCGCAACCACTGTGAGTCTTGTAATAATCATGATTTGTTGTTATAAGACAATTTTTCCACCATGTAGAACATTTATATCCTTCAAGATCATTTTTAAAATAAACAATTCCCACATTGTATTTACCATTATCCGGATTGTAAGGGCACCGGTGTTCAACAATACCAATACTAATCTCCTCTTTAAAAATTTTTGAATAGAGTTCATCCAATCCGGAGAAAAAGAATATATCGGCATCAATATAGAGAATATCTTCTATCTCTAAATTCTCTAAGGTCCACCATGAAAAATAGGCGGATAAAGCCCAAATAAATTGAAACTTCTTCGCATTTTTAATATCTCCTTGGGCATGTATTAACGCTTCTCGGGAGGGTGGATGATCTAATGCTGCTTTTAAATGTCTATCATTATTAATAATATCATCTAGATGATAACAGATGATATTATTATTTTTAATTTTCTCTTCTATCTTGCGATCTAAACAAAGTAAATGAAGTTTATATTCTTTATTGAATTCAGAAAGAGAACATTCCAAGGCGCATACTCTATTATAAAAATTTATGTCTGCAACCGTGCAAAAATTTTTCATTAAATAAATTTATGTAAAGTATTTTTAGTATTATAAGTGAATTCAAAATTGGTTTTTAATAATCTATCAAAGTTAATTGAATATCTTATATCTTGACCTAATCGATTTTCTACAAATTTTATGTTCTTTAAATAATCTTTTTCGCCAAACCACTTCGAGATTATTTCTACTACTTGTAAGTTCGTTAAGTGATTATTCGCAGCAATATTAAAAATGGAATTTTTATAATTATTAATAATTAAATGATAAATAGCTCTAATATTATCTTCCACATATATCCAATCTCTCACATAGCTACCATCTCCATGGAGAGGGATTTTTTTATTATAATTTAAAGAAGAAATAATTTTAGGTATTAATTTTTCATTATATTGGTGCGGCCCATAATTATTTGAGCTTCTTGTGATTAAATAATCGATTCCAAACGTTTTATTGTAAGATAGAACGAACATTTCTGCGGCGGCCTTAGAGGCCGAATAGGGATTACCTGGATTAAGCTCATCACCTTCTTTGAAATCAGCTTCTCTAATATCCCCATATACTTCATCTGTACTCACTTGAACAAACAAAGGTCTTTCATAGATTTTCCCTCTAATGAGTTCCAAAATGTTAAAAACTCCTTTTGTATTCGAATTAAAAAACTCCTTGGGAGATTCTATAGAATTATCGACATGTGATTCGGCTGCAAAATTAACCACGACGTCGCAAGGGGGAAGATGCGTCAGAGAGGAAATGTCACTGACGTGTAGAGTGTAGTTTGGGTTTTCATCCCAGGGGAGCGCCTTCTGAGATGCATATGTCATTTTATCTATATCGATGACCTGATGGCCTTCGTTTAATAAAAGTTCCACAAAATGGCTCCCTATAAAACCCCGGCCACCGGTGATGACGAATTTCACTTCATCTCCTCAAGGAATTTGTTCTGATAGTTTTTAAATATTTTAAATTCTTCCTTTTTCTTCCACTCATTATTTTCGGGATTAGTAGAAAGTCCGTTAGGGTTGAAATAGTAAACCCCTAGTGGACTTGGAGCCTTTACGAACGTTTCGCCCGCAAAAGCACATCTCAGCCAAAAATCCCAGTCTCCCGCTGAACGGTATGTATCATCAAAATAACCATGGTTTTCATGGAGGGATTTTTTCCACATAGGGTTATTATGAGGAAGATTCCCTCTTAACATAGCTTCTTTTGAAAACTGTTCAAAATTATATCTTTGATTCTTATCCGATATATCTTCCCACCTCACATTCGCTTCATGGCTTATGAAGGAATCCGCATACACCAATGAGGCATCTGGGCTAACCGACAATAATTTTGCTTGAACCTCTAAAGCGTTCGGAGCGCGTCGGTCATCACAATTAACATTTGTAATAAACTCACCTGAAGACATTTTAATTGCCTTATTCCAAACCCCGTACACCCCCGGATCTTCTTTTAGACGCTTGTAAGTAATTATATCTGGATATTTTTCTATATATTTCTTAATTATCTTCTCTTCGGTATCTTCTCCTTCCGGGTTTGCATTAAGAATAATCCATTCACATTTTTTCTCAAAAACTGTTTGTTGGGTGACATCCTCCATTAGTTGCTCAATATGTTCAGCCGCATCAAAGACTGATGTAATCAAACTAATTTTGGGAATGTCTTCTATTTTAACAGCATTTGCTTTTGTTGTTAACTCATCAATCAAATCAAAATTAACAAGGAACTGCTCGAAAACTCCTTCCTCATTCGGCCATTCTTCCTGTAGCCATTTCGCGAGTTTTTCGGCCTTCTTCTTGTTGGCATTATAGTGTTCCATAATGGAGCGCATTTTCATCTTGAAAGAGCCTTCCTTTGGATAACACCACATTGAGTCAGCTACCAACACCTTATCCCAAACCGCCTCCTTTTGGATTGGCCTCATATCGTAATCAATCTTCTGTGGGATAAACTTATTCTTTCCATCAACAGGCATTGTCAGGAAATCAGCATGCCCCGACCACGCTGGGGCGATAATAGGAAGTCCTGCTTGGGCTGCATCAAACAAAGGAAGCCCAAAACCTTCTCCGTGGGTTGTGGTAATAAATACCTTCACCCCCTCGTGACGATAAAGAGCAGCCATTTCCTCTTCGGTCATATAGCCGTGAAGGAGATAGACCTTACACTTCCTATCTTTATAGTCTTCGTGGTTTAGAAGCGGTTCTAGATTTCTTACACAAAACTCTCTATCGATCTCGCAGTTCTTTGCTTTGTTTGTCTTGAGGATAAGTCCAACATTTTCACGATCAAAGTTCTCCTCAATAAACCACTTAATAAGATTCTCCAAGTTCTTTCGTGGCCCCCATTGAGCTACTGCTAGAAAGTTAAAGTCAGTTGTTAGATCTAAACTAAAGTCTGGATCCACTTCTGTTTCTTTTGTGGGATAGGGAATAACCTCGATCGGAGTTTCATTCTTGAACCCCTTGATAACTTCACCAGTTTGCTGGTTCTGGGCGTCATACGAAGTATTATCAAACGCGTAACGAGCAAACTCTGACGGAACAATGATCTTGTCCATTAGGTTACATTTCTCAATCCATTCGCCGGCTAGCTTTGTTGTCTCAATGCCCGCCGTAATACCAATGTTAATCGGGGCTATCTTTTCCCACTCTAAAGGAATTGTAACCTGGATAGAAACATCGGGTTGGGGCATTTGTTTCTGCTGCATGAGCATACCGGTCTTTTGAATAAGCGAGTCCAACCACGCTCTTTCTTCATCATCATCAAAAATCCAGTTAGTTGCGCCCCAACTAGTTGAGATAAGATAAAGATCTAGCTCCTCTTCCCGGGAGCGCAGAGATCGAAGAACTAGTCTAGTGTGCTCTCCGTAACCCGATTGGGTAAG
>Ga0209128_1001675_pt1 | contig 14991 bp, 3 predicted proteins | sample ETNvirnome_6_100_FD_184072 | JGI IMG/M metagenome (GOLD analysis project Ga0209128, IMG submission 184072) | Marine viral communities from the Pacific Ocean - ETNP_6_100 (SPAdes) (version 2) | ecosystem: Environmental > Aquatic > Marine > Oceanic | place: Pacific Ocean | collected 2013-06-19 | reverse complement strand
ACTGGGTCACCTGTCGAGATAAAGCCTACCGTAGCGCCTCCTGCCGTAGCGCCCCCAACCGCCGCCCCCACTGCTGGCGCTCTCCCCGCGAGAGACCCTTTCAGCACTGAGGATTGGGCCGATTATGGCTCTCCCGGCGACGAGAGACCTGTGGCATACGCTGCTGCTCCGACAGCAACCGCTTCAGCCCCTTCAGCCCCTTCAGCCCCTTCAGCCCCTGTGGACCCCGCACGGGCTGCTGCGGAGAGGGTGGTGTCGGCCAAGAGTGGCCTCGGCAGGCTGGCCGCCATGCAGGACACAGACTATCAACTGGGGTCCGCTAGTTCCTTACGACAAGCACCCCGCCAGTTGGGGACCCGTTCTGGGGCCATGCGCCGTGCTGCTCGTTCCTTGCGCCGTGCGGGGGCGATGGGCGAAGCTAACAAAATGTTTGGTGCTGCCGCTGCACAGAAGCTCGACGAGCCAAGCATTATGACCCAAGAACATCGCGGTCGTTTGCAAGAACGACAAAAACAGTCGATGGATCTGATGGCGCGCAACCAAGAGATGGCTCGGCAGACAGACGCCTATGCCCGCAAAGTGATGGAGGCCCGCTCTAAGGCCCTCAATAAGAATCCACGCGGGGCAGTCCAGTATCAGGGGCTTGGGCCAAACCCCGCTTCTAATATTGGTGTGGCCAGACCCTATCAGGGGCTTGGGCCAAACCCCGCTTCTAATATTGGTGTGGCCAGACCCGGTCAGTGGACCCCCCAACGTAGTCGTTAATCATGGCTCTTAATTTCAATACGGACATCGCCCCTCTTCGTGCACAGTTTTTTCCTGTCGGCGGAATGCGCGCTTCTGAATACAGGCAACTCCGCCGTAATTATGCAGAGGTCATTTCTCCTTTGCAGAAGGAATCGTTACAACTATCGCAGAACCTTCTTAACCTCCAGCAACAGGAATTATCCTTTGAAAAATCCCGACTGGATTTAGCTACGGCCAAGCGGCGCGCCCAACAAGAGACCGACGCTATGGGCCGCCTTCCTTCTGTATCGGCGCGGTTGGACGAGATCCTAGTAGACGATACGCTAGATGCCTATGAGAGATCCAAGGAGATCGGGGCTTACCAACGGAGCATGGCAGGGGCACTCCCTCACAGCCCAGCTTTACAGAGCCTGTTTACTTCTGCCTTTGGTTCTGTGCAATCGGACCTGCAGGCCCAGAAGAGGCGAGACGACGCAGAGAGGAGAAAGCTCGGGCTGATGCACACGATGGGACAGTATGGTGCTTATGACGCCAACCTTGAGCTAGCTGAAGCTGACGGTGTTATTGATGACCAAGAGAAGGGCGTCCTGAAGTTTTCTGAGATTGCCCGTGATCGTTACGACGCCAAGACCAGAGCGGCCCTCGAAGAAGCCGACATAAAAGCCCAGATGGCTCAGGCGGAAGTGGAGAAGGGGAGAATAAAGGACGAGGTTTCTCGCATGCTACGACATGAGTCTACTCTCAAGAGCCTCGGCTTGATTGAGGAAGGGTTTGCGGGAGTGTCCTTGAAAGAAGGGGGCACCCTCAAGGCCCCCAAGGCGGTTTCGGGCTATGAGTTCAAACCCAATGACAGGGCGATCTTGGAAGGAATGGTCTACGACCTCAACCCCGACGCTCCGTTGAGTGAAATTGAGGGCGCGGACACCCAAGACCTTTTTGAGACGGCCCTCCGACAAATTTACCGCAATGTGAGAGAACTCCAGCCGCGCTTAAAAGCGCATAAAGATGGAGATAAATCTATAGATAATCTCTTCGGTAACACTCCTCAGTAGAATCCATAACAGCCCAAACCTTTTCAGCTATGTCTGATTTGTCCGATTTAACCGATCTTGAACTCCGCCTTCAAAAGAAGGGTGCCGATATCTCAACCGTAGATGTAAAACCTTATTCGGAATGGTCTGCTGATATGAGTTTAGACCCGACTTTGAGTCGGGTTCAATATGCCGATTATTTACGTGAGTCCTACATTGGGGCGGACACTTACTCGCGGGAAATTGAAGGGGATATCCGGCGCGGCTTACAGACCTCCCTTGTTCAGGAGGGCGTGGCCGATGCTGAAGACGATGTCTTTTTCAATGATCTCTACAAACCTCAAGAGCTGGGGTTTGATGAGAAGGTGAACATGATCCAGTCAACCATCGGATACGAAGATGCTGACTGGGAGACTGTCACACGCTATAAAGCTCTCAAGAAGGTTGTTGATACTAGGGAAGACATAGCCGACGAGACCCGCTTTAAACTTGAGGAGTCCCATACGCAGGTAGAGTCAATTGTCCAAGAGCGATTTGATGATGTCAAAGAGCTGATGGTCCGTAACAACGAGCTTCCCTTTGCCTTTGTTAAAGGGGAAGAGGGCGAGTCCGTATTTATTGCGGGGGACCTTGCCTTGAAGATGTCTGTGCCTGAAGCCATTAAGGCGTCCAAGGTGGGGGGAGTCGGAATGGCTGACGCCTACCTTGCCCAAGAAGAACTCTCCCTTGTAGCGGGCACGAATACTCCCGTTTTTAAGTTTAAGCGCCTGAAGACGGCCACCGAAATGATCCTCGCGCGCGCGGCAGAAGACGAGTCTTTGCGACTTCAAATCAACGGCCACGGCACCCGCCTAGCTGAGTCTGAGTATGACAATGATGAAAGGTGGAAAGCGTTTTTGGACGACTCTGGTCAGGACATTACAGACGGGGTCGGATTTCTCATGGAGGCGGGCAAGAAAAATAAGGGCTACCTGAAACACCTCGCGATCCCTGTTATTGGGCCTCTCTTGGCTGCTAAGAGAAGTCTTGAAGTGGGTAAGGAAGTCTGGGAGGAGGGCACCGTTGCTAAACAAAGAGAGGAGCGGGCGGCCATCGCCCGCGCGGGCAACACTTACATCGAAGATGCGGTTAAGAATCTTCAGAGAAAGCTCAATGAGTCTGGTAGTTTGCGTGAGAATGAATTGTTCAGCCTCTCAGAAATTTCTGCGGCTTATAAGCAGGTTGTTCTCAATGACGCCAACCAGAACAAGAAGTTTGTGCTCCACGAAAAAGACGACGAGGTCGGCAAGAATATACGCACATATGGATTCCTTGGTCCGGTTGTCCACCCCGCCGCGATGGCCAATAAAAATGTCTTCGATAAGATGTTGGCCGCCCGCCCCGACATATCTGACGAGTTGAAGGGCAGGTTAAAGCAGTCTCGCGTTGCTCACCTTGAAGCCACCTTTACCGATACAAGTGAGCTTTTGTTGAAGTCAGATGTTGGCGACGACTGGGCCGACGCCCTGACAGAAGGCCGTTTGGAAGGCAAAAAGAACCACGAGATCTTGGGAGGATTCTTGGCAGACGAAGAAAACTACAGTGCCTTTGCCCAGAGGGCTAAAGGACTAGGTCAGTCTGTATCTGATTCCTTTATGCAGCTCATCCTTCTGGTCCCCGCCACTGTGTTTAAGTCAGAAAAAGCACAGGACTCTCTCGTAAAATCTGCCAGAGCCAGTTCTGACCGCAGGCAGTTGGCGAATCTTTTTGGGGACGACTTCGGTTTTTGGCAGGATGTTGGCGAGGCGATTGTGCCCATGACCGTGGATGTTGCTGCGACGACGGCACTAGCGTATGTCTCGGGGGGCGCGGGCGGAGTTGCCTACATGTCGGCCAAGCAGGGAGCGCGGCTGACTACCAAGGGCATCCTAAAAGGCATTACAACTTCTGCGCTTCGGGCAACCACCGAAAAGGGGATTGAAAAAGCCGCCGCTTCCGCGCTGGCGCGAAATCTAATTAAGGAGTCTGTTGAGACGGGCGGCAAAGAAGGGGCAATGAAAGCCATCCGCGCTTATAATAGTGCTGTGGCCCAGAAATTTGGGATGGCTGTAGGCACGTTTGTCCCAGCGGCGTCCCGTTCTGGGGCGGCTACATACGGTTCTATATTCCATGCTCTCAGTGAGCAAGATCCTACATTGAGCCGTGCTGAAATCCACGACCGCGCGTTGGGGGCCGCCATAACCACAGGCGCTATCACGGGCTTCATCACCTCCGCTTTCAGTGCCCTCGGGCGCGGGGGTGTAGAGTCGGCCCTCTTACAGGGGGCTTCTTTTAAGAATATAAAATCATTGATGACCTCTATGGCCAATACTTCGGGGATCAAGGATGATGTTGTGAAGGCGGCGATGAAAGCGCAGCTCGCCAAGCAGTTGGCTTCCTACAAGACCTTTGGGTTGGCCCGTAATTCATTGTTGGCCAGAGTGGCTCGCGGAGGCGTAGACGAGTTTCAGGAAGAGGGACTGCAACAATTTATCAGCACTTTTGTTGAGGACGCCGCCATGCATGAGAATACGCCCATGCTCGAAAGGATTACACAATCTCTCTACGCGGGAGCCATCGGTGGTGTTCTGGGAGGCGGCGTCCCCGCTATCCAGCGCGTTGGCGACATGGTTAAGGCTAACAGGTTTGATATGTCCCATGCGTTAGCCCTTGAACAAAGTTATGTTGAAGGTGTAGCCGCGAGGTTGGAAGCGACGGGCAGCCCTTTGACCGCTGCGGAAATTCGCAAAGAGATCCGAACCAGAGCCCGCTCTCGGGAGGGCGGAACCAGACCAACTGGAGCGCCCACCGCCGAAACTGTGGGGACTGGATCGCTTGTTCCACCTGTTGCGTTCGAAGCGGCAGCGTCTCTGGCCGCGATGAAGTCAGAATATTTGGCTTTGCAAGAACCTGTCGAAGGAGAGTCTGATGAGGACGCGGCAGAGCGCGCTCTGGAGGCTAATGAGTTGAAACAGGCATGGGAGGAAGAGAATGGAATCGACCTCCCTCCCTCCACCGCCGATTGGGAAGGCGCTTTACCGCCGCCCACCGCCCCCGCTACGACACAGACAATTGAGTATGAAGGAGACCAGCCAGCGGGCGCTCAAGGACGCTTGCCCGTAAGAACAGAGTCGGGGCGCGTCAGGCTTGCCGATGTGGCAGAGGAGGGTGTTACTGTTTCCCTTCAAACTGCCGAAGATCTGGGCACTTCGACTATCGACGCGGCGGGGCTTCTGGAGGAACTCAATGAGAACACAGATCCCGAAACGGTAAATAGTATACTCCCCGAATCTTCGATTACAGGGGAGGCAGAATTACTTGCTTTGGGCACAAACGGGGGGCTGCTCAATCTGGAGAACTACGTCCCCGCGACCCAAGGGGAATTCTTTGCAGAAGTTGATTACGGCGGGCTAGATAGTGGGGAGCGTTCTAATCTTTCTAATGTTTCTAAATCAGATCTTATCAAGAGGGAATCTGCTCGCTTACAGCAGATGGAACCCCAAGACGACACCACGCCAGAGCCGCCGACGTTGTCGTCCCCCGCCAGACAGACAGATAAGGATAAGAGGCTGAAGAAGACCTTGGGCCGCGTTGCAGGGAGGCCCCAAAAAAGGCCGCCCCCAAGGAAGCCCCAGCCCTACACCAGACTTCCGTTTGAAGTAACCGCTCGGGCGGGGCAATTAAAGATTGCCATATCCACTGAGCCCTTCGCTAAGGCGGGGGAAATTACTCCCGAAGAGAAAGCGGAAGCCAAGGGGGTGAGCAACCTCGCCAGAGACTCAGGATTCCCACTCAGGTTTAGTGGTTCCGCTATGTATGGCCTCCCCTTGACCACAAAGAATATGGCTGCGAAGTCTGACTTCATGGCCGCCAGTGTCTATAGCTATTACCCTGTTACGAGCATCGAGGTTCCTCCTGACGGTGAGATGTTCAGGGGCACAAAACGCCGCGAGATTTTTGATGCCCAAACGGGCACAAAGAAGAAGACGCGAATCAAGGGCGCTATTGACGCAAATGGATACGGTATCTTCAACAACGACCCTATCGTCATGGCGGAGATGTTGTCCCACAATCTTCAGGTCAAGGTCCCAGAGGGTTTTGACATGTCAACACGGAACCCGTCCATCCAGATTCAGGACGGTATGGTGGTAGACGTTGTCCGCCCCGATGTTACTGGCAAGATTTTGGAATCCGCCTCTACGCAAGTTCACAATATAGAATCATCTGAGCTTAACTTGGAACACGTTAATAGGCTCAACAACATTCCATTTACGAGGGCAGACAGGCAACCGGACAACAGGCTTTATCCTGAGACAGTCTTCCCGATAGACCCCCAAACAGGGATGGCGACTTCGGGGATGCGAATATCTTTTGGGGAAATGGATCAACAACTTGGAGACTTTTTGTTGGCGGCCACCGCAGAACCCGACCCCGACAATATTCCGGCTGCCCGCGCGATGATTGCCAAGGGCCGTGATGGCATCTTGTTGCAAGACGATACAATACCGATTTCCGCTGGGGCGACTGTCTCTGAGTTTGTTCACCTTCTTCGGTTGTTTGATCTCCGCGCAAAATTCCTCAGTGGGAAACTCGTGGAACGAGCCCCCGAAGGTTACGCCATCAGTCGGGAAGGCCGCAGACCAAAAGATGCTGTCAGGAAGGTTATGGCGGAAATGATGGACGGGGTTCCCGTTGATCATGTGGCCAGAACCCTGCTGCCCTTTGTAGATGTCGAACCATACCAAGCACTGGATGCGGAAGAGACCATTATTGCTTTTATCGAGCAGCGCATATTAAACTACAAAGATTTTCGGGGGGACGCGATGCCTTCTCTGGACATGATTGCGAAGCGTTCTCGCGCTCGTTATGCCGAACAAGAGAAAGCCAGAGGAGCCCACAAGAGAAACAGCGCCACAGTGTCCCTTCCTTCGCAGGAAGAGCTATCCCTCCCTATGGAGGGTGAGCCAAGTCTAGACCCAGACCCGTTCGAAACGCGCGAAGGGATCGACCCCCAACAGTTCGAATCGTTTGCTCGTGATATTGGTGGGCTCCACCCCGACGTTTCTGTGAGTGCGGAGGGCTTGCATTCTGTAGTTACCAACACTGTCGGGGCGGCTATAGCTGGCATCGAGAGCGATGAGACTCTGCGGGCAGCCCTGAATGACTTGGCTTACAACTCTGTCTTTAGCCCCACGCCAGCTAATCGGGCGTTAGTCGAGGGCATGGCGGCTGAGGACCTGATGGGGCTGATTGGGAACTGGATAGGAACAGGCAACAATACTTCACGACAACGTGTCCTGAGATTCAAACAGAAATTGGAGTCGGGGGGACTTGAAGCGGGCCTTGTCTTGCGAGATGCATTCTATCTCACGGCGCTGACTTATCGCACTGAGGGCACTCTGGAGGATAACCCGCAAGTGGTTGAAGAAGTAACCCGCTTGATCGAGAGATGGGCTCCTGAAATGTTGGCCGATTTGGAGACACCCACTCTAGGGGGTCTTCGGGCTGGTGGGGGCAGACCAAGGCTAAATCTCCGCAATGTGCAAGCCCGCGTCCGCCAGTTTGTAAAGTCGCTCGACGCGGTTCTCAGGGAGCGGACTTCACGGTCGCACATCACCGACACCATTCGCCCGATCATGCGGGAGGCAAATTCGGCGGACGTTGCCCGCCTTGGGCTGGTCAGCGGAGATCCCGATTCTGCCGTCGAAGCCCTTCGGAGGATTGCCAAGACAAGCGACGACCCTTCACACAAACTCGTGGCCGAACTCCTGTTGGAGGACCCCTCTTTTATCCAGCGCGTGGAGTTCGTGATGGACTCCAACAATCTGGAAGAGGCTGGCAAGTATTACAAGATGGCGGACGGGAGGCACCTCGTCTACCTCAACCTCGCCAGTGGTAATGGGCGTGGGTTGACGAACGTCTTTCTGGAAGAATACGTCCACGCTTTCTTATCCGACACCCTGACAAAGCCCGATGCCCAATTAACCCCAACCCAACGCCTGTCCAAGGCTCGGTTACAGGGGCTCTTCACACAAGCTAAGGACAAATATAACGCCAGTGGCGAGTTTAATGCTGTGCTAAGGGACGGTCTGGAGAACTTGGATGAATTTGTGGCGCACTTCCTGTTGTCCCCTGACTTCCAGAAATACGTGGTTAACCTTTCGCCACAAGGGAAACGGAACATATTCAAGAAGCTGTGCGACATCTTCGTTGGGATGTTCCGTAAGCTCACTGGGAAAGAGAGCCGACAATATTCGGACGCCCTGCGCGACATCGTAGACCTTGGGAGGTCCACCTTCCGCTCGGGCACCACCAACATGAGGGCGATGGCCGCTAGTGTTTCACACAGCGCCGCTGTCAAACTCAAATCGGCAAACCGCCAGAGTAAGCTCGCTCAGTTTGACATTACGGTGCGCTCCCCTGTCGCGGAGGAGTCCGACGTTCGTGACGCCATTGAGGATGTTCTTGGGGAGGAAGTTGAAATCCTAGATGATCCTGTAGACGCGGAAACTTTTTATAAGTTGATGGACTTCCTCAAGTCCCGCGTCCCCTTCGGGATGGAACTTCGGGTGGACTTAGAGGCCACCGATGCTGTGGCTTATGTCCGTTCTGATGAGAACGCCATATACATCTCGCCACAGGCGATGCTGGATAGGGTGGCGGGCAAGGACCCCGTGTCCGCGCGCGTGGAGATTGCATCTATTATTAGTGAAGAGGTGGGGCACACGGCATCCTTCAACGCATTAGATTATGGGGAAATTTTGGCGGTGATTGAGTCCGTTAGCGATGAAGAATTTGAGGGTATAGCCCGCGAGTATTATGGGTCAGAGGCCACCGCTGAGGACTCGTTGGCCCGCTTACGTTCAGGTGACCCCAACGAGGTCGCGCGCGAGAAGTATATCCTGATAGAGGAGAAACTTCGGATGAACCTCCAGAAAGTTCTTCGCGGTTACACTACTGAAGAGGACTATGAGTTTTGGTCCTCGCAGCCCAACGTGTTGCAAATGCTTCTCCGTTATCTGCGCGGGGCCATGCATAAGTTTGCTGCGAGTAGAACGCAGTTCGGGGGTCCGATGGACGCGGCCCTGAATAAACTGATCCATGAATACCGCGCTATCGAGATGGGTTTTGTCAGGCAACCTGCCGAACTGGTCCTTGATCTGGGCAACCCTGCATCATCGGTCACGACGTATGCTGATATAACCACCTATGATTACACAGCGGAGCTGCTGCATTCGGCAATCCGCACGGCGCATCAGGACAGGACTGCTGATAAGGCTCCGATGTCCGCCCACAATATCCTCTATTCCGATACCAGCGTCCCTGATCCTTCAGAGGGCATCAGGAAGAACGAGGACGTTGGGGACTACCTGAAGCAAGTGGCCTTGGAGTTCTGGGGGCAGAGAGTTGACAGCTCTAATATCAGCCCCGAACAACTGGAGACCATCACGCAATTGGCTACGGAGGAATTTGAAGCCGCTTTCCACGCGAGCGGGAAGAACGCATCGGACTGGTATTCAACTGCCATCGAGGTGGCCTTGGGGGTGGCTTCGGTCATCCACCCAGAACTTGCGGACAGCGATTTGGCGGGGGCTCTCCCCGCTTTCGAGAAGGCGGATAATCCTGCCGCCGCCGCAGATCTCACCATGCGGATGGCCCTCGCGATCACCTCGCAGAATTTGAGTGTCTCTTTGAATACGCGGTTTGCCAACGAGCAGTATACATTCTTCCGTGAGAATGGACGCTTCGATCCTACCAAGGTCTACGGCGAGAAGGCTGAGTCAATTTCCGCTAACCTCCAATTGGCCAATGAAGTAATTGGGGCATTTGGTTTTGAAGGTCTTAGTAAATTCTTGCAGAAAGACTTCAAGGTTTCTGAGTTGGAGACAGCCATCTCACGAACACTTGGCCGAAAGGTGAACATCTCAGGCACCAAGAATGAGGTGGTGCAAGGGGCCGCTATCTTCGGCCCGAAGATCGGGCAAGGGTTCCTTCAGAATATCATGGGGAACTACTTCCCTGTGACCATCGACCTATGGCTCCGCCGGACATGGGGGCGCTTGACTGGGGATGTTGTTGATAAAGGCGTGACGCCTGAGCGCCTCGCGGCGTTCCTCGACGCTGCCCGCGAGTCTGGTATTGGTGTTGGGCCTGCCCTGAAAACCATTCGGACAGTCACGAGGAAGAACAAGAGTGGCACCACATACAAGACGGTCTCTGCCGATGTAGTTAAGCGCCTTGAAACGAACAAGGCTTTCAGGGAGGAGATCATTGCGGTTGCCAAGGAGCTGAACTCGGTTGCGGAGGCTCACTACAAGATGACTCGCACTCCCGTCACGCCAGAGGTTGCGAGAAGATTGGGGGCGTCAGGCTTTATTGGCCCCGTGCAAGAGGTCAAACCCGACATGAGCCACAAGCAGTTCATCCGGTCGCAGGAATCCACGCGCGTGGCTATTGATAAAGCATTCGGTGCTGCCAGAGCAAAAAACAAAAAGGACAAAGCGGCGCACAAAAAGCGCCTGAAAGTTTGGGCTCCGAAGGAGGCTAGGATCAGGGCCGCCTTGGAGGCGGGCAAGATCACTGAGGAGGTGGCTGAGGTTCGTCTCCAGAAAGCCCCCAAGGAACCTGCACCTGTCCCGCCGAAGGCGGAGTTTGTCGAGCAGTGGTATGCCGACAACGGCAGGACCGTCAGGCTGACGAAAGAAGAGGTGAATGCCTTGAGACCAGAGTGGGCAAGGACCTCCAAGGTTATCGCGGATTCCCTGAAACCTATTGATGTCCCCAGTAATCAGGACCGCAGGGTCATCTCTGAGGTTATAAACGAGGTGCGGAATCGCCTTGAAAAGAAAGGATACACTGTTACAAATGCCGACGTTCAGGCCGTGTTGTGGTTTCCCGAAAAGGATATCTGGGCCAAACTCAGAGGAGAAAAAGAAAGCAGCCTTAAATCATCTTATGACGACGAATTCACAAAGCTCGCCCACGAACGAGGAGTCGGTGACGCCGCCGACGCCATCGCCCGAAGAATCAGAGACGATAGAAATCGCAGAGCCACACGAGATCGCTCAGTTGATGACACAGGAACAGTTGGGCCAGTTCGTGGAGAGACTGTTCAACTTGGAGCAGTCCGCCGAACCGGAAGAGTCACCAGAGCCAGAGTCCGATACCGTGACGGAAGAGGAACTGGATCAAATGATCGAGGAGAACATTTAACAGCAGAGGATTTCTCTGCTGTTGGCCAAGCCAACAAGGCGGCCCACAAGTTTGGCACTTCGGTGGATGTGTATCCAGCCGAAGAGTATGAGGGATATGAACTCATCTTGTTGGAAATGGATGGCGAGACGGCCACCATAAGTATCTCTCCACAGGGCGAGGTTGGCTCCGTCACCAAATCTGCGGGGGCTAACCCGAAGATGGTCACGGATGCTTTTGAGGTGGCCATTGAGACGGGCAAGGTGAAGTGGCTGAATGGCTTCGACACTATCCTGCCGAAGATCTACTCAGCTCTTGGCTTCAAGGCCGTCGCCCGCTTGAAGTTTGACCCCGAATATTCACCGGAAGGCTGGGACTACGAAGCGTATGAGAGGTTTAACAAGGGCAAGCCCGACGTTGTCTTCATGTCTTACGTTGGCCAGCCGTCGAGGTATGTTGAGGGAGAGGGCACGTATGTGGCAGATTATGACAGCGCGGTCGAGACGACCTTGAGTCAAACCCCTCCTGCCCTGCTCTCCCCCGCGCGGACGGGTCCTCCCTCTGGGACAGCTATAGACTTTGGCCCTGTCATTAAATTACTCGAAATGCCAATGGCAGAATACGGGGCATACAAAGCTCCTAAAGGGTGGTTCCGCAAGGTCTTTCAAGGTGAGGTTGACGAGCCCATCCGGCGGCTTATCGAGGCCCGTGATGAGTTCAAGAGGGCGTCTACCCTCGCGGCTAAAGCCTACAAAAAGAAGATGGACTTCATCATCAACAGAGATTTCGACGGCTACAAGAATGCTCCTATGGATGTTATTGCGGCGGCGCAGGGGCACATCGACGGGAACCTCGTCCCAGAGGAAACGTATGAGCGAATCGAAAAGGAACACGCTGAGAGGTTAGCTGAGATAAAAGAGGACAGCGCCGCGCTGGGTCGGGAGGAAACGCTAAACATGATAGCCCTTTCCAAGCAGCAACGCAGCGAGGAGATTGAAAAAGCTCACGGCGAAGCTATTGCCCAAGCTGAGGCCGCGCGTGATGAGGCTCTCTTGGAATTGGCCAAGTTGTCCCCTGACTTGGCCGCCCACATAATCGACATTCGCGAGAAGTTGATTAAGCCTATCCAGAAGAAGCTGATAGCTTCCGGCATCAGCCCGCAGATCGGCATCAAGATCGATGCAACAGGTGGCATCTACATCACGCGCGCCTACAAAATGTTTACCGACGCAGGCTACTTGCGGCGTATTCGGACAGACCCATCTGATGACTATGCTCTCAAGCGAGAGGCGGCGATGGAATTCTTTGAACAGGATTTTCTCCGTAAACAGGCAGCGCTTTTCGAGCGGCAGGGAGACAGCCCCCCGACAGCGAAGAGGAAGGCGGAGGACAAACTGCGCGCGGAAGATGCATCGGCCTCAACGTCCTACGCCCAAGATATGTTGGACTCATTCTTGAGTCGCTACGACGCGGGGTCTGGGGGCGCTTCCCTGAGCCCAACGTCTGTCAAGAACTACAAAATTCTGGAGGATAACCTCAAGCAGAGACACGACCTTCCGAAGCCTATCCGCGAGTTGCTGGGTGAATACGGCCCCGAAGTGGGGACAGACCTGTTGGTCAGGACACTGACCACTGTGTCTACCATAACCGCGCAGCAGACATTCCTTAGTAATTTGGCTGAGTATGGAGAGAAGGCAGGGATCATGGTGGATGGGAAAACAAGGGCGGCGGACCTTTCCAAGTATGGGAAGTGGGTTTCTATCAGGCGGAGAGGTGATGAGCGGGTCTCCCCCGATGTTGTGCGAGGGACAAACAGTGATCCGCTTGAGAACATGTATGTCCCCGCCGACCTCAAGGAGGCTCTAGATGCTACCCTCGGGGGCGTTTATGATGCGGGGCTCGTCGATACCGCAGAACATTCTGTTGGCAAGATAGCGGGCGTCCTCCGCAACCTCACGGGTAAGTCTATGGCCGCGAAGACCCTCGGGTCAGTCGGCTTCTTCATGCGTAATGCGCTGGGGAACATTCTGTTCTTCGGCCCCGCACAGGGGATCGGGGTGCGCGGGCTTGCCGACGCACTTAAACAGACGGCCCTCTACACGGGCGGACGGTTGAAGGACCCCGACAAGCTGGACGCTGAACTGGTTGAGTTGACGGGCTTGGGCATCATTGGTGATGAACTCCGCGCGGGGATCATGCGTGAACTCCTCGGCGGGGAAGAGACTGTCGAGGGGGCCATGAGTAGGCTCAACAGCATTGTCGAGCAGACCAAGCTAGCCAAGGGAAAGAAGGCGATTGAGTGGCTGGAGAAGAAAGCGATGGACCTGTCCGCTGGTATCGATGGCGCTTTCAAGATCGCCTATTACACGCATGAGCTTGAGGTGCTGAGGAAGGCTGCTCGTGCAGACAAAGAGGGCACCTACGGGCGGATGACTGAGACACAGTTGAAGCGCGCGGCTGCGAGGAAAGTCAAGATGACCGCGCAGTCCCTGAGCCAAGCTCCTCCCGCCGTCCATGCGTTGACGCAGTCAGGCTACGGCCTGCTCTTCGCTCCGTTCCTCCGGTTCAAGACAGAGGTCCCCCGTATCGTTATCAATACTTACAGGCTGGGCTTTGCTGAGATGGCGGATGAGAACCCCGTCATCAAGAGCAGGGGCAGGAAACGAGTAGCGATGATGTCCATATACATCGGGGCTATTTCCTCCGCTATCCCCGCAGTCTTGGCATACCTCTCGGGCATCGGGGACGACGAGGATGAAGCCCTGCGCTCTTCCATGCCTGAATATCTAAGGGGCCACACGTTCTTCTACGCGCGGGATCGCGATGGCACTCTGGTCTCGACAGACCTGACATACCTTAACCCCTTCTCCCTGCTCCTTGATCCTGTCATGCGGATGCTGGAGAATGTGAAGCGTGGAGAGTTTGCCGACGCTGCTTCCGCCTTCGCGCTGGGCTTCATCCGCGACCAGTATCTCGACGAGCAGATTCTGGCGGGCACTGTTTACAACGCCGCCAAGAACCACAACCCGACAACGGGTAAACCAATCTGGAACAAGGGCGCGGACGAGCCGATTGATGTTATGAACAAGCTGGTCGGGTTCGTCTTCAAGGATGCCTACCAGCCCCGCGTCTGGTCAGACATGGAGGACGCCTTGAAACAGAACGAGGTCTCTGCTGGCGTCAGTGAATTCTTGGAGGGCGTCTGGCCTGTCAGGCTGCACACGGTGGACACAGAGAAGCAGTTCCGGCGCTACCTACTGGACGCGCGGAAGCGCATGGCCAACGTGAAGAGCCAGCGGAATAGAGTCCTGTGGGACAAGCCGATGACTGAGAAGGATATCCGCGAGGTATACGACAAGGATGTCGCAGACCGCCGCGCCCTGAACCACGAGATGTATCGTGTGGCCAGAGGGTTCGAAGGTCTCGGCATGACGCCGCAACAAATCTACTCGGTGATGACATCGAAGAACTCGGGCGTCGGTAAAGACAGGGCCAAGCTATTGCTCCACGGATACATGGACCGACCTGATATCTCAAATACTCTCCGCTCGCTGGCCGAAAAGGAATTCGGAGAGGAGCGGGCTCAGATCCTGATCAACCAGTTTGAAAACTACAACCGCTACCTTCCGATCATTGACGTTGATGACAACCGCTAGATTTCTCCTCGACCTCTAGCAGGAAAGCGCGGGCCAAGTTGGCCATCGCATCCCCCCGTTCCAACGGGAGTGGCTCCAATGCCCGCCCGTCGACATACGGGCAGACTTGGTATCGCCGCAGTGAGCGGTCGTAGAAGATACCGTGGAACATCAGCGGCAAACCTGCGGGCTCAACGATCTGGACATGGTGCCTCGTCATTCCTTGATGTCTTCTATCAACTTGTCAATCACCCGACGAGTCTGCCAGACCTGTCCGGCAAAGCTGTCAGGGCTCGCGTCGTGTTGGACTTGGCCTGTTGCCGACACAATGGCGTTCGCGAACTTCTCAAGCGCGCTGTCGACATCGC
>Ga0209128_1001672_pt1 | contig 15010 bp, 19 predicted proteins | sample ETNvirnome_6_100_FD_184072 | JGI IMG/M metagenome (GOLD analysis project Ga0209128, IMG submission 184072) | Marine viral communities from the Pacific Ocean - ETNP_6_100 (SPAdes) (version 2) | ecosystem: Environmental > Aquatic > Marine > Oceanic | place: Pacific Ocean | collected 2013-06-19 | reverse complement strand
GAAATTAACTTAGTCGCGTGTATAGTAGAATTAATGATGGGATGTGAATTCAAATGAACAAAATGACAGCAGAAGGTGATCATCTGATCCTTGAGAAGATTGATTATGAAGAAGAGAAGGTATCTCAGGGTGGAATTATTTACAAAGTAAAAGACTCTATTGATGGGTCGTTTTGTGAAGCGAAGATCATATCAATGGGATGTGGACTTCCTATATCTAATGGAGATATTCCAGAGGTATCATATGAAGAGGGCGATGTTATTGTTTATGATGCAAGATCTCGTATCGGTATTCATAAAGAGTATGATATCATCAGGAGAGAACATGTAATAGCGGTGATGAAGTGAAACTTTTTGATTACTTAAATGCAATAAACTACACTAAGGAACAAATCATATTAGGCGATGAACTGGCAGAAAAGGAATATGTCCCATTTGTGGTGAATAGATGTTTATCTTATTTTATAGACACAATAATACATTCAAATCAGATGAACCAGTTTCCATTTCTTGATAAAAATATGCAGTTTGATTATCACCTGAACGTGATACGAAAAAGGAAGAGATACAGTAAGTGGTTAAAAAACGAAACAGAGGATGGGTTTGATGTGGTGAAGGAATATTATGGTTATTCAAATTCAAAAACAAAAGAAACAATAGACTTACTGACAAGAGATGATATTTTAGAAATGGAGCAATATTTATCTGGTGGTGGCATAAAGAAGTAAAATCATATATAGTGTGTATAAAATGATGAAGGAATATTTATTATGTGTGTGGAACAAGATGATATTTTTGAGGGGTTGGGAATAGAAATAACTATTGACATGCGTGATGACTTTCTTAAAATTAAAGAAACTCTTACCCGAATAGGTCTTTCTTCTAGAAAAGAAAACAAATTATATCAATCGTGTCATATACTTCACAAAAGAGGAAGATATGCTATTATGCATTTTAAGGAATTGTTTGAGTTGGATGGATTAGAGTCTGACATTTCGGAAAGTGATATTGGTAGAAGAAATACAATTGCGACTCTATTAGAAGAGTGGGGTTTATTAAAAATTGCAGACACGCTAGAAGATGATGACCCCAAAGTTAGTGTTAAGCAGATAAAAATTTTACCTTATAAAGATAAAGATGATTGGGAGTTGATACCAAAGTATCACATTGGCAATGGATAACGTGTGGATTTTTTATTATGAAAATAAAAATAATTAGTTTCTATAGTGACATAGAAGGCACGACCTACTATAGCGATCATGCAAAACGATTGAAGCAAGAATGCGAGTCGTTGAGTATTCCTCATGATATTCGTGAAAAGGAGTCGTTAGGATCATATCAAGCAAATTGTCTCAGTAAACCTGCTTATATCCTAGAAAGACTAGAAGAGTATAACGAACCCCTAGTGTGGATGGATATAGATAGTAGAATTCATAAGACGTTAGATGTATTTGATACATTTGATGAATCGGTTGATGTGGTGTTTGCTACTGCAAACGGAGAAATTTCAGGAATGAAGGCTTCTCCTTTATACTTCGGAAATACGTCAGAAGCAAAAAGATTTATTGAAACTTGGATACACTTAGGAAATGATATAATCGAGAACAATAAAGGAGTATTTGACCACGAACCTTTGTTTGCTCTGATTCCTGCATTTGCTAATAATATGAATATAAAGTTTGTTGGTCCTGATTATTGCGTTTGGCCAGGACACACAAATGAAAATACTTACATTACAATGGGACTTGCAGATGTAGAGTCAAAGAAAGAATCTTTGAGAAAACTTGGTATGGATGAAGAGATGATTGAATGGCAGTCAACGGGAGATAAAATATGAAGTGGGAAATTTATGGTATGCCTTTTTCACCCCACCAGTCTTCATGTTCCAATATGAAACCCAGGTTGTTTTCTTGGGAAGATGTTCAGGGTGATGTTGAATTGTGGATTGATGGTGAGATTGAAGTCGGAATGGAAACAGAGAGAAGAAGAGCAAAGAAGTGCGCATGGTTGTGTGAGTCTCGCTCTATCGTTCCGTTCTTTTCAAAATTATATACTACGGACGAAGAAGGAAACTTTAAGGTAGATGGTATAACTCCAGCATTGCAAAAACTGATAAATGCATATGATGTAATTTTTACATGCGACAAGGAGTTAGTAGAACTTCATGATAAGATTCAGTTTTGTTTTGCTGGTAGCACTTTACCTTGGATTCATAAAGAAAAATGGGACATACACTATAAGGAAGGTGGTGCTGTGAATTCTTTTATATCCTCAAACAAGAACATGTGTAAAGGTCATCAAATGAGGCATGATTTATACGAAAGAATAAAAGAACAATGTGGTCCACCTTCAGTAGTTGAATTTAAGGAGAAATATACTTTATCTGTCGGAGATCTTGAAAATATAGAACCACCAATACACGTTTTCGGTTCGATTACAAACACTTCGTTTGGTGACACCAAACGATCGTTTGGTGAGAATGAGGGATGTCATCTCAAAGATGGAAGTGATGTTTGGCACGATAAGTCTGAAGGGCTAATACCATACATGTATTCTATTGTGTTGGAAAATGATAAATATCCTTCTTATTTTACAGAAAAACTGACAGATTGTTTTGTTACAGGAACAATTCCCATCTATAGGGGCGCACCCGATATTGGTGATTATTTTGATACGAGTGGCATGATAATTGTAGATAGTATAGATGATATTATGAATGTTTTGAAAGAATTACATAATAAAAATACAGGGCGTGACTACTATCTTACACATAAACATATTGCGATGAAGAATTTCCACAAGGTTACTTTTCTAGAATCTCCAGATGATATGCTCTACAGAAAAATAATAACAGAATGAAGTATATTACATTTACAACTAAAGGTTCACTTAAATTATGTGAGAATTTTATTCTTAGCACAAGAAATGTGGGAATAGAAGAAAATGTAATTGTATATTGTTTAGATAAAGAATCACAAGACATAATACAGAACAAGTACCAATGTGAAACTAAATATTTTGATGTGTCTGTTGGAGATAATTTTCATGAATATGGAAGAAATGAATTTAGGCGAGTGACTGAGGCTAAGATACAAATCATATTAAGAGAATTACAAGAAAGAGAGTCGTTAATTTATACTGACTGTGATGTTGTTTTTTGCAAAGATCCTACGGGAGACATCCTCAATATTGACAAGAACCTCAAAGAAAATAATGACCGAGATATTGACATATATTTCGCTTCTGATGCTCCATTTATGGAAATATGTACAGGTTTTATGTTCATAAAGAATAGAAAGTGTGTTCATGAAATGTTTAAGAAATTCTTTGAAATGAGTTATCAATATGGTAAAATGGGGAGTGAATGTATGTACGATCAAGAAATTACAAATGAAATTCTAAAGGAAAATGTGCTAGACAACAAAATACAAGCAGCAATTTATCCGGTAGAGTTTGTCAAGAACGGACATTTATATTGGAATGAACCTGAAACTAGAACAGGAAACGAAGTAGTTGTTCATGTTAATTTCACTATTGGCAGAGAACACAAAATCAGTAGATTAAAAGAAGCAAACCTTTGGTATGAGCAACAGGAAACCACATTATGAGTAAAATACCCGCAAAATGTTTACATGCACACTATCTTTTTGAGGATGGAGTTTTGGAATTTGATGAACCTGTTGAAATTCATGTTTCTCGTTTTGGTTCAAATATGCAAAAAATTTCTACAGAAGCGATTCCAGATTATCCAGAATATCAAGTTCATTTTGAAGAACCTTCGGCATTTAAAGTTTATGTTAATTCCAATGAGGCATACCATTCTCCAAATAGAGAAAACATTGATGCTGTAATTGCTAATCATAGGCAATATGATTTAATTCTCACATCAGATAAATCCATCATAAGTCAATGTTCAAATGCAATGGCGTTTCCTTACGGTACAACTTGGTTAAACAAGGGACATATTAATCATATTGACGGACTTGGCGTTTTTGATGAAGACGCAGTAAAGAGTTCGTGGTCGAACAAGAAATATGAGTTGAGTTTTTTATGCACCAGTCACTATCGAACATTAGATGGTTATGAATTAAGAAAACATTTATGGATACACAAAGATTGGATGAAGATACCATTGAGGTTTTATGGAAGCACTAGAATGCCAATTCCCGATGATGAAGTTGAGATGTTACCAGAAGATAACAAGAAGCATTTATTTGGTAGTCAATTTAGTGTTGCAATTGAAAACTGTTCCGTTGATGACTACTTTACTGAAAAACTTATTGATTGTTTTATTACAAAAACGGTTCCTGTGTATTTTGGATGTCCTAACATTGGTGATTATTTTGATACGAGAGGAATGATAATCACAGATAATGGAGACATCCAAGAGTTGATTACTAAAATTAACTCAACAATAACACCCGAAACTTATAACAAAATGCTTCCGTATATAGAGGAGAATTACAACAGATCTTTAGAATATGCAAGAAGTTTTGCAGAAAGAGTCAAGGAAAGGATTGAGGTTGCAGTAAAAAAAAGGAAAGAGAATCAAAATTTGTTGACAGTTGGTATTCTGACATTAGATGATGAAGAAAGAAAAGCACTTCTTAATAGGCTTCTTTCGTTTTTAAATATGCATATGACCGATGAAAATAGACAGAAAATTGAAATTATAATAAATGTTGATGGTGGAGAAAAATCAGTTGGACAAAAACGGAATGAGGTGCTGGATAGGGCTTCTGGTGACTATGTTTGTTTTATAGATGACGATGATTTGGTAGATGAAGACTATACTAATATTATAATCAAAACAATAGAAGAGAATGATGATTTAGATTGCATTGGGTTTTCTGGTATGTATTATGTTGATGGAAATCAGACGATGGTGTTTAAACATGCAAATAAATATGGCGGACACTATAAAGATGGGTTTGGTGTACAACACCGACCAGTGAATCATCTCAATCCAGTACGAACAGAATATGCAAAAAAGATTCGGTTTCCAGAAAAAGATTTTGGAGAAGATAGCGATTATTGTGATCGGTTACTAAGTTCAGGTTTGTTGAAAAACGAAGTTGTAATTGCTGATAAGATAATGTATCATTATCTTTGGAGCCAAGAAGCGTCAAGGACACACACATGAAAAAGGTAATCAGTTTTAGTATATGGGGCGATAACCCGTTTTATAATGTTGGTGCGATTAGAAATGCTGAATTAGCCAAACGTCTATATCCTGATTGGACCTGTCGCTATTATATTGGAAGCACTACACCAAAAGATATCATAGAACATTTGCAATCGTTTGATAATACTGAATTAATATTCATGAATATAGACGAAGGTTGGAATGGAATGTTTTGGAGATTTTATCCCATATCCGACCCCGATGTAGATACAATGGTGTCCCGAGATGTCGATTGCCGTCTTACTGAACGGGAAGCAGCAGCAGTAGAGGAATGGTTAGAGAGTGAAAAAATCCTTCATATAATGAGGGACCACCCAATGCACAGTGAACCAATAATGGGCGGTATGTGGGGATGCAAAACCAAAGAACTTTTCACAGAAATAGTGAAAGGAGTTTACAAACCACATGAACACGAAGGCATAGTGATGCCCGAAAACATAAAAGATGTCATTCGGGATTGGGTTGGTGTTGAGAGAATTAAAACTGAAAGAGGAATTCCCGACTCAATATCATTAGATGTGTATGATAATCACGGCATTGATCAAAAATTTCTGAGGGGTGTTGTTTATCGCATTGGCGCACCGGATGATGCCTTCATTCATGATTCTTTTCCTCACTACAACAATTGGTCCGGCAGAATGGATTGGATGCGACGAACTCACAAAAAAGAAAACAACACTGGGTTTCCAATACAAAGAAAGAATTCGGATGATTTTGTGGGTCAGATATATTTTGAAGACGAAACAACAAACAAAGAATCATCTGATTATCTTGAAATGAAAGATAATTTTATATATCAGGACGATGAAAATGAAAAAGGTGATTAGTTTTAGTATTTGGGGCAATTCACTACATTATGTGATGGGAGCCATATTGAATGCTGATATTGCAGAAAAGGAATGGCAAGATTGGATCTGTCGTTTTTACATTTCACCAAATGTTCCAAAGGAAGCAATAGATGAATTGCGAAAAAGAGACAACGTAGAAGTTGTAGAGATGGAACAAGACGAGTCTTGGAACGGTATGTTTTGGAGATTCTTTGCTGCATCAGACCCAGATGTTGATGTTGCAATATTCAGAGATACAGATTCAAGATTAAATGTTCGGGACAAGGCAGCAGTTAATGAATGGTTAGAGAGCGATAAAGATGTTCATATAATTAGAGATATGTGTCAACATGGTTGGGTAATTTGTGGTGGTGCGTGGGGAGTAAGAGGCGATGTATTAAAAAACATAAAACATAAAATTGAAAATTTTGAAATTAAAAAACAAGAAAGATTTAATAAACATGGCATAGACCAAATGTTTTTACAATATGAAATATATTCAAATTTAATTGATAGGATATATGTACACGATGAATGGTTTCCCCACCAATTCCCCCACGAAGAAAAACATTCAATGCCTATCCCAAGACTCAGAGGAGAAGGTTGGTGGCATAAAGAAATTCCAGAATGGCATTGCGGGTTTGAATTTGAAAAGGGTGATGGTCATTGGTTTAGAGATGAAACATGTAAAAACCCAGAATGCTGTCTTCCATGTCCGGGGTGTGGCGAGTACCATGATAATGAATTTGTGGGTAAACAAGTTTATGTAAACAAAGATAATATTAAAAAATACGAACATTTACAGAAGGTGTTAAAATGAATATATTAATAACAGGTGGGACAGGGTTTTTAGGAAGACACATCATCGGCAAGTGCGTTGATAACGGATACAATGTAGTAAGTCTATCTCACTCCGAAGCAAGGGAGAAAGAAGTACAGTTAAAATATCCTGGTGTTTCTTTTTATTCCGCAGACATATCACACAATAAAGATATTATAGATTCTGTTGTTAAGAAACATGATGTAGATTATATTATTCACGCAGCCGCTATGAAATATATTGGAATATGTGAAAATAATCCAACTAGAACAGTTCAGGTAAACATTGACGGAAGCAGAAACATCATTGATGTGGCAAAAAGCAATAATGTAAAGAATGTGGTTGCAGTAAGCACAGATAAAGCAATTAATCCCACTAGTGTTTACGGCTCTTCTAAATTTCTTATGGAAAGATTGATGTTAGAAAACAACTTTTCTGTGATTCAAGGAGTTAATTTCTTTTTCTCGACTGGAAGTGTTTTAGACCTCTGGGAGAATTTTAAAAATGAAGGAAAAGAGATCGGTGTAAATGTAGAAGATACCATTCGTTATTTTGTGAATGCAAACGATGTTGCAGATAAAATTTTAGAAAATTTAGACACCCACGGTTCGTATCTTTCGTTGGATGAGTGCTATAGGGTGAGTTTACATGATTTAGCAAAGGCTTTTTGTGAATACAACAATTACCATAAAACTAAAGATTATGTTTCAATTTCTGCTGAAAAAACAATCGAAGAAATACCCGAAAATGTTTCAATTATCAATGCAGATGTTAATATGATAAAGTCTCTATTAAGCGAACACTATTCAGGAGAAGTCGCAGTATGAAAATTGATAAAGTCATAATGTCGTGTAACGACAATCCTTTTTATTCGGATTATTGGCCAGCGGTTTCTAGAGTATGGAAAGAAAAGATTGGCATTGAGCCGGTTTTAGTTTATATTGGTGATGCGTCTAAACTTTCTAACGAATATGGAACAGTTGTTGAGTTAGAAAAACTAGACGATGTTCCCATCCACACGCAAGCACAATGGGCAAGATATTGGTACACACAGTTTGAACCAGATACGATGTGGTTAATTTCAGATATTGATATGATGCCATTGTCCAAAGAATATTTTGTTGATTCTGTGGAACCCATTTCGAGGGAAATTGAGCCATTAATTCACTACAACACCAATGCAGAATTTAATACACAAACAGGAGTTTGGAATACTGCTGGCGAAGCATCGGAGGGCGGAGTATGCATTCCAACATGTTATAGTGCTGGTAGCGGCAAATTAAGAAAAGAAACTTTAAATTTAATTCCTTCATTTAAAGAATCAATTGAAAAATTGAAATGGAAAGAAAATGTTTTTAATCATTCTCCAGAAGGTATTAATTGCCCCCATTGGTATGCAGAAGAATCTTACCAAGAAGACAAACTCAAAAAATGGATTACAAAACATCCAGACAGATTCTTTACCATAAGAAGACCTGGCGGATTTTGCAGTAATAGATTAGATAGAGGACATGGAGATTTTCCTCCGTGGGACAAAAATGCTTTATTGATGGGGTGGTATATGGATTTTCATATGCCTAGGCCGTGGTCTAAATTTGGTAAACAAATTCAAGAAGTGGTGGATGTAATTTTATCTCCCACAGGAGTATGATTAGTCATGATTAAAGTTATTATGTCATGTGACGATAACTCATATTATTTAGATTTCTGGCATCATGTTTCAAAAATCTGGAAAGAATATATTGGATTTTCTCCTGTGTTGGTTCATATAGGAAATAGAACTGATATAAGTTCTGAGTATGGTGAGGTTCACCATATATTACCAGATGAATCTTTACCAATACACACTCAGGCACAACTTGCAAGACTTTGGTATCCAACACAAGAGCCAGATATTCTTTGGATTACAAGTGACATTGATATGTTTCCTCTTTCCAAAACATATTGGAATGAAGTTATCATGGATTGGTTTGCTACTAAACCTGATTGGTCAAACTTGAACAGTACAGAAGATTATTTTCCAATATGTTATCATGTTGCATTGGGAAAAATGTTTACTGAGGTATTGGGTATAGATAAAGAATCTTTCTCTAATTATGTTCAAAACATGGTTAACAACGATAAAGAAAAAAGTGTTCATACTCCAGAAAATTGGACCGGGGCCCCAATGTCTGGATGGAATATGGATGAGATTGTAACATCTAAAAAGATTGTAAACTTCAGAAACTTGGGTGGGGTGGTACACCAGCCAAAGAGAATTGACAATAGAAGATTGTGTAGGTCGTCGTGGAGATATGAACCCAATTTGATAAGTTCTAGTTATTACATTGATTGTCACTCATTGAGGCCATACGATAAATACAAAAACGAAATTCAAAATGTATTGGAGATGTTATGAAGGTAGGATTTACAGCAGGGAACTTCGATCTACTTCACCCGGACTACATCTATACTTTTGAGGAAGCAAAGAGGCACTGCGATAATTTCATCGTGTTTCTTCATCGTAGTTTGATACCATACTCACAATATAAAGAGCAAATAGGTAATGTTGCCAATTTGTTAAAAACACAAAAGAGGAATATAAAATGAAAGATATAGTATTTACTTCTGTTTGTTTTGGTGACGCACACACCAATGGTGGCGCATACATCAAACAGCAAAATAGATTAAAGGAATCTATTAGTGAAATATACCCCGACGCTAATATGAGGTTTTGGGCATCTAAATATGATGATTTAAGTAATAGACCTACTGGCGCACGTACGCATTTCGATTCATCGTATGGATTTAAGGTACATGCTGTAAAAAGTTGTTTAGAGGAAGGATTCAAGAAAATTATTTGGGTTGATACTGCAATAATTATGAAGCCGGGGTTGGAAACAATATTAGAAGTTTTGAGCGGAAAGGGAGTTATGGCGGGCGTTGATACCAACAAGTTAAATACTTGCACCTCTGATAAATGTTTGAATTGGATAGTAAAACCAAAAGAATATCTTAACAATTTGAATCTAGTTGCTGGGTCTGTATACCTTTTTGATTTTAATCATCCAAAAACCCAACCGTTTTTTGATATGTGGTCAAAGATGGAAGAAGATGGATTGTTTGGCAGCGCAGAAGAGGCACACGCCGAGAATAGTATCTCGTTTGTGGTTAGAAAACAAATTGATGAACAACATCTAGAAATGGAATTCGTGGGTGATGTTAACGATGCATATTTCGTTGGAGCAAAAGTACAAGTCTATGACAAAAATGACAACAGTTGCTTCGGAATAATCCAGTCTCTCGACCCAGAAGCAAAACCGTTCAATCGAGTCGTCGTCAAACTCCAAAAGTCACTTTCTGGCTTTTTGCTTGAGGGTGAGGTTGCACGGTGGAGGGGTGGATTTAATAGTCATAGACATGATGAAAGTTGTTTTTCTTTATGTCTGGATAAGTTTGATATGAAACCGTTACTACACAGTTGTATTGGATATACGAATGCTGCTAATTCTGTAGACCAACCATTCAACTATGGTATTGATGTAGACGGTCAACCAGACCAAAAAATTTATCCATTCCATAAGTGTCATGACATTAAAATGGGTCTATAATAAAGGTTACATATGAACAAATTAAAAACAATACACGAACACACATTAAATGAAAATATTCTTCCAGAGAATGCAAATATACTCGACTTGGGGTGTAGGGATTTTAGATTTACAAACACATTCAGAGATATGAATTATAATGTATATCCAGTTGATATTGATGTGTTTGAAGGAGAAGATTACTGGAGAATTGGAATATCGGATAGTGATGGAAAGTGTTCGGTCAACTATACCAACGATCCACAAGGAACTTCTATTCGTGAGGGTGATGATATTCTAATGATGACTATAGAAACATTCAGCAGACATGTGGGAGTGGATCGTTGGGATTTAATCAAGATGGATGTAGAGGGTTCGGAGATGGGAATATTGAAAAGTGCTAACCATCCTATATCATCTCAGATATCCGTTGAGTTTCATGCTCATAGTACCAGTCAAACAAAAGAGCAAATAGATGAATGTTTAGATTATTTGAGTCAATGGTACAATATACACAATAGAAAATGGGAACCAAATCATGGTTCGGGATACAATTATTGGGACGTTTTGCTAATAAATAAATCCATATATTCTTCAAAAAAAGAGTAGCGTTGTTAACTACAGGTGGGAAAATAACGATATTATTAAATGTGTTTAGGTGTATAGAAAAATATTAGGAGAAAAACAATGCTTGTTGATATTGTAAAATGGATTAAAAATTATAGCGAAGATAACGGAATTGAAACTCTAGTTATAGGTGTTTCTGGCGGAATAGATTCAGCAGTAACATCTACTCTATGTGCATTAACTAAAATGAGAGTTATTACTATTAACATGCCTATCCACCAAGACAAGGTTTTAGATTCTCGTTCAGACAAACATATAGATTGGCTTTTATTAAATTATTCTAATGTAGAATCAAATAAAATAGATCTAACAGAATCATTTGATAGTTTTTCTAGTGTATTTTCAGACAGCAATAAAGACAGTCTTTCATTGGCCAATTCCCGAGCAAGATTGCGAATGATGACTTTATATCAAATTGCCTCAACAAATAAAGGAATTGTTGTTGGTACTGGAAACAAAGTAGAAGATTTTGGGGTAGGATTTTATACAAAATATGGTGATGGTGGTGTGGATATTAGCCCAATTGCAGATTTAATGAAAACTGAAGTTTGGGATTTAGCAAAAGAAATTGGAATTATACAAGAGATTATTGATGCACCGCCTACCGATGGTTTATGGAACGATGGAAGAACAGACGAAGAACAACTTGGTGCCCCGTACGCTGAAATTGAAAAGGCAATGATTTATGCCGAGGAAAATAATTTAAGTGAATTTTCTCCTACCGGAGACGAAAAGTTTGATTCTGTTTTGAATACATATTTATATCACAGAAATAAAAATCTGCACAAGATGAAGACAATACCAATTTATTATAAGGACAGTGAACATGTTATGCACAGTAATGGCCCCAACTAGAAAAAGAGTAAAACATTTGAAGAAGATGTTGTATACATTATTTTCTTCAGTTTCTGACCCAAAATGCATCGAAGCAATTATGAGGGTAGACGAAGATGATACTGAAACACAAGATTATTTGGCCGACAAGTTGAATGATAATATTAAAATGATTGTCGGACCTAGATATAATGGATATGCAGAATTACATAGATTCTATAACGAAATAGCAGAGCGGGCAAAAGGAACTTGGTTGTTTCTTTCCAACGATGATTTGCATTTTAATAAAACAAACTGGGATTTGGAATTAGAAAAGATAGAAGAAGTTTTAGTTTTAAATCCAAAAATTTTATCGGATGGTAGGTGGTTGCCAGAAACGGGAGCAAATTGCTTTCCTATAATGCATAAACGAATTTACGAAATATTAGGTTACTTTTCTCCTTGCTTTTTGAGTGATGCATATGTTGGCACATTAGCAAGTAAAGTTGGACTTGAATTATATACCCCATTTATAGAAGTGGTTCATAGTAGATATGACCTTAATTCTGATAACGATTCGACAGTTAAGGAACTTACTGCGGCGTGTGATAATCTTCCGCCCCATTTTTATGAAGATTGTGCAAATAAAAATATGGATATAGATATAGAAAAGATATTAAATTCAGATTTAAAATGGATATTAAAATGAAAATAGGATTTATGGGATTAGGAAAATTAGGTTTGCCGTGTGCTTTGGCAATCGATGAAAAGGGACATGAGGTTTATGGTTATGATATTAATCCTAACGTAAAAACCATTCTAGAAACAAAGAAACTTCCATATAGAGAGGAAGGCGCACCAGAACTTTTAAAAAATCATAATATTAACTTTTGTGATGTAGAAAATATGGTAAAGAATTCGGATATTATCTTTGTTCCAATTCAAACTCCACACGACCCTTACTTCGAAGGAACAACCAGACTTCCAGACGAACGAGTAGATTTTGATTACACTTACCTCAAGTCTGGACTTAAAACTTTATCAGATGAAATTGATAAGCAAGGTAACGAAAAGATTGTAATCATCATTTCTACAGTCTTACCAGGCACCACACGAAGAGAAATTAAACCAATTCTTAGTGACCGAATTAAGTTGTGTTATAATCCATTCTTCATTGCGATGGGAACGACTATTAATGATTTTGTAAAACCTGAATTTGTCCTCTTTGGTGTGGATGATAAAGGTGCGTATGAAGCCGCAAAAGAATTTTATGCGACAATTCATGATAGACCAGTTTATGAATGTACTATTGAAGAAGCAGAAATGATTAAGGTTTCATACAACACTTATATCACTATGAAGATTAATCTTGCGAATGTTATCATGGAAGCGTCCCACAAGTTAGATAATGTGAATTGTGATAATGTTATGCGTGGCATGTTCCTTGCTAATGAAAGACTTATTAGTACTAAGTATCTTCTTGGTGGAATGGGAGATGGTGGTGGATGCCATCCAAGAGATAATATTGCGTTGTCATGGATGGCACAAGAATTAGACTTAAGTTATGATTGGTATGAAAATCTAATGATTTGCCGAGAAAAGCAGACAGAGTGGTTAGGTGATATGCTGATTGCTAAGTCAAAGGAGACAGGACTAAAGTCTATCATTCTAGGTAAGTGTTTTAAGAAGGAAACAAATCTCACTGTGGGAAGTCCTTCTATTTTGATGAAGAATATGATAGAGGAACATGATATTGATGTCGAGATGTACGATCCTTGGATTGATAAATATGACCCACCTTTGGACTACCCTGCCGTGTTCTTTATTGGTACGAACCATGACAAGTTTCTTGACTACAAGTTCCCCGCAGGATCCGTGGTAATTGATCCGTGGAGAATGATGCCATCTCAGGATGGTGTGGAACTAATTTCTATTGGAGACACTTCTATGTCAACTATTGAGGTTTCTTGATGAATGTGACAATTGATAATGTAAAGAGTTATTGGAATAACCAACCTTGTAATATCAAACACTCAGATAAAGAAGTTGGTACTTTTGAATATTTTGAAGAAGTTTCAGCAAAGAGATATACTGCTGAACCTCATATTTCAGAGTTTGCCAAATTTAATGATTGTGAAGGTAAAGACGTATTGGAAATTGGTTGTGGTATAGGAACAGATGGTATCGAATTTTTGAAGTCTGGTGCAAACTATACAGCGACAGAACTTTCAGAAAAAAGTGCGGACATCGCCAGAAAAAGATTTGATGCTTATGGTTATGATGTAGATGTTTATGTGGGCAATTCAGAAAATTTATGCGACTTCCTTCCCGAAAAGCAATATGATGTTATTTACTCGTTTGGTGTCATTCACCACACCCCAAACCCCGACAAAGTATTTTCTAAAATTAAAAAATACCTCAAGGACGATGGTGTGTTAAGAATTATGTTGTATGCAAAAGACTCTTGGAAGGGTTACATGATTGATGAAGGATTGGACCAACCTGAAGCACAATATGGGTGTCCGATTGCAAACATGTATACGAAAGAAGAGGTAGTAAATCTTCTATCAGACTATGATGTTACTTCTATTAAACAGGATCATATTTTTACATATAAAATTCCTGAGTATAAACAAGGACTTTTTGTAAAAGAACCGTGGTTTGAAAATATGAATGACAAAGTATTCTCTGCCATGAAAAAACATCTTGGGTGGCATCTACTTATAGAGGCAAAATTAAAATGAACAAGATTTCGGAGTTGGAGACAGCACAAGAAAATTATATGCTAGTATCTGATATATCTAATAAACTAAGACCCAAACCATCTTATCCAACATATCCCCCATACCACAGGGGGAAGTATTTAGAAGAATATTTCTTTGACTTTTATCAGAGAAACGTGGATAGATTCGAAAATCTACGACGGAAGTACATTCCTATTTTCTGGACAAATTGCTATGTGAATGGAGTTCAGGAAGGTTGGGGTGAAAAAGTTTCCATGACGGACATACAAAGAGAAATCAATAACTATTGCAACCCAAAACTGCCTCTCACGGATTCTTATTTTACGGTTTGTCAACACGATGATGCTCCAATGAACCCATTACCACAAAATACTATTGTGTTTTCTGCTGGTGGGAATGTAACTGGACCTACGGTTGTTCCTATTC